>Ga0182030_10014356_pt1 | contig 15646 bp, 11 predicted proteins | sample 812S3MmetaG_FD_121299 | JGI IMG/M metagenome (GOLD analysis project Ga0182030, IMG submission 121299) | Permafrost microbial communities from Stordalen Mire, Sweden - 812S3M metaG (Illumina Assembly) | ecosystem: Environmental > Terrestrial > Soil > Wetlands > Permafrost | place: Sweden...
TGTATTTCCGGGAGAACTGGAATAAGAACGTCGAGGGAGCCTGGTGTTGTCTTTCGCGATTTACTGATTTGGTAAATGAAGGCGACTTAAAAAGGGTGAAGAGGGTGGGGCTTGACGTTAATGCTAGGGTATGCTCGTTGAAAACGAGTGGTGAGAAATGCCACCTTGCTGACTTTGCTTTTTGGGATGCGCTTGAGATCCTGTATCTTGGTTATGAAGATGTGAGACTAGGAAGTGACTGTCCGATTAGTTCGAGCGAGTTGGAGAGTAAGGATTATAAAGATTTTATGCAGAGATATAAGATGAATCCTTGTTGGAGCGATATACCGTGGTTGCCGCAGGATTTTGAAGCTGTTGACTACTTGAGAAATGAAGTGCCGATTATGTATCACGGGATGTGGGAGAAGCCAGACTGGTTTCTTAGGAGGCTTGAACTTTTAAGTATTAAACATTTGTAGATTTCATAAATAAAAGGGGAAATTTCTGTGTTTATCATCACTCTCTGCTGTCTATAATGCTATCTCTGTATTCATCTATCCCAACACATAGCTAAAATAATACATTATCATCATTGCTCACGCGTGCCTCCTGCTATCTATGTTGAATAAGTCAGGCACTATTTGAAGAATGCCCTTAATTATTGTTACTATTTGCCAAATTTTTCCAATACAAGCTGCTAATAACGAATGAAAACTTCACAATCTCGTTTAGTACTATAAATGAAAAATAGGTAGAGTACTTGTAAACTTTAGCGTGAGGCGTAGAATGGGCAAGAATATGATAAGTAGCAGCAGTACCTTAGGGTACAACTGGGCCGGGGCGCTCAGCCACGATTGTCTGGAAATGGACCCCGCTAAAAATAATCAACTAAAATACTAGCAATACTCAATTTGTCTTACATTCACAGAGTTAGGGCCACTCGAATTCAAATTATCTATAGTTTGTTTCGTAACAGGGTTAGTCTCTCCACCCAGGGACAGACGTTAGATATGTGTGTGCCCATACTGAGCAAGGGTTAGATAAGTCTGGTCTGTGGTGTGGTGGAACAGGGATAACTTGTCTCGGTCTATTAACATTCTTACAGAGATTCAAACATTTCTGTCAGCCACGGATCATCAGCTAAACACATCTCGAAATCCTCCGAAACCTCGACAGCTCCAGAGCTATCAACCGACTTCAGAGTCACCGGGGTCATATCTGCCATAAATTTGGCCTTCGTTGCCCGAATATGTGGAACAGCTCTGAACAAGGCACCAATCTCCCCCTTCTTCGTATCATCCACCGATCCTACAGCCTCAGGAAGCCTCTCAAAGCCCTGGGCGAATTTTTCCAGGATATGGAGCAGATCAACTCTCTTTCTCACCTCTTCCGTATCCCAACCCGGCTCATCCAAGGTGGTCAGCTTGAACAGAAGTGTGAGACAATTCCAAAATTGGGCAAACACTTCGAATGAGACGCCGATCCAGTCGACAAGAGGAATTTTATAAAACTCCTCATACCATCTCTCGATGGCGGTTAGGAGGGAGTTGAGTCCATCCAGTCTCCGTAGATCCATCTGGTCCCGGATGTATAATTTGTAAAGCAGCGGTTCCTTGGCAATGATTTCAACACCGTAAAGAGACAACAGTACAATTCCTATTCAGCTTAGCTTGACTCAAAAAACTTGGAAAGAGCCTGAGACTGACGGTCAGATTGCATCTCGACTGGCACACTCTGCTGCATATCTTGCTGCAATGCCTTAACAAAGTAGGCGGCTGCTGGCTCAGTCATTTCGTCGCCGACTCCCCATTCAAAAGGAGAATGAGTTATCTGCTCGACGACAACATGGCTTTTGGCTTGGAAAGCAAGTAAGAGATCCAGTTTCGTTTCCCTTTCTTCCCTCAGAATGCAGGCGCAGTCCTCCATGTATGGTGTCCAGCGAAGCGCTTCTATTTGTCGCAAATTTGTCCACACCCTGTGCCAAGCATGGTTAGTGAGATGTGGATTTATTGGGATTGAAGAAAACTTGCATGGAAGAAACGATGAACATCCCAATAATTGCACGCCGCTCTTCCAAGCTTCGCATTAGGCCTGCTGTTGTGTCAAAAGAAGTCAAGTTCGCCTTCGCAGAGACGCGTCCCACGTCTCGTGAGCGGGCTTTGTGCAGTCCAAGTTCGAATGCTAATGCCACGGCTACTTGTGTCCACATAACCAAATCCGACTTGTTTTTTTGATATTGGAACCTTGATTTCTGTCAGTAACCTGCAATTGAACGCAATCGGAGGAAACAACCAGGCGAGATAGCAAATAAGGCCCAACAAAATGTCCAGACTTCTCTCATGCTCCGCAAGTACTTTCTCCGAAACTACTTGACGGATGTTATCAAAGAGTCTCAACTGCTGCGATGCCGATTTAGTAGTCAGGGATAAGATGACGAGGGAAAGGAAGGGCTTTTGGATACGGAGGTTAGAGGCGCTCATGGTTGCCGGTATATAAACAAAGGGGAAGAAAGGGAGGAAGGACTGGCGAAATTTAGCTAGTTGCTCCTCAGCAAGAGCATCTGGGGTCATGGTTTCTGATATACAGTCAGAGACTTCGGTTGGAGATGCATTGAGGCTGGCTTGAGGCGTTGGAATTGCGAACTGAGCAGATTGAATTGGGAGCAATGTTGTGTCGGAGGGTCCTGGGTGCAGGTGGTTCAGAGTTGATTGTGAGTGTAAAAGGGAAACCAGTCCATCTACTTTCTGTTCAAGCCGGGCTGTCCTGGAAACAAAGGGTTTCTTAATGCTGCGCTTGCGGTTGGAGGCGGAAGTCTGGCAGGCTTTCTTCAGACGCTGGCACCTAGCCCGAGATGTGAGCAGCCTTGCATCCAAGGATTTAAATAGCCACTGATCTCCATGGAAGAGGTCTTACCGTTTGCAGCTAAGCTCGCCAGGCTGAAATATACAACGACATTTCAGGTGGGAGCAATTAGTGCACGCTCGCCCATAAGGTGTTCGGGTGACTGTCGGGGTCGAGTCGACAAGCTCCATTGTGAAACTCCGCAGGGGTCGAGAAAACGGATATCCGAGTGCATCGAATGATCACATGATACCCGGAATGTTTTTGGCATAGGTAAGGGAAAATGGAAGGCGCTTTGGATAGGGATCGTGGCGTTCGACCGGTATTTTAAAGTGAAAGCCTGTTCCTGCGCCGCTCGGTAGTGGGGCTAATCCCGTTTCCGGTTTCAGGGGAATAGGACCGGCATTCGGTGGACCAATGATCGAATTCCGGGTGGGGACGATCTCCCGAAAGTTTTATGAGAGGCTTGAGTTTTTGAAATCGTTATTGAATCCGACCATTTAAGCTGTCTTGTTCACTGTCCTATCACCACTTCCTCCTTCCATCTAAACCAACCGCAAATCGGTAAGAGCAATATACGATGACGCGATTCTGGGATCTCTTATCACAGTTCTACCCGCCAAAGCCTAAGTTTACGGAATTAAATGTCCCAGATCTACAAGGCAAGGTAACCTTTTGTTCTCCTCCCATATAAAAATTAGCAGTACTAATAAATAGGTCTACATCGTGACCGGCTCAAACACTGGTATTGGCAGAGAGGTGGCACAAATCCTTTACTCCAAGAACGCCAAGGTATACGTTGCAGCGCGTTCGGAAGAGAAAGCCAGACAGGCAATCCAAGCTATCAAGAAAGGGTTCCCCAAATCTGCAGGAGAATTAATATTCCTACATCTCGATCTAGCTGACTTGACTACGATCAAGGCTTCTGTAGAAGAGTTTCTTTCCAAGGAAACCAAGCTACATGTTCTATTCAACAATGCCGGCGTTTGGGCTCAGCTGAAGGGCTCGCCGAAGACGGTCCAGGGTCACCCCTTAGAGATTGGAGTCAACAATATCGGAACGTTCATGTTCACCAAGCTACTGACGCCACTCCTTGTCGCATCTGCCAAGACAGAGCCGTCGAACACTGTGCGCGTAGTCTGGGTCTCGTCTGTTGGTGCCGAACTCGAAAGCCCCAAGCCAGGTGGTATACCCCTAGACAACCTCGATTTCCATGACGACAAAGGGGGTATCTTCAGATACAACGTCAGCAAGGCAGGGAACTATTTGCAAGCAACTGAATTTGCAAAGCGTCATAAATCAGACGGAGTTGTCAGTGTTGCACTGAACCCTGGCAACCTTGCCTCGGACCTGGCCAGAGATCTGAGTTCCTTTGTCAGATTTCTCCTCAGATGCTTTGTGGCGTATCCCCCAATTAACGGCGCGTACACTGAGCTATTTGCGGCATTCTCCCCAGAGATCACTGTGGACAAAATAGGGGCGTGGAGTAAGTTCTGCGCAGGATTTTTTAGCCGGACTATCTGATGCTAACTCCTATTTCTAGTTATTCCATTTGGAAGAGTTAAAAATATTCGAGAGGACCTACTTGCTGCGACTAAGACTGAGTCGGAAGGGGGTAGTGAAATTGGATTGAAGTTCTGGGAGTGGAACGAGGAGCAGATAAAAGAGCATATCAAAGTCTAATAAGTTGATATCCAACTTATCAACAAACTTGAGGCTGCATTTTATCTTTTTGGCCAAGGTGGTTTGGCATGTGCATGTTATGGTCAAGCTTTTATGCTGTAATATACTGTTTGGGGATGTCACTATAATCTTTCTCTTGTGGGTAGCTCCAATACATATAGCTTGTACAAGCTATTGCTCAAAAGATGCCCCCTAAAGCCTTCCGTCTCAATACCTACAAAATTAACATCCTGCTGCTGCACCATGTCCCAAAGAGCCTTGACTCTATCTTCGACAGAAAATTCATAGGACCACAAAACATATGTATAACAAACTACCTGTACTCATCTCTCACATTATATATATAAGCCTAATAAGCCCAAATTGTAAATGTTGAATAAAGTAGTATCTTCGTAAGAATTATACTTGCAAATGTTATATAAGTAGACTAATATTGTCCAAGACATTAGTGTTATAACATATGGCGGATCAGCGTTTCAATTACTAGTAGTAAAGCCAAAAGTAAAACCAGAACCGTCACAATTGTATAGACACCAGTCAATGTGAATAGAAGAAGTACATTACTTCTACATATAAGCTGCATCCCATCTCCTAAGATCTAGCATCCACGAAGGTGTCAAACTCTAAACTATTTGGTGTATTTTTGCCAATTAAAAAGGTTCCAGACCCGCTGCATGTGCTGCATTTACAACCAGGGGTTTCAACTTGGGTGACACATCAGCTGTGGTGTCACGGAGCAGGTAAACCACGTGCTATCAGCACGTGACACGCTTAGCGAAGCTCTCTATATAAATACTCTCGTTTCACTCGAGCACCGCGTAGTTCCGTAGAATATTATCACATACTTCACTTGATCAATACGAGCACTAGAATACGTGACAGATTGAGTTGTGGTTTGGCATCTTCTAGCTTTCTTCCTAGCCAAGTAGAGCAATGTTTGCGATTCATGGCATGCTTCTGCTGCGCCATCGTCGGATGTAAAGGCTTGCAGTACTGACTATTAAAGTCGGGATGCCGTATCTCTGTGAGAGGAAGCTGATATTTAATCAAGATGTGTGTGAAGGGTTGACCTTAAGGAGGCTCGGGGCTAGCCCGAGCACACGTGATACCGGCTGATGGCCCCTTGTCAACGAAAGCCTTACATCCCATATAAACAGTATTCCTGTACAATAAATTTAGCCGTTCAAAACACGGCCTACTAATCGCCTGAGTTATCGGACGCAGCCCGTTACAATCGATATTTATTGTTTATACAAAAACCAACCTCTCGCCAAATTGAGAAGCTGGAACAGCGTATGCTTGTATCCCTGTAGCTTAGTGGTTCCAAGATTTAGTGGCCTTGTAGCCCTAGTAGCCTATATCTTACCGAAATAGGTTAGATGCTACGTGGTGGTGATATATTTTTCGAGTTAATTGGATTGGAAGAGTTTGCTTGAGAAATTTCAAACGCTTATTTTGCAAACACTATTCATGTATTAGTTAAGTCACTTGCTGGGCTTCCTTCTCACTCAATGCTGTATTATCTGTCCATCTCCCTTCAGTCTGCATCCACGCGGGGCATCTTCTCGACAACAGGATCGGGACCGATAACCGGTGTAGCTTCCACGGCCTCACGGGTGGTCCCATCATAAAGGCGCTTTTCGTCGTCTTCTGGGCAGGGGTATATGGCATCCCCACATATTTCTTGAGGCACAGCACGAACTTTGCAGCATAGGCCTACTAGAGATTGCTGACGGGGTAGCATGCCTGCTGCTAGATATATCAATATAGATATATCCATTGCTAGTGTGGCTGTGTCGTTCCTTTTGGTCGACAAAGTGGCGGAGCCTTCTTCCTACGTAGAGGCACAGCACGAGCAAGTGTCAAAGAAACTGTGGCATCTCTCATCATCTAAAATTGCTTCGAAGCTGGTGGAGGTGAGTGGCTGATCTTTCCGAGGGAGCATTCCTAACAAATGATCGCGGGATCCTCTCCGTTTCTCGATCCACTATATACTGTGTCATCCGACTCCCTCCTCTCGGTCCGTTGTCATTTTTCCTTTTTCTCTTTCCCACCTACGCTTAATCATCTATCTATTGTTTCTAGTTCTACCATGTTCTTATCAATTATTTTCCTTATCATTCCCCACCTACCCCTCATTTTCAGCTCCCCTATCTCACCATCTACGGACACCTCAGTCCACACCTCAGCCCAAGGGGTATCGGGGTCTTCAGCACAGAAATCCACCAAGCCCACCAAATCTAACCCCCCAGCAATCAAAATAACTTTAAACGAGAAGCCTCGATTTGAATGCACGATTCAACCAAATCATAGAGCTAGGCCTGTCGTCAATTTCAGCCCAAATCAATATCACGGGCAGTATGACTTCCACATACATGCTTATGACTGGGCTGGCTATCCTAGAGCAGCTATAGACCCTCTGGAGGTGAAACTCATAAATTCACGTGTCTACAGACTCGTACCTGGCTCGTGGGAACTCTACTACCCGGATGAACAGAGCACGGAATTTAGTGTGCTAGGGGCTTTAGCTTTTCCAAGCTCTTGGAAATGGTTAACAGATAAGGAAGTGAAAGAAAAGGCAGACAGGAACATCAGACAATTTACGCATCATTTACAAAACCCCATACACGAAGTTATAGACCCGAAGAATGCTATGAGCGCGGAGACAAAATCGAGTAAATGTGAAATGATAACGGTGAAGGGGGTTTCAATTATGGATACTGAGCACGAACTAAGTGGTGATGAGGAGAGTGACTATACCGGGTTCGACTTTGACGAGAGTGGGAGTGAGCTAGATGATGATGAGTCTAGAGTGACAGATTCCGAGAGTAGTGATTCCGAAGACAGTCAACATGAAGAGGGTCGACATGGAGATAGCCAACTTCAGGAGCCACGGCTTGGAGGGGAAAGCAGTTCAAAAGACTCAAAATCCAGCCCTATAGAGGTAGCCAAAAAAAGAAAACATGGCCATTTCGATGAAGACAAGTCTGAATCAGACGTGATAACTGAACCAGAGGAGCTACCTAACAAGAAAACAAAATTAGAAGGAGACGGGAAAGATTGAAGCCTAGAATACTATGTAATCTGCTGGATTCAAATGAGAAGGAAATAAATTCACCAGCATATTATTCACTCCTTTATCGATCCTTTGGTGCGGTTTAAAAACTTCTCATACTTACCAGTTGACTTTGCTGGATTAGTTTCTGGTTTGGGGTCTCTCTGAGTAAATGATTCTTGATCCATCAAATTTTGCATGTTCCTCCCAGGTTTTGCGACCATATGCCCTAGAATATCGACAAAAGTGAAGTCGGGGCACGGCGCTTAGTTGCCGCCCCATCCCTGTGAGTGGCGGAGTACTAGAGGAGGAAGTGACAGTTGTCACTTTTGTGCTGAGCCTCGCTCAAAAAAGAATATTTTCTATTAATAAAACAGGATCATTAACTTTGCCGTATCCCACTGAAACTATTCATCAGAACCAAAATGCTAAGACTTGGGAATGAGGATGACCCCTACACAAGTTACGTAGCCTCCTAGCCCAAAAATATATTCTGTCTATAATTCTCATGCGTAAAGGATATGATAACATCAAATCCATTTTCTTAAGATAGTAATTCAATCGGGATTTCAATTGCATGCACTACCTACGTAAAGAAGATATTGCTATGATTCCGGGGAAGTGGGGGGTTTGGGCTGCGTGTTCACCACACCAGGGACAGAGATAAAAATAAAAAAAAAGCTCATGCTCGCGATTTTACCTCCAATCCCCTGACATTGGTCATTAATCGATACTGTTGACGCTATCTCCATATGTGTAGCAGCCTGGACTGCTTGGGTTACAGTGATATCTTTCTTCTTCGTTCCTCGTATCAACGCAGCGGTCTCACCTGGCGATAAAGGCATGCGTATAGCGTAGGAGCTCACCTGAAGGATTTAAAAGCAGCGAGAGACGAACATAATCACCACTGAAAGTGATGGGTTGAGGACTTTGGTTTGCCAAAGCGGAGTAGAAAGCGTCGGAGAAGAGCAGGATGAAACTTCCATCGAACCGCCAGTGCGATGTCTGGAAGAGCACCGACTGCGACTCTGGATTGAAATAAAGTGTTGCTAGAGGAAGAGATATCGCTTGCCTAATAATGCTAGCGAATTCTGAGTTGGTGATGATGGAGGTGTTAGAGAACAAGCTTTCTACGTCCCTTTCACTGACTAGCGAGCGGTACTCAAAAGTCTTTTCTGTGATGTCGACTGTGCATGCGATGCCTGAGTGGTGATCTTATTGCCGTGCACACTTGGTTCCCGTTTCTTCTATCAATGTCGCGTTCTTTTCATTCTGGAATCGAATTAAAGGTGATGCATAGATGTATTTTTTTATCGTGAGGTCGAGATATTCCGACACGCGAACAGGGTAAGTTTCGCCAGATCCTATTCGACTAAAGAACGTCCTGGGAGAAGTTTCTTTCCAGCGATAGGAATGTTCTGCAAGTGTAGACATCTTGATATTAGATGAGTGTAGACTAGCGTGAAAAAGGGCATACGAATTGAGGAGAGTATTGCTGACGTCATATTATAAGAGATCGTATGTAGGCTTGGCTAGGCAATTACTCCGTGCACCAGCTTTATGTCATTCCCGCCACCCTCGTAATCACCATGCATGGTGCCTCTAGTCGCTCTCCCTAACAATAGATTATCAACCCTTCACCGCTTACGCATGGCGGGGTAATTTGTGGGATTCATCTATCTCAGCTTGACCGATGAAGGATTTGCCATCATCTCAACGATACATCTTCGTATCTCACGCTGGATTAAAATATTCTTGAATTCTGACTAAAGAGCAAAGGCAGAATACCAATGACACCAACGGCTGACCCAGGGGCTTTTGGCAAAAGGAGACCCCATCGGAAGTCTAGGAGTGGGTGTCAGCAGTGCAAGCAGAGAAAAATCAAGGTATATTACTCCTTTTCTTGGACGGGAACCCGCGATTTTGCTATCCAATGTCATCAGTGCAATCAAGAGCTTTCCCCTTCTTTTATTCAATCCTGTATATTGAACCCCGATTTACTGAGACTGGTTGTCCTCTTCTAGTGTGATGAACATAAGCCTTCTTGTAGTCATTGCAGAAGGGTTCAGTCCAGCTGCTCATTTCTTGGCACAGTATCAACCGCATCTTCTGCTTCAGACGTCATCGCAAGACCACCGGCGTCCCCGCAGCTACCCGAAATAACTGACGAACCTTTATCTGCATCAAACCTACCTGAAGAATCACCTGCTTCAATTTGTATAAGTTTGGAGATAAAAAATCTCGAGCTTTTGCACTTCTATACCACAACAACAAGCTTCACAATATCCAAAAGGCCAGAATTACAACAAATCTGGCAACAGATAGTTCCTCGAATTGCCTTTACCCATTGCTTCCTCCTTCATGGGATTTTGGCTCTCTCTGCGCTACATCTTGCACGCTCACAACCTGAACGCAAAACCTGCTATACATGGAGGCCTCTGCTCACCATGATATTGGATTGAGGATGTTCCGCATGGCTATGTTAAATATTACGCCCCAGAACTGTGATGCTTGTCTTGCTTTCTCGGCCATCATTGCTGCCTACGCTTGGGCATCTTCACACCAAACCGGCGGCTTGTTTTTCTCGGACAGATCAATCTCTGATGCAAAAGAGTCTAATGTTGATTGGGCTAGTCTCTTACGTGGTGTTAATACTCTACTCGATACAGCTGGAGAGTGGATGACGAGTAAATCATTAAAGCTAGTTTTATATCCTCCTCCCATAGATCCTAAGCTAGCTAAAGCCGATCCTGAAGCGAGCATTAAGTTGACAGCACTAAGTCAACTTTGGGATTCACCACCTGGAAGTTTCAATTCTATGGAAGTTGGAGCGCTAAATTCTACACTGGCTTTACTACGTGAAGATTATGGGCTGGTGGCATCCTCTTCTGACGACTGCCAGATTGACATAGTTTCGGTCGTTTACGCTTGGCCTATCAAAGTCCCTGGAGCTTTTCTTGTTATGGTCAAAGAGCTAAAGCCAGAAGCACTCATTTTACTGGCCCATTACTCCTTGTTGCTCAACAGCGTGGACCAAGTTTGGTTTATGCATGGCATGAGCAGACGTCTACTTCAGACTATTCACAGCAGAATTGGGAAGGAGTGGGAAAGCTGGATTGCCTGGCCACTTCAGACTCTCGTTCTGACTGAATTTAAAGATCAAGTGGAAGGCAGAGGAGCGCATTAAACCTTTTCTGTTTTAGCTATTGAGGCATGCATCTTGTTCTATATGTGCTTATTTGATTCACTATTATTGTGAGAGGTAGCTATAGAAATGAACGCGTGGCAAGGTCGACTGCTATATATTCTAAGTCGCTAATTATAACTCTTCTACTGCTTTCTGACATCAATACTATCACTGTCTAGAAAAACATGACCCGTGACTATGAATATAGTCGTTTTGTGATGAAATCAGCTTCTGGCATTAAAGGTAAAGTTGACGTGATACATCGTGGTGGGTTTGTACTCCATTACACATAGGTTAAGAAATTGCAGAGACCTTGCACTTGCACAGTAGGGTCTTTTCGTAGGTTCTGGTGATGCTCCACAGACTCTCCTCCACTTCCATCAATGGTGTCTCTTTTGGCGGGGGTACTCTAGCAGCTAGAGACAGTCCTCGCAACATTTCACCTCTAAACGGGAAAGCCACGTCGAAGCTACAACCTATGGGCTACTGTTCCTGAGATTAGCACTGAACAAAGCTTGGGATATATAGAACTCACTTCGGAATAATCCACAGAAAAATGAGATTGATCCACTCGTTATGACTCAAATTACTCTACCCACAGAAATCCTCATCAAGTGTAAAAAATGATCCAGTCTAGCATACAAATCAAAAGGTCACGCACCAGATAACGGCTGCAGCGAATCCAAAAATTGGTGCCAATGCACCAGGCTAGCCAGCAACATATCTCTGAGCAGGAAATCCTGGTTTTGTCTTCCGCGAGTAGCTTGCAGCTGGGTGCCATGCGAGTAAACGAGAAACAGGTAGTAGGTGTAGAGGAGCGTTTCTGGTATACTCATAGATCCTTGCGCTGATGTGAACCCGTTTTTCTCGTTAAAGGCTTTCCAGCAATATATGTAATCCGTTCGTGTGTAGGGAACCCAGATCGGCCAGTATGAAGCCAGGGTATAACTATTGTACTGGTAATACTTCGCAGTGGTTTGTGTAATATACCATCGAAGCATTGGGAATAAGGACCATCTTGATCCTCGATCCAGCTTAACTCATCTTTTAAAATTCGAGATGCGAAATACGAAATACGAGATATGGAATGAGTAGCGATTAGCGCTTGCGGCTGCCTCTAGTCGCTCTCGTTGTTAGGTAAGTTCCTAAAGGGGCAAGGTCGCTGCGGATGGGCTTTCAAGCGAAACCCGGCCTTTTAGAACTCCGACGACACGTACGCCGTCTGCGGCGCAGTAATTAGATGCTAAGTATCCCTGACGACAGGTATCTTAAAATTAGTGATGTACCTTTGGCAGGGTATTATGACTACATAGTGAGCGGGAAACGAAAACAAGCTTACATGTTTAGCAAGGGTTGACGGCTGACAATGAATCGTGCAGGCATATCAGAATATTCCCCTTGGATGACGACTTGCTAAAAGCGGTGAAGTTGTGGAGGTATCAGTGATAAAATTGGGGTCGGCTTTTTATGTGAGAGTCTATTGGGAGAAGCCACTTTCGAAGACGACTGTTTCTCGTCGCTCTAACATTCAAGTCAAGATTGAGGGGCTGGTTTGGTAGCAGCAGGATAGGCGCTCTTAATTGATCACAGATGATGCAAAATGTTCGACTTGAGGGAGAATGAGGATCTATTGTGAAAATATATTGGAAATCATTTCCCTGGAAAGAGCGTAACTTTACTGGTTTGCGGGTGCGGTATTGCAGCAAATTAAGAAGAGCAACCAAGACGGCATAAATTTGGATGAATAACTTCCTTTTGTGACGGACGCCTTAAAGCTTGCGCTACTTTAACTTCCGCTGATTTATTCAAGTATCTTTCATTGCATGCTATATCTATTTGCTTTCAAGTCTTATATGCCATGATGTTAGAGCGTTGCTGCGGACTCTTATCTAAACCTAATTGTAAAGTCTTATACGATTTAGAAGCGAAGCACGCTCATTTTAATGACATGAATGATCTCCAATAGAACATTTGCCGTAGGTGTTGCATTTAAAGATTGGAAGTTTAGAATGTCGTAAAATATCATTCGCGACCAACTGCTTCAGCTAAGATAATTAAAAATTAAATAGGGCACCCAATTCCGCTTTGGGGATTTTCCAGCGCTCATATATACTAAGATTAACAGTCACATTGTGAAAGGTATTTCAGTAGCATATAGAGAGACCCTTATTCTAGGCCCAATTATCCTCATTTTTCATTCCCTAGAAGCTCACATTGTAGAAAGCGTTTAGAGAGACTAGTGGCATATGATATTGAGGCTCTGGATAGACGCTTTCTAGCAAGGAAAAGTGTAGGGAGACCTTAGCAGTGGATTTTTCTCTATAAAAGGAAATGTTTTACATAGTGTAACTCGATAATCTGGCTTACGACTATGAGATTCCTGTGACTGCTCGAACTGAGACATTTATATTCGATTTATAATAAATTTAAGAGCTTTCTAGACCAAGCCTGCCTACCTCTCGTATTTCAATAGTTGCGAGCCGGGGAATCTTTGCCGGAAATTATTCAGCCACTCAGGATTTTTTTAACCATTCTGAATACCCTCATTAAATACCCCTGTAACACGATACGTGGCTAGTGAGCACGCAGTAAACTCATAGCAAAAGTGAAAAACTTCTAAACTTCTAAAGCTAGTTCTTAAGAACGTTTCTCTTAATAAAATCAAAGGAACAAAGCCCACATGAAACAAATGCTCTCCTGCTTTCCAAATCAATCATTTCCCAGACCTCTATATGTCTATCAATTCCCAGTACTTTGCAAAAAGTTTCTAAGATGTAACCGTTGTTGATCTCCATTCTGTTGTGAATTTTCAGTAAACGCCAGGAATTAAATTCCACCTGACTTTCTGGCAATAGGTATCCCAGTCTTTGCCATATTTTGCAGCACAACTTTGCTCACTCCTCTTGCATCGATGGGGGAGCAAAATTGTCATAAAGATGGCGTAGAACCAGGGAAGCAGATGATTGACTCCACATGTAGCGCACATGCTGTATGAAAGGATAAGATCACCTAGGTAGTTTGCATGATGAGAAAATCCCCACCAGCCTTGAAAAGATTAGATCAATTGTTCCGGTGACATAGGTGGAGTGGGACTTGCCAGTATACAAAAGCAAACTCTGGTGCTGCTTTCCATCTGCAGTCTCATATGTACACTTCAATACTCCAGCCGGCTGGCCCCAGATGAAGCATTTGCCTTTGGTCTGACGGACAATGTCTTTCTGGTGGTTTACGCTTCTGAAAATAAAATAGCCTCCAAGACCAGTGGCTAGAATACCTGCTGCAACTAATGGCGGCAGGGAAACTGGATTATGGATCAGCCATTGTGCTTGGATGGTGTACATCGTTGGAAGCCAGACTATAGAGCCCCATCCAAGGTAGAAACCAAAGTGGTCGTGGCAGATGTCGATTGTGCGCAGGTACCAGTCCTCGTTGATGAAAAAGTCAACAACATAGATTGTGTGAAGTATATTAACAATCACCATTGAGTTGGTGACGTAACCAAGCTTTTCGTACTGCCAAGCGGCGAATGACAGATCACTGAGAGATGTTAGTTCCTAAATATTTGAAAAGGGTATTGATTACTACATTAATGTCCAAGCAATTATTCCAGGACGTCCGTTGTGAAATAGCTTGAAATCCCAGAATTTCCCAAATCGAGGGTTAAACTCAATGCCCATGTAAAAGTCGTACAATATAGATCCTAAGATAATTAGTAAAGAACTTAAACTGATGAACAATATCAATTACCGCTGAACTTCCGATCCTCAGCATGGGTTGGTGAGATGTAAGCTTTTATGTAGACGACTGCGGACAACAGAAATCCATAGGCATTAGTGGCAACAAGCAAACCCGACCAATTCTTCGCAATCCAAGCAGGATCAATCACTCCGAAGAGTATACCCAACACGAATGCCGCATGCGTAAGCACCCACGCACTAAACCCATTTGTATAATGCTGAAGCAAATAGCCGGCTGGTGTAAGTTGTCCGGTGCTCAATTTAGCAGGAAGATAGTTGTACAGTACGGACTGAGCTAACACCCATATTGCATAACCTCCAAAGACCGGTAAAGATGGTGTCGGGCAGTATTGTGCAACAAAATGCCATGGACCCATTGAGGACATAGCAATGGTGGAATTGAGAAGGGAGCCTTGGTATTGACTAAGCGTAATCCAGCTGAATAGAACCATGAGAGGTGAAAGCATCATGATACCTAGACACGAGAGAGAAGCTGACCATGTCGGCTTATGTGCTCTGCCCCAATTCACATCGAGCTGAGATTTTCTTCGGGGTCGTAGATCACCACGTGGAAACCCTTCAGCGAGTTGAGCTCCCACTTTCCGGTATAGCTTTTTGGAATCGTCCAAGAGTATATGCTCAGAGGATTTATGGATAAGGAGTACGGACATCTTGGCGTTGTGTTCGAATAGACAACAATAAACAATGAATATTGGAGAAATAAAATTAATGTACGGGGCAATGAATATATTTTGAGTAAAGAAATGATCTCAAGATATCAATAGATAACAGAGCTGTCTTTTTAAACAAAGATAAATCGTTGGGGATCTTAAGTATTCATAAACGAGCCTCTGGATTTATGTAGCTACTCAAAATTCTATTAAATCTGAGGCATAGAAACGCTAGTACTGATGTTCCAACAAAAGGAGTAAGTAAGGGGCTATGCCAGAATACCTAATACAAGGAGTTATACGATGTATGCCATAAGCGCTAATCGCTCCGCACTTTGCATCATCGTATTTCGCATCGTATTTCGTATTTTTCCCGTTGGTAATAACGACCAAACGGCCAATTGAGAATTTAAATATTTTGAATTAAGAATTTAAATATTTTGAATTGAAAATTCAAAATTTAAGAATTTAGAAATATAGATTTGAAAATTAA
>Ga0182030_10014357_pt1 | contig 15646 bp, 10 predicted proteins | sample 812S3MmetaG_FD_121299 | JGI IMG/M metagenome (GOLD analysis project Ga0182030, IMG submission 121299) | Permafrost microbial communities from Stordalen Mire, Sweden - 812S3M metaG (Illumina Assembly) | ecosystem: Environmental > Terrestrial > Soil > Wetlands > Permafrost | place: Sweden...
AAAAATATGACGGCTGGGCTCATGCGGTGCGGCAAGTTCTGACGTAATTAATTGAGAAACATGGAAAGGCAATAATGATCCGCGATATTTCTCGTCTTAAAAGAAGTAAATTCGATTTGATCGTCGTCGGCGGCGGCATTAATGGCGCGGCCGTGGCACTTCTGGCGGCAAGCAGCGGGGCCAGCGTGGCATTGCTGGAAAAGGGTGATTTTGCCAGCGGTACTTCCAGCAAATCCACCAAACTGCTGCACGGAGGCATTCGATATCTGGAGCATTTTGAATTTGACCTGGTCCATGAATCACTAAAAGAACGTTTCATCCAGTGGCAGGCGGCACCCTTTCTGGTCAAGCCTTTAGGTTTCGTGATCCCGGTTTATAAGAATGACGCCAGGCCTTTATGGATGATGAAATTAGGTGTTTGGTTTTATGATCTGTTAAGCGGCAAATATCGCATTGACCATCATCGTTTTTTATCAGTCAATGAGATCGCCTCCCTGGCCCCGGGCATTAATATGGACGGGTTAAAAGGGGGGGGGGAATATTTTGATGCCCAGATGGATGATGCCAGGCTTTGCCTGGAGAATGTGCTGATGGCGGACCTGAAGGGTGCGCTGGTTGCTAACTATGTTGAGATCGAAGGTTTTATCAAAGACAAAAACAAGCTTGCCGTCGGTGTTAAAGCCCGTGACCGAATCAGTAGCGAGCTCATGGATATTTTTGCCTCCCGGATCGTTGTGACAGCAGGGCCATGGGCAGATGAGTTGATCCAAAAGGATGTGCCTCATTCTGTCAGGCGCCTGCGGCCCACCAAGGGTGTGCATATTGTTTACCGGGGAGAGATCTCTCCCAGGGCTTTTTTATTGCAAAGCCACCAGGACAAGCGCGTTTTTTTTGTGATCCCTTTTAAGGGGAACTCCTTGATTGGGACCACAGATACCGATTATCATCAAAGCCCGGACCAGGTGCAGGTTGAGGAAGCCGACATCCAATATTTATTGCAGGAAGCCGGCAGGGTATTCCCAAATATTAATTTTGACCGTTCTAAGATCATCACTTCTTTCGCCGGAGTTAGACCGCTGGTGGCGGATTCGGGGCATCCTTCACGCATATCCCGCAAGCATGCCATTGAACGGCACTCTTCGGGTATTTATTATGTCATGGGTGGAAAATACACCACGTATCGCGCTATTGCCGAAGAGGCCATTAAAAAAGCCATGCCCCAACTGGCATCTAAAATGCCTTATGGCGGACAATATGCCCTTTACGCAAGCGGGGGCAGTAACGAAGAGCTTAAGATATTAAGTCAGCGATTTGAAGTGTCGATTGATCTGGTCAGATATTTGCAGGGCATTTATGGCAGCCGCTTTGAAGATGTTCTAAATATCACCCGAAGGAATGATCAACTGAAGGTCAGGATCTGCTCTTGCTCGCCGGCCATTGCCGCCCAGGTCATTTATGCGCGTGAAGTAGAGATGGCACAGAATGCGGATGATGTAATTGAGAGAAGACTGGGATTGGCGTATTTAGATTGTCCCACTCAAAATTGTCGTCGATATATTGAGGAACTTTTTAAGAATCCCACCGTATGAATACCCTCGAAATCCTGCTTAAGCAAGCCATCCAACGCCGGGACAAGCTAAAACTTGCCAGTGATGCCATGCGCCTGGTCAATGGTGCGGGGGATGGTTTAGACGGGCTTTTGATCGACCGCTATAACAAACATTTTCAGGTGCAGATTTTATCGAAGCACTGGTATCAACAGAAAACCAAAGTTTGTAATCTGCTGACCTCTTCTTTACCTGTGGATTATTTGATAGTCAAATCCCGTCAAGGTTTGGAGATCAAGCAAGAAGTAATGGTAGGAAACCAGCCCCAAACAGTCGTCCAGGAAAATAATCTCAAGTTTGAAGTTAATTTGAATGACGGCTTAAATTGCGGTTTATTTTTGGATATGAGGCACAACCGCAAAATGGTGGGGCAAGCTGGTAAGGACAAAAAAGTCCTTAACTGTTTTGCCTACACCTGTTCTTTTGGGGTTTATGCCCGCATGAACGGCGCTCGTGAAGTCATCAATACAGACATCAGTCGTAAGATCCTGGAGCGTGGGAGAAATAATTATCAGCTCAATTCGTTGTCTACAGTCGAGGGGGAGTTTATAAAAGCAGATTCCGTGGCTTTTTTGCAGAGGGCCTTTAAAAAGGGCAATTATTTTGATGTGATCATCCTGGACCCCCCTTCATTTGCCCGTCACGAGGGACGAGTGTTCCAGGTCAAACGCGATTTGCCCAAAACAATGGCGTTGGCAGTCGCAGTCTTGAATCCCGGAGGCAGTTTGCTAGTAACCACTAATTATAGTGAGATCAGTTTTCCGGACCTTGAGCGCATCTTAGCCCGGGGGTTGAATAATCGCCTGGTGGACACTGTTCAACGGGTAGGACAGGATGAGGATTTTACCGGCAGCAACAGTTTTAAGGAGAGTTTTCTGGTGGGATTATGGGTCAAGTTCATTTAGAGCGCGCTTTATCGAAATTAGGCATAATGTCCCGTTCGCAGACGAGAAAATGTATCGAAGCCGGCCAGATCGCGGTCAATGGGAAGGTCATGAAAGATCCGGCGTTCTTGCTTGTCCCGGAAATATCCCATATCACCGTCAACGGAAAACTTGTTTCCCGCACTGTTGCCTGCACGATCATGTTGAATAAGCCAAAGGGAATTGTTACCACTAAATCAGATGAGAAGGGGCGCAAAACGATCTTTGATCTGTTGCCATTGCATTTGCAACACCTGCATCCAGTGGGACGTCTGGACATAGCTAGCTGTGGCCTGTTATTGATGACCACAGACACTCAGCTGTCCAATTTCTTGACGGATCCGGACAATAAAATACCCCGTATCTACGCAATCAGTGTCAAAGGCCTGATCACCGATAAGGATATAAAGCTTTTGTCGCAAGGCATCCAAGACAAGGGGCAGATGCTGGCGGCGTCCGCGATCACCTTGCGCAAAGCCAGTAATAAAGAATCCCATTTGATCATAGAGCTTACCGAGGGCAAAAACCGCGAGATCCGCCGCATGTTTGAAGCCCTGGGCAGCGAGGTCACAGCCCTTAAACGCATAGCCTTTGGAAAATTAGAACTAGGCACGCTTGAACCGGGGCATTTTCGGGAAATTAACAAAAAGGAAATCTTATAAATGGAATATGATCTGATCATTGTCGGCGCCGGGGCTGCGGGGTTGATGACAGCCATCCAGGCTGCTCAAGGCGGCTGGAAGGTGCTTTTGCTGGAAGGACAAAAGAAAGCAGGAGCCAAGATCCTTATGTCCGGCGGGACCCGCTGCAATGTCACTAACAAGACTGTTAGTGAAAAGGACTTTAACAGCGGGTATATTATTTATGTTCGAAATATCCTGCGTTCTTTCAGTAATGCAGACACCATTAGCTTTTTTAAAGATCTTGGTGTTGAGCTTGTCCTGGAGCCCACGGGCAAGTATTTTCCTTTCACCAATTCAGGTAAAACCATTCTCGAGGCGCTTTTGGGCAAGATCAAAGCCACAAACGTCACCCTTTTAACCGAACATAAAGTCCAAGCCGTAAGCTGGGCCAATAATGAATTCACCCTTCAAGGGGACAATTTTCATTTTAAATGCAAAAACATTGTCCTTACCACCGGCGGATTATCTTTCCCGGCCACTGGCAGTGACGGGACAGGTTATAGATTGGCGCAATCTTTCGGGCATTCGATGAGGGAAACCACTCCCGCATTGACGCCGCTGACCACTAAGGACAATGACTTTAAGAATTTATCGGGCATCACTCTTGAGGTGCGCTTGACACTTTTAGATGACGGCAAAAGAGGGTTTTCCTGTCGGGACAGTTTCTTATTTACGCATTTTGGTTTTTCAGGCCCTTCGGTCCTGGATATCAGCCGGCATTGGCTAAACTGCAAAGGTGACAAACGTATCAGGGCTAATTTTATGCCGGATTATGATGAAAATTCATTGCAAACGTTCTTGGCAGGTGTCCAACGGGACAATCCTCGAAAAACACTGCGAGGGGTATTGATCGAACTCTTGCCGCAACGATTGGCGGACACTATTCTCAAGAAGGCAGGCATTGATGTCTCCCTGGTCATGAATCAATTGGACAAAGTTTCCCGTCAGCGTCTGGTGGAAGGGTGTGTGCATTATCCGCTTGATGTTACGGGTGTCCTCGGGTATAGTAAAGCTGAAGTTACTGCCGGAGGAGTTGATTGGGCTGGCATCAATCCTAAAACGTTGGAATCAAAATTGGCCCCCGGTTTATTTTTTGCCGGAGAGATCTTAGATGTGGACGGCCGCATCGGCGGATTTAATTTTCAATGGGCCTGGGCCAGCGGATACACCGTGGCGCAGGCATTACTTAAAAAAGTCCTAAAAGGAGAGTCTTGTGAGCAAAAGAATAATCAAAACAGATAAAGTATCTTTACCGGTCGGTCCATATAATCAAGCGGTGTCCACCGGAGATTTAATTTACACCGCCGGACAGATCCCTTTGGACAGGCAGGGCAACATGGTTGCCGGCGGCATCAAAGAGCAGACCGAGCAAGTCATCCAGAATCTTATCGCGGTGCTGGCCCGCGGCGGATCATCTTTGGACAAAGTCGTCAAAGCCACCGTTTACTTAAAAGACTTAAATGATTTTGCAGGGATGAATGAGGTGTACGCCAAGCATTTTAAAAGCGAAACAGCTCCCGCCCGCAGCACCCTTCAAGTCGCCCGCATCCCCAAGGATTCCTTGGTGGAAATTGAAGTGATCGCGTTTATCTAAAAGATGTCCGTGCCATTTCCAGGAAATAATTAATAAATTATTTTATCCTGATTTCCATATCCAATTTTTAATCTCTTCGGTATTTCCCCAAGAAACCGTTTTCTCGAATTTCTTTCCAATCCCTTGATTTATATTAAATCATGGTAAATACTTTAACTATGATTAAGTCCCCATCTTTTATCATTATATTCGCTTTCTTAATCAATACCGTTGGTCCTCTGCCATCAGCACAGGCCCAGGAATTTCGTTTGCCGGCGCCAGGCGTTATGGTCCATCTAAGCCCACCACTAGATCCCCCAATCTTGAAGGGTATCAAGGTCCATCCTGATGATCCTTTCCGTTTTGATTTTATTCTTGATAAAGGCGATAGTGCTAGTGTCATTGCGAGGAGAGAAGCGACGAAGCAATCTCAACAAGAACAATTAAAACAAGAATCCACCAAACTAATCAAATATTTTTTAGCCAGTCTTACTATTCCCGAAAAAGATCTTTGGGTCAATCTAAGCCCTTACGAAAAAGACCGCATCATTCCCCAAAGTTTTGGTCTTACCGAAATGGGACGGGACCTTCTGGCAGAAGATTACATGCTCAAGCAAATAACAGCATCTTTAATTTATCCTGAGGATGAAATCGGCAAGAAGTTTTGGAAGAGAATATATGAAGAAGCTCAAAAGAAATTTGGCACGACAAATATTCCGGTCAATACGTTTAACAAGGTTTGGATAGTCCCCGATAAAGCAGTGGTCTATGAAAATGCCAAAGCTGGCACTGCGTATGTTGTTGAAAGTAAATTAAAGGTGATGTTAGAGCAGGATTATTTGGCTTTGAAAAAACAACTTCCCCTGACCCCCTCTTTAACTAAAGAGGGGGGAAACAGCAAAATTTCCCCTCTTTTTTATAAAGAGGGGATTAAGGGGAGTTCCCAAGACGTCAACGCCCTCGGTTCCAAAATTGTCCGTGAAGTAGTAATCCCCGAGCTTACCAAAGAAGTCAACGAAAACAAGAATTTTGCCCAACTAAGACAAGTCTACAACAGCCTTATTTTAGCCTCGTGGTACAAAAAGAAAATCAAGGACAGCATCCTGGAACAAGTCTACGCGGATAAGAAGAAAGTAGCAGGTGTTGGGTATGACAACTCCGTCATCCTGAGCCCTTCGCTACGCTCGAGGGCAGGCTCCGCGAAGGATCTTAAGGCGCCTTTAGATTCTTCGGCTTTGCCTCAGAATGACATCAATATAAGGAATGACACAGAACTTATCTACCAGCGCTACCTTAAAGCCTTCAAAAAAGGCGTCTTCAACTATATAAAAGAAGAAGAAATTCTGACCCCTGGATTGCCGAGCAAGGAACAGGGGATATTTCCAAGAAAGTATTTTTCAGGTGGGTTTAACTTGGCGCTTAATCTAAACCAGGCCATGATAACTGTGAATAAAACCTCTTTTCTTCAAAATTTTGCTTTATCGGTTTCATTATTGTTCTCGGTAGGGTGTCAAATTTTACCATATACAACAGAGAGCCAACAATTCAAAACTTCTCAACCAATAATTGTAAAGAAAACGGTGGGCATTGACCAATTTTGGTCTGATTTACAAGTTACTGTAGGCAAGACCGGCGAAGAGCGTTTGAAAAGCATTGTCGATTTTAATAATGTCCAACAAATTTCGGAAGAGCAGAAGGATTTTTTAAAGCAATTGGCGTCTTGTCTTTCACAGGCAGGAGGAGGAAAACTGGAAGAATGGAATAATGAGGGATTTGAATTCTTTGAACACACCGCTGGATTAGGGAATAAGCATTTATCTATAGCAGAGGCAGTTGATAACGAAAATGCGTATTGGCAAATTATAAACTATTTTAAAAATACCCCCCGGCCAGAGTTAGAAAAATATATTAATATCTACCAACGTTTATTTATGGGGCCTTCAAATCAAAATATAATGCTAAGGCCTGATAAATTAATGAGATTCTTGAGCGTAACGATTAACAATCAAGGCAAAGACATTGATTTTTGGCAAAGTGTATTAAAAGAATTTCCGCAACTATTTAATCCTTCCATTGATTATTCCAGACCTTTTGAACAACGCACTCAGGATGCTGTTAGAAAATTAAATTCTTTGCCGCCATTTTCAAGCGTCAAAGACCCCCACAAGAAAGATTATGAAGCGTTTAACAATGAGGCTACCAGGCAACTTTTGCGAAGGTATTTATTGACCATTTTGAACTTTGATCAACAAGCGTTCCCCATGGATGAATCTAGACGGTTCGATGCGTTGTGGGTAGGTTTATTTGCCGACGTTAATAAAGATTTGGGGGCCGATTCTTCAGGGGAAATAGGTTACCAGTTATTAACGATGCGGGCGCTGGTAGCTATTTTAGGACATGAACTTGGTCATAATCTTGATCTTCTGGGCCAAAGAGATAATAATGGTATTCTAAATGAATTCGTTGCTGACACGTACGCCTATTTACTGGAACAAGATTCCGGAAAAGATTTAAGCTTTCGAAAAACGATACAGGAAATGACGAATAAGAAAGTCAATGAAATATTCTTTCCACGTACGCTTTCTTTTATACTTAACCGGCAGGACCCTGCCCATGAGGAACATTATTATGCTCGTCAACAAATGTTAGGCCTTATAAAAATATTGGGAAAGGACATGGATTGGGAGACGCTGCATATGGCGTTAGAAAGCATGGAAAATGACTATCAAAAAGGTGGTTTAAATCAAAAGGTGCGTGATTTTATAGATTTTAAAGGAGATGCTACGGGTGTTGTGTATTTCAATTCTTTTACAGAAGAATTGCTTAAACGTTATTGTTTTTTGAAAAATATGTCTGTTCCATCAACAAAAAGCGTCAATTATCATATTAAAGGGGGCCAATCAGTTAAAGTCATTAGAACTTTGGATAGCGCCATGACTTCCGAGATGGTATTGCCAGGGGTCACATATTACGAAAGGTCTAATTTAGAAAAGAATTTGGTCACTGATGAAACAAAGTTAAAAGCAGGGACAAGGGACAACGCCCAATTAGTCCAGTTTTTGACATATTTAATTGATGCGGAGAATAATATCGTTCTTGGCCCCAACAAGCGGTCTATGGCGCAATATTTGGAAAAGCTCTTTTTATTCTCAGAAGCGCTTAGTCGGGGTGGCTCCAGTTTAGAACAAAGCATGAATTATTTTGAATATCAGCTGAATTCTTTAAGAAGAGTATTAGTTGACCCCTTAAGCCGGAATATTTTAATGCAGTTAATGAAGGGCAATGACCATTCTCTCGATAAAATCAATGACTCTGAGTTGTATTGGACCCTAGTAGGCGTTTTAAACGAGTTTGATTATTATCCGGAAGTGGAGGGGTTTTTAAAAGAACAAGATTTAGCCAAATTTAAAGAAGACTTTACTTCAGAAAATATTTTCTTTGATCACATTTCAACCCCTATGGCCGATGAAGATCTGCAAAAAGCCACGGGGTACAATCAGGGAGGGGTTATCCCCAAAACAAAATTCCTTGATCCAGGCGATAAGATGGGATTTGAAGATGGTTGGCTGGGAAGAGCTCGTATATATCTTCCCGATGGCAATCAATTGGCCGTAAGGTTGATGGCCGGTGGGCGATTATTTATCACCGATATGACCGGCAACGTTAGGACAATAAAGGATCCGAAAGAAAGCTTTAAAACAACGACATTGAATATAATCAATGACCAACCGGTGCAAGTCGAGAATAATATGCCTAAGTCAAATATTTTGAAAATTGAATATAGTATTAAAGAACCTACAGGGCCAGCATTCATTAACAGGGGAACAACTCCGCATACTAATAACGCTATGGTATCGCATAAACATAACGAAGGGGGTATCGATTTAACCCCTTCTAATATGAATGTTGAGACTAAAGTAATGGATTCCGAGCTCTTGCGAGTGTCCGGTATGAGGACCCGCTTTCGCGGGAATGACAAAGTAGGTGACGGGAATGACAAGGTAGGAATTAAATTTCATCTCGATTCTGCTATGCTGGCGCAGCTGCAAAACGCCCCTGGGTTTGTGCCGGTGATCATTAGCATCCGGCCGATGTTGGATTTGAAAATGTTTTTGGGTATCCAAGAAAAAGAGAGAGTGTGACGCGTATGTCCGGAGTGCTTAATAATTCTGACAGAGATTGCTTCGTCGCTTCGCTCCTCGCAATGACACCATACTTTACGAATTTGAAACAATAGTTGCTCAACGCCGGATAAGTAGTATACTCAAATACTATATGACTGATAAAAAAGTGATCTTATTTATTGATGACAATCCTGTGGACAGGACCTTGATCGGCAGGATCCTGGCAAAACACGACTTTGAAGTCCTATTGGCTGAAGACGGCGCCATAGGCCTACGGATGTCCCAGGAACGCAAGCCGGACCTAATCTTGATGGATATCCTGCTGCCGCACATTTCGGGAATAGAATTGTGTAAAAAGATCAAGCAAAATCCGGTCACCAAGGACATTCCTGTTATTTTTTACACTTCCATTGGAACGCCTAAAAATTTGATTGATTACACTTCTTACGGGGCTGTGGATTATTTTCAAAAAACAACACCTCCGGAAGAGCTCATCGCCTCGATCAAGGCTGTATTAAAGCAAGGGGTTTGATCGATTCATCATTCTTGACAATAAAGATGGGTTGCTTTATAGTGATTTTTTCCACGACATATTCAATATAAAAAGCAGGGCATGAAACAGGCAATACTATATCTGCAGGACCGCACGATCTTCCACGGCCGTACTTTAAATGAGACCGGGGAAACCGCAGGCGAAGCTGTCTTTAACACGGCCATGACAGGTTATCAGGAAGTTTTGACTGACCCCTCCTATACCGGACAGATCGTGGTGATGACCTATCCCTTGATCGGCAATTACGGCGTCAATGACCAGGACGTTGAGTCTGACCGCATCCATGTCAAAGGCTTTGTCGTCAAAGAATTCTGCCGCCGGCATTCCAATTGGCGCGCCCAACAAAGCCTGACTGATTATCTAAATGAAAACAAGATCATTGCCATGGAAGGGGTGGATACCCGCGCCTTGACCCGCCATTTGCGTATCTCCGGGGCCATGAAAGCGATCATCTCAACCGAGGATTTCGACCCCCAGAGCTTGGCCAAGAAAATAGACCAGATGCCTTCCATGGAAGGCATGGATTTTGTCAAGGATGTCAGCACCTTAAAAAAATATGTGTGGAAGCACTCAGGCCCCAGGCGCTACAGGATCGCGGCCATTGACTGCGGGATCAAATTCAATATTTTGCGAATACTTAGCAGTTTAGGCTGTGAAGTGCATGTGTTCCCGGCCAAGGCAACACCCAAAGAGATCATGGCCATCAAACCCGACGGGATCTTTCTTTCCAACGGACCGGGCGACCCGGCCGTGGTGACCTATGTCATTGAAACTGTGCAAGAATTTTTAGGCAAGATCCCCATCTTCGGCATTTGCTTAGGCAATCAGATCTTGGGACTGGCTTTAGGCGGTAAAACATATAAATTAAAATTCGGCCATCATGGCGCCAATCATCCGGTCAAAGATTTTGAGGGCAACCGTATCGCGGTCACCAGCCAAAACCACGGCTTTTGCGTGGATGTCAAAAGCCTTGATCCCACACAAGTGGAAGTGATCCATGTGAATTTAAATGACCAGAGCCTCGAGGGCATCCGTCACAAGAAATATCCGGCATTCTCCATCCAATATCACCCGGAATCGTCCCCAGGCCCGCATGACGCTAAATATTTATTCAATCAATTTATCGAAATGATAGACAAACATAAAAATGCCCAAACGCACTGATATTAAGAAAATCATGATCATTGGAGCAGGTCCTATTGTGATAGGACAGGCCTGCGAATTTGATTATTCCGGCTCCCAGGCTTGCAAAGCCCTGAAGGAAGAGGGTTTCAAGGTGGTGTTGGTCAATTCCAATCCTGCCACCATCATGACCGATCCGGGTATTGCCGATGCCACCTACATTGAGCCTTTGACCGTGGAATTTTTGGAATATATCATCCGCAAAGAAAAGCCCGACGCTATTTTGCCTACTTTAGGAGGCCAAACCGGCCTTAATTTGGCCATGAAACTTCATGAGCAGGGCATTTTAGCCAAATACAAGGTGGAGATGCTGGGCGCCAAATATGAAGTGATCAAAAAAGCCGAAGACCGTAGTGAATTTAAGGCCGCGGTCATCAAGGTGGGCTTGGATGTTCCTAAAAGTGTCTTTGCTTATAATCCCGCTGAAGCCAAGAAAGCCGTGGAGCAGATCGGTTTTCCCTGCATCGTGCGCGCTTCTTTCACCCTGGGCGGCACGGGCGGGGGTATCGCTCATGACGCGCAAGAATTTGAACGCATCGCGGCTTTAGGGATCGAAAGCTCCATGATCCATGAGATCTTGATCGAAGAGTCCATTGAAGGCTGGAAAGAATATGAGTTGGAGGTGATGCGGGACCATAACGATAATGTGGTCATCGTCTGCTCCATTGAAAATTTTGACGCTATGGGCGTGCATACGGGAGACAGCATCACGGTCGCCCCGGCGCAGACATTGACAGATGCCGAATACCAGAATATGAGGGATGCCTCGATAGCACTTATCCGCGAGATAGGGGTGGAGACCGGAGGTTCGAACATACAATTTGCCGTGGACCCGAAGAATGGTCGCATGGTGGTCATTGAAATGAACCCGCGGGTCTCGCGTTCCTCGGCGCTGGCCTCTAAGGCGACAGGATTCCCGATCGCTAAATTCGCCGCCAAACTGGCGGTAGGCTATACGCTCGATGAGATCCAAAATGATATTACCCGGGAAACGCCCGCGTGTTTTGAACCCACCATCGATTATTGTGTAGTCAAGATCCCTCGATTTACTTTTGAAAAGTTTCCCGAAGCCAAAGATATTTTAGGCATCCAGATGAAGAGTGTGGGTGAGACCATGGCCATCGGTCGCAATTTCAAGGAAGCTTTACAAAAGGGTTTAAGGGGCCTGGAGATCGATCACATTGGTTTGGATAACAAACAGGACTGGCGATATATTGAAGATGCCAAGCTGCGCTTGCGCTTGAGCGAGCCCAATGCCTCACGCATTTTTTATTTAAAATACGCATTGCAAAAAGGCATGACGATCGAGAAGGTCTCCGAGATCTCCAAGATTGACATTTGGTTTATCGACCAGATCGCCCAAATTTTAGAACTGGAGGACCAATTAAAGTCCGTGGCGGCATCAAGCAAGACCTTTGGGCCTGAGCTTTTGCGCCAGGCCAAGGAATACGGCTTTTCTGATGCTCAGTTGGCGGAATTCCTGGAAAGAAGCGAAAAAGATATCCGTAGTATGCGAAAAGACTTAGGCATTGTGGCGACATTCAAATTAGTGGATACTTGTGCCGCAGAGTTTGAAGCGTATACGCCTTATTATTATTCCACTTATGAGACTGAAGATGAAGCGATCATCAATAATAAAAAGCGCAGATCTAAAAAAAAGAAGATCATGATCTTAGGCGGCGGCCCCAATCGCATCGGCCAGGGGATCGAATTTGATTATTGCTGCTGCCACGCGGCGTTTGCTCTTCATGAAATGGGCTTTGAGACCATCATGGTCAATTCCAATCCCGAGACAGTTTCCACCGACTATGACACTTCGGACAGGCTGTATTTTGAGCCTTTGACCTTTGAAGATGTGATGAATATATATGATGTGGAAAAACCCGACGGGGTGATCGTGCAATTCGGCGGGCAGACGCCTCTTAATTTAGCGCGCCGGCTTTCCCAGGCCGGGGTGCCGATCATCGGGACCTCGGTTGACTCCATTGACCTGGCCGAGAACAGGGAGCATTTTTCCAAGTTAATGGATAAACTTAAGCTTAGACAGCCGGAAAATGCCTCAACTGTTACCAAGGAAGAAACTCTTCTTGCGGCTGCCCGCATTGGTTATCCGGTATTGGTCCGTCCTTCCTATGTGCTGGGCGGGCGCGCGATGCGCATTGTTTATGATGAGGAGTCCATCAGATCATTTTTAGATGAGGTGCACAGTGTTTCGCGCGGGCATCCGGTTTTGATCGATAAATTCCTGGAAGACGCCCAAGAGGTGGATGTGGACGCCATCTGCGACGGGAAGGATGTGTACGTTGCCGGGGTCATGGAACATATTGAGAACGCCGGGATCCATTCGGGGGACTCAGCCTGTGTTCTGCCGCCCCATACATTAAGCGAAAAGGTGATCAAGGAGATTAAAAGCCAGACCGTGCGCCTGGCCCATGCGTTGAACGTCATTGGGCTCATGAATATCCAATTCGCGGTCAAGGACTCGATAGTTTACGTTTTAGAGGTCAATCCGCGCGCTTCCCGCACGGCTCCTTTTGTCAGCAAAGCCACGGGCATGCCCCTGGCCAAGATCGCTGCCCAGATCATGGCGGGAAAGAAATTGAGTGATTTTGAATTGGTTGATCCGGCCCAATTAAAATATATCTGTGTCAAAGAATGTGTTTTGCCTTTCAGCCGTTTTTCCGGGGTAGATATTATTCTTGGGCCCGAAATGAAATCCACCGGCGAGGTCATGGGGATCGCCACGAGCTTTGGCGCGGCTTTTGCGAAATCCCAGATGGCGGCCAACCAGGCCCTGCCCAAGACGGGCATGGTTTTTATCAGTGTCAATGATCATGATAAGCGTGATGTGGCCGCCATCGCCCAAAAGCTGGTAGGATTAAAATTCAAGCTTATGGCCACCAAAGGCACGGCCCAGGCCATTCGTACGGCCGGTATTAACGTGATGATCGTGGATAAACATTATGAAGGAGAAGAAAACGCGTTGACATTAGTCAAAAAAGGTGAGATAAACTTAATTATCAATACACCTTCAGGCAAGAAAAGCCAATCGGACATGCGGGTCATCCGGGCGGCGGCTATTTTGCACAATATTCCCTGCATCACCACGTTGCAGGGCGCATGGGCCGCGGTCAACGGCATGACAGCCAGCCAGAGGGAAGAATTTACAGTGGAATCTTTGCAGGTGCTGTACCGGGCGGGAATTAAAGTCCATAAAAACTGAGGTCCATTACATGTGCGGTATCGTCGGTATCAGTCATCATAAGGAAGCTAGTAAAATGGCCTTTTTAGGCCTTTATGCCTTACAGCACCGGGGTGAAGAAGCGGCCGGCATCGTCTCCTATGACGGCCATGAAATGCATGTCATTAAAAAAGACGGCCTGGCTGTTGATAATTTTGATGAAAATAATATCAGCAGATTAAAAGGCCATATGGCCATCGCGCACACCCGGTATTCCACCACCGGCGGTTCGCATACTAAAAATATTCAACCCATCCTGGTCAATCATCGCAAGAAACCTATCGCGATCGCGCATAACGGAAATTTAACAAACACGGACGAGTTATACACAAGGCTTGAAAATGAAGGCTCTATTTTCCAAACCTCCATGGATTCGGAAGTGTTCGTCCATTTATTGGCCAAGACCCCCAACGGTAACATGGCCCAATGGTTGACTAAGGTTTTTTCCCAGGTCCAGGGGGCTTATTCGGTCGTGCTCTTGCTGGAAGAATGCCTGGTGGGCGCGCGCGACCCTCAGGGATTTCGTCCTTTGTGTCTGGGCAAATTAGGAGATGGGTATATTTTAGCTTCCGAGAGCTGTGCCTTTGACCTGATGAAGGCGGAATTTGTGCGCGAGATCCAACCCGGCGAAATCGTCATCATCAAAGGCAATAAGATTGAGTCCATTTATTTGCCCGGCAGTAAAGAGGCTAAAAAGGCATTTTGTATTTTTGAGAATGTTTATTTTGCCCGTCCGGACAGCACTATTTTCGATGATAATATTTACCAGGTGAGAAAACGTTTAGGGGTGCAATTGGCCCGAGAGCATCCGGCAAAAGCAGATTTTGTCATGGGGATCCCGGATTCCGGCCTTTACGCCGGGTTGGGCTATGCCCAGGAATTGGGCCTTCCATTTGAAATCGGGATGATCCGCAACCATTATATCGGGCGAACCTTTATTCAACCGACCCAATTTTTGCGTGAATTCCGGGTCCGTGTTAAACTTAACCCTATCCATGATGTGATCAGGGGAAAAAAGGTAGTGGTCGTCGAGGATTCTATTGTGCGGGGAACAACTTCCCGTAGCCGTATAGATGAGATCCGTGAGGCAGGTGCCAAGGAAATACATATGCGTATTTCATGTCCTCCCATCAAATCCCCTTGTTTTTATGGGATCGATTTTCCCTCGACAGGCGAATTGATCGCGCACAACAAGACAGTCCAACAGATCGCGGATTTTATCAAAGTCGATTCCCTGGGTTTCTTAAGCTTGGGAGGGATGTTATCGGTCATGAAAGATGGGACAAATTTTTGTTCAGCGTGTTATACGGGTAAATATCCGACGGAAATCCCCAAGAACACAAACAAATTAAAGCTGGAGAGCGGGGCGTAGCGCTTTTTCAAGCTTTGCAAAGAAAGGTGCGGGGGCCATTGAGCAAATACATTTTTGTCACAGGAGGAGTGGTTTCCAGTTTAGGTAAGGGCAAAAGGCTTTAGCAGTGCATTCTTCGACGTCGTAAGGTTTGAATTTTGCTAATTGTATGAGAGCGGGGTAATCAATATGAGTAAATATATATTCGTCACGGGGGGCGTTGTCTCAAGTCTTGGCAAAGGTATCGCGGCTGCTTCCATTGGAAAATTGCTGGAAGCCCGCGGCCTGAAGACAGCCATCATCAAATGCGATCCTTATTTGAACGTGGATCCCGGCACCATGAACCCCTTCCAGCACGGCGAGGTCTATGTCACCGACGACGGGGCGGAAACCGACCTGGACCTGGGCC
>Ga0182030_10014358_pt1 | contig 15646 bp, 15 predicted proteins | sample 812S3MmetaG_FD_121299 | JGI IMG/M metagenome (GOLD analysis project Ga0182030, IMG submission 121299) | Permafrost microbial communities from Stordalen Mire, Sweden - 812S3M metaG (Illumina Assembly) | ecosystem: Environmental > Terrestrial > Soil > Wetlands > Permafrost | place: Sweden...
AGTGGTCGTCCAGGGGATCAGTCCCACCAGCCAGGGCCTCTACCACGGCCTGCGCAACCGGGCCTACGGCACCCAGGTGGTGGCCGGCACCAATCCCAAGCGCGGCGGCGAGGAGATCGAGGGAATCCCCGTGTTCGCCACCGTGGCCGAGGCGGTCGAGGCCACCGGTGCCAACGCCTCGTTCATCTCGGTCCCCCCGAAGTTCGCCGCCGAGGCCATCGTCGAGGCCGCGGCCGCCGGCGTGCCGTTCGTCGTGTGCATCACCGAGGGCATCCCCGCCATCGACGAGGCGCTGGCGTACAACCGACTGGTCCGGGACTTCCCGGGCACGCGGCTGCTCGGCCCGAACTGTCCGGGGATCATCTCGCCGGGGAAGTGCAACATCGGCATCACCTCCGGCGACATCGCCCTTCCCGGTGGCCCGGTGGGGATCGTGAGCCGCTCGGGCACGCTGACCTACCAGGCCCTGCACGAGCTGTCCCAGCAGGGGGTCGGCCAGACCACCTGCGTGGGCATCGGAGGCGATCCCGTCCCCGGGACGAGCTTCATCGACTGTCTGGGGGCGTTCGAGGGTGATCCGGACACCCGGGCGATCATGATGATCGGCGAGATCGGCGGGTCGGCCGAGGAGGAGGCGGCCGAGTTCATCGCCTCGTCCGTCACCAAGCCGGTGGTCTCCTACGTGGCCGGGGTCACCGCACCCCCGGGTCGCAAGATGGGCCACGCCGGGGCGATCATCTCGGGATCCAAGGGGACCGCCCGCGCCAAGATGGACGCGCTGTCCGCCGCCGGCGTCACCGTCGCCCTGAACCCGACCGAGGCCGGAGAGGCGATGGTCGACGTCGTCCGGAAGCTGGCCTGAGCACCGGGGTCCCGTCAGCCGACGCGCTCGGTGACCGCGCCGTCGATGCGGTCATCTTCGATCTCGACGGTCTGCTCATCGACTCGGAGCCGTTCTGGCGCCGGGCGGAGATCGAGGTGTTCGCCACCGTCGGTCTCCGACTGACCGAGACCGACGTCCGTCAGACGATGGGCCTCCGCATCGACGATGCCGTCCGGCACTGGTGGCGGCGGTTCCCCTGGGACGGCATGACCCCGGCGGAGGTGGAGCGGAGCATCACCGGGCGGGTGGCCGAACTGATCGTCCAAGCCGGCGAGCCCATGCCCGGGTCCCTCGAGGCCGTCGCCATCTGTGCGCGGCTGTCCCTCCCGGTCGCCGTCTGCTCCGGCTCCTACGCCGTCGTCATCGAGGCCGCGTTGCGACGGCTGGGCATCGCCGACGCGGTCACCACCTGGCACTCGGCCGAGTGGGAGCCGCTCGGCAAGCCACACCCGGGCGCCTATCTGTCCACGGCGGCGAAGCTCGGGATCGACCCGGCCGGCTGCCTGGCGATCGAGGACTCGTTCAACGGTGCCATCTCGGCCAAGGCGGCGCGCATGCGCGTCGTGGCCGTGCCCGAGCCGGCGGCGTTCGACTCCCCCCGCTGGGGATTCTGCGACGCGCTGCTGGCCACGTTGCTCGAATTCGACGAGACCCTCATCCGCTCGCTCGAGCGGTAGCCCCGGCCCGGCATCCGTCGGGCCCGGATCTTGCATCCGTCGCGGCCGGCCCGGCATCCGCCGGGCCCGGACCGGTGTCCCTCGGCGTATCGAATTTGAAAATAACATACCGATCGCATGTTATTTCCAAAAGTGATCGGTCGAGGCAGACCTGTGCCGGGCACCGGCTGGACCAAACTTTCCCTTCGGATCCGGCCCGGTCCTGCCGATACACCCATCACGAGGGGCATCCCCTGGGCAGGGGGGACCGAGCGACGTTGGCACCGCACCGGAGGCAGGCCGGTCGGGCCACGTCGCCCCGGTCCAAGTGGACACCCCGGACCTCGTGGACCGGGGGTCGGCGGAGACCGGACCTCCCGGGCGTTGCTGACCATCGGCGCTGGTAGCGTGCGCCCGTGGTCGCCGATTCTCCTCCAGCCAGCGGTCGGAAGGACCTGCGGCTCGGAGTCCTGGCCTCGGGCAGCGGCACCATCCTCGAGGCGATCATCTCGGCGGGTCTGCCGGTTCGCGTGGTGATCGCCGACCGGCGTTGCCGCGCCCTCGAGATCGCCACCTCCGCATCCATCCCTGCCGAACTCGTCGACCGCAACGCCTACGGGGGATACGGAGCCTCGTTCGATCGCCACGGGTACACCGAGAGGGTGACGCTGGCCCTTGCCTCCCACCGGATCGATGTCGTGGCCATGGCCGGTTTCGGTACCGTGCTCGGCCAGCCGGTCCATGACGCCTACCCCGGGCGCATCCTGAACACCCATCCCGCCCTGCTCCCGGCCTTCCCCGGCTGGCACGCGGTGGCCGACGCACTGGCCGCCGGGGCGACAGTGACCGGCACCACGGTGCACATCGCCACACTGGAGATGGATGCCGGACCCGTGCTGGCTCAGGCGTCCGTGCCGGTGCTCGCCGATGATTCGGAGGACACGTTGCACGAGAGGATCAAGACGGTCGAACGCTCCCTCTACCCCGAGACCATCCGTTCGTTCATGGACGGGTTGGCGACCACGGTGGGGGATGGGCCAGGATCACCATCGGAGGTTGCACCATGAGGGCATTGCTGTCCGTCTACGACAAGACCGGGATCACCGAACTGGCCCAGGGGCTCACCGATCTGGGATGGGAGCTGGTGTCGAGCGGGGGCACGTCGGCCGCACTCGCCACGGCGGGGATCGACCACATCGAGGTCGCCGAGCTGACCGGCGCACCGGAGATGCTCGGTGGCCGGGTCAAGACGCTGCATCCGACCATCCACGGCGGGATCCTGGCCGACCGGTCCAAGCCCGAGCACCTGGAGGACATCGAGCGCTTGGGCATCGGGCTGATCGACCTGGTGGTGTGCAACCTCTACCCGTTCACGTCCGACCCCTCCGTCGAGCTCATCGACGTCGGTGGGCCGACCATGGTGCGTGCGGCCGCGAAGAACCACGATCACGTCGGCATCGTCGTCGAGCCCGCCGAGTACGGCGCCGTCCTCGACGAGCTGAGGGCCTCCGGCACGCTGTCCCTCGACACCCGCCAGCGGCTGGCCCGGGAGGCATTCGCCCACACCGCCGGCTACGACGCCGCCATCGTCGCCTGGCTCGACGAGCAGGAGCCTCCCACCCCCGACGATCTCGCCACCGACACGTTCGAGACGGCCGCCCTGCTCCCCCCGACCATCCACCTGGTCCTCGAGCGGGCGGGTTCGATGCGTTACGGGGAGAACCCCCACCAACAGGGCGCCCGCTACCGGATCGTCGGCCAGCACTCGTGGTGGGAAGACGTCGTCCAGCACGGTGGCAAGGAGCTCTCCTATCTCAACATCTTCGACGCCGATGCGGCGTGGCGGCTCGTCCATGAACTGCCCGGTCGGGACGGGCCGGAGGTCGCCGTGGCCATCATCAAGCACGCCAACCCGTGCGGGGCAGCCGTGGCCGCCGATCTGGTGGCTGCCTACCAGCGCGCACTCGAGTGCGATCCCCAGTCGGCGTTCGGGGGCATCGTGGCCGTCGGCGGCCCGGTGACCCCGGCCGTGGCCGAGGTCATCGCCGACGGACCACAGGCCGACGTCATCATCGCCCCGTCCTACGACGACGAGGCGCTGGCCCGGCTCTCGTCGAAACGGAAGGCCACCCGCCTGCTCACGGCCCCTTCGCCCGAGCCGGTGGTGAGGCAGATCCGGGGCCTGGGGGCGAGCGTCCTCGTCCAGGGCCCCGACCGGTTCCTCGTCGACCCCGCCTCGTGGGAGGTGGCGACCAAGGCCAGCCCCACGGAGGACCAGTGGCGCGATCTGGCGCTGGCGTGGATCGTCTGCGCCCGGACCACCTCGAACGCCATCGCCGTCGTGAACGGCGGCCAGGCGATGGGCGTGGGTGCCGGGCAGCAGTCCCGGGTCGTCGCCGCCGAGATCGCGGTGTCGAAGGCCGGCACCCGTGCGGCGGGCGCCGCGGCGGCGAGCGACGCCTTCTTCCCCTTTCCCGACGGACTTCTCGTGCTGGCCGAGGCCGGGGTGGCCGCCGTGGTCCAGCCGGGGGGGTCGATCCGTGACGGCGAGGTCGTCGCCGCCGCCGACGAGGTGGGGATCGCCGTAGTCATGGCCGGCGGCGAACGCCACTTCCGGCACTGATGCGCCGGCTCGTGGCGGCGCTGAGGGAGAATGGCTCGGGAGTGCCGGGTGCGGCACGCGGACAGGAGTGGGAATGACGGCGACAGTGCTCGACGGCGAGCTTCTGGCCAGCAGGATCAGGGCGGAGGTGACCGACAAGGTGGCGAGGCTCCGGAGCGCCGGCGTCGAGGTCGGCCTCGGCACGATCCTGGTCGGTGACGACGGGCCGAGTGCCCGGTACGTGGCGATGAAGCATGCCGACTGCGCCGAGGTGGGCATCAACTCCGCCCACGAGCACCTGCCCGCCGACGTCGCACAGTCCGAGCTCGAGGCGGTGGTGGCCCGGTTCAACGCCGACCCGAAGATCCATGCCTACCTGGTCCAGCTGCCGTTGCCGGCCGGCCTCGACGAGGAGCGCGTCCTGCTGGCGGTCGACCCGGACAAGGACGTCGATGGCCTCCATCCGGTGAACCTGGGCCGGCTGGTCATGGGGGCCAACGGACCGCTGCCCTGTACGCCGTCGGGCATCGTCGAGCTGCTCTACGCCAACGACGTGCCCGTCGAGGGGAAGCACGTCGTGATCATCGGCAGGGGCCTCACCATCGGACGCCCGCTCGCACTGCTCATGGCCATGAAGCGGACGGGATGCAACGCCGCGGTGACCGTCGTGCACACGGGCGTCGACGATCTGGCGGGGCTGGTCCGCCAAGGGGACGTCGTCGTGGCCGCAGCCGGACGCGCCCACCTGGTGACCCCCGACATGGTGAAGCCCGGCGCGGCGGTCGTCGGGGCGGGCACCTCGTGGCAGGGGAAGAAGCTGCTTTCCGATGTCGACGAGTCGGTTGCCGAGGTCGCCGGTTGGGTCACGCCTCGCATCGGCGGCGTCGGCCCGATGACCCGGGCCATGCTGCTGCGCAACACCGTTCGCGCCGCCGAGCGTGCCGCATGAGCGCGACGAGGGTGGCGTCGACGGTGACCCGGGCCCGTCAGCGGGCGGTCGGTGGGTTGCTGGCGGTCCTCTTGATCACCGGGGTGCCGTTGCTGATCCCGGCCCCACCGGCCTCGGCTGCGCCGGGTGGGCCTCCGGCCGTGCTGCTCGCCGACACCACCACGACGACCGAGCCGCCCACGACGACGACCACGGTACCGGTGACGACCACCACCGCACCGATTACGACGACCACGTTGCCGACGACCACGACGACCCGCACCCCCCGCACCACGACCACCACGGAGCCCGCCACCACGACCACCACGGCACCGACCACCAAGACTTCGTCGAAGACGCCCTGGGGGTTGATCGCTCTCATCGTGGTACTCGTCATCGCCATCGTGCTGGTTGCCCTCCTGTTGCGGTCGCGTAAGCGCAAGGGCATCGAGACCGAGTGGCGCCGCTCGGTGGTGCCGGCCCTGAGCGACGCCCAGCTGGCCAGGGAGTCCCTCCTGTCGGGCAATGCGGAGTCGGACGACCCGCAGGTGCGCGCCGCGGTCGAGGTGCAAGTGGAGCGGGCGGCCACCGCGCTCGAGCGCACGACGGCGCACGCCCCTGATCCCCAGGCCGGGACCATGGCCGGCTCCGCGGCCGGTGGGCTGCGGGGTCTGGCGTTCGCCATCGAGGCGGACCGGTTGCTGCGTCACGGCACGTCGGCTCCCTCCGGTGCACAGCTCGCCCAGGCCGACGAGGCCCGTCGGGCCCGGGCCAGCGAGCTCAACTCCGCCCTTTCCGTCCTCGCCAGGCGTGTCGGCTCGGGGACCCGCTGAGAGCGACCGGGAGAAAGTCCCGGACCACCTGGCCGTTCGACCCCGCCCCCACCGCCCCCCGGTCCCGGTCCCCCTCCGGTCCCCTGTGGAACTCCCAGCGCCGTAACGGGGGCCTCGCAGTAGGATCGTGGGGTCATGACCAGGATCGCCGACCTTCTGGACAAGGGAAGGACGTACTCCTTCGAGTTCTTCCCCCCCAAGAACGACGCCGAGCAGGCGACGCTCGTGCGGACGCTCCGCGACCTCGAGCCTCTCGGGCCCTCCTTCGTCTCGGTGACCTACCGGGGAGGGGCCGAGTCCCGCAAACGGACCTACGATCTGGTCACCGGCATGTTGCGTACGACCACCCTGGTGCCGATGGCCCACCTGATCTGCGTGGCGCACTCGCGCCTCGAACTGGCCGACATCCTCGTGTCTTACCGCATGGCCGGGGTGGAGAACCTGATGGCCCTCGGGGGCGATCCCCCTGCTGACGGCGAGGGTCCCGGCGAGCTCACCCACGCCGCCGAGCTGGTGGAGCTGGCCCACGCCATCGGCGGGTTCTCCGTCGGGGTCGCCGCCCAGCCGGGGTGCCACCCCCTCTCCCCCGACCCGACGACGGACCGGGACAATCTTGCCGCCAAGCTGGAGCTGGCCGACTTCGCCATCACCCAGTTCTTCTTCGACGCCACCGAGTACGAGGGCCTGATAGCCGACCTCGCCGAGCGGGGCGTGGACAAGCCGGTCCTGCCGGGGATCATGCCGGTCACGAGCCTGAGCTCCGTGCCACGCATGGCCACCATGGGGGCGGCGGTCCCCGACTGGATGGTCGAACGGCTGCAGGCCGCCGACGGGCGGGGCGGCAAGGACGCCGTCCGCCACGAGGGGGTCGCCATCGCCATCGAGCTGTGTCGGCAGTTGTTGGGGGCTGGGGTTCCGGGCCTGCACTTCTACACACTCAACCGGTCCAGTGCCACCCGTGAGATCTACTCCGCCCTGGGGCTGGCCACACCCTGAACGGGGCGGCCCGGTTCGGCGCCGGGGCCTCCATGGCTCGCCGGAGAATCGGAACCCGGTGAGGGCCGTGCCACCGCGGCGCCCCGGTTGGCGAGCAGGGGGAGGGGTGCCGGTAGGCTGCCCGTCATGCCCGATCTCATCACCCAGGGAGCCGACGGTGCCCTCCACGTGTCCGATGAACCGATCATCCCCTTCATCGAGGGCGACGGCACCGGCGTGGACATCTGGCCGGCGGCCAAGCTGGTCCTCGACGCCGCGGCCGCCAAGCACGGCAAGACGGTTGCGTGGAAAGAAGTGCTGGCCGGCCAGAAGGCGTTCGACGAGACCGGCGACTGGCTCCCCGACGAGACGGTCGAGACGTTCCGCACCCACCTGATCGGCATCAAGGGCCCGCTGACCACGCCGATCGGTGGCGGGATCCGGTCCCTCAACGTCGCGCTCCGGCAGATCCTCGACCTGTACGTCTGTCTCCGGCCCGTGCGGTGGTTCACCGGTGTCCCTTCACCGGTGCTCCACCCCGAGAAGGTCGACATGGTCATCTTCCGCGAAAACACCGAGGACATCTATGCCGGCCTCGAAGCGGAGGCGTACACGCCCGAGGCGGCGAAGCTGTCGGCCTTCCTCCACGACGAGATGGGCTGGGACATCCGTGAGGGCTCGGGCATCGGCATCAAGCCGATCTCAGAGTTCGGGTCAAAACGCCTCATCCGGGCGTCCATCAACTACGCCCTGTCGCACGGCCGGTCCAGCGTCAACATCGTCCACAAGGGGAACATCCAGAAGTTCACCGAGGGGGCGTTCCGCAACTGGGGCTACGAGCTGGTGCGCGAGGAGTTCAGCGACGTGGCCGTGGGCTGGGACGACTGCGGCGGAAAGCCCGGGGACAAGCTCCTCGTGAAGGACAGCATCGCCGACATCACGCTGCAGCAGGTCCTGACTCGACCCGAGGAGTTCGACGTCATCGCCACCACCAACCTGAACGGCGACTACCTCTCGGACGCCCTGGCCGCCCAGGTCGGTGGCATCGGGATCGCCCCGGGGGGGAACATCAACTACATGACGGGGCACGGAATCTTCGAGGCGACGCACGGGACCGCTCCGAAGTACGCCGGGCTCGACAAGGTCAACCCGGGCTCCGTCCTGCTCTCCGGGGTCATGATGTACGAGCACCTCGGCTGGACGGAGGCCGCAACCGACATCGTCACCGCACTCGAGGCCACCATCGCCGACAAGGTGGTCACCTACGACTTCGCCCGGCTCATGGACGGCGCCACCGAGGTCAAGTGCTCCGAGTTCGCCGCCGCCATCGTCGACCGCCTGTAGCCGGGACCGGTCGACCAGTCGGCCGTAGTCCTTTCCGGTCGACCGGTCGGAGCAGCCGGGCTGGTTAGACCCGTCGGGACCCGGCGATTAGCCTCGGACCCATGGCCAAACCTCCAGTCCACGTCACCGTCACCGGGGCCGCCGGCCAGATCGGCTACTCCCTCCTGTTCCGGATCGCCTCGGGACAGCTCCTCGGCCCCGACCAGCCGGTGGTGCTGCGCCTCCTCGAGATCGAGCCGGGCATGAAGGCGCTCGAGGGCGTGGTCATGGAGATCGACGACTGTGCATTCCCCCTGGTCAGCGACATCGTGACCACCACGGACCTCGACACCGCCTTCGACGGCACCTCGTGGGCCCTGCTGGTCGGATCCGTTCCCCGCAAAGCGGGCATGGAGCGCGGCGACCTCCTCACCGTGAACGGGGGAATCTTCGGGCCCCAGGGCCGGGCGATCGCCGCCCGCGCCGCGTCCGACGTGCGCGTGCTGGTGGTCGGGAACCCCTGCAACACCAACTGTCTGATCGCCCGGTCGAATGCGCCCGAGGTGCCGGACGACCGCTGGTTCGCGATGACCCGCCTGGACGAGAACCGGGCCAAGAGCCAGTTGGCGGTCAAGGCCGGCGCACCGGTGGCCTCGGTGACCAACGTCGCCATCTGGGGGAACCACTCGGCGACGCAGTTCCCCGACTATTCCAACGCGCTCATCGGCGGAAAGCCGGCGGTCGAGACCATCGACGACACGGCCTGGCTCCAGGGTGATTTCCTGGCCACCGTCCAGAAGCGGGGGGCGGCGATCATCGACGCGCGCGGGCTCTCGTCGGCGGCATCCGCCGCCAACGCCGCCATCGATTCCGTCGTCAGCATCGACGCCGGTACCCCGGGCGACGAGTTCACCTCGTTGGCGGTGGTATCGCGAGGCGAGTACGGCATTCCCGAGGGTCTGCAATTCGGCTTTCCGGTGCGGACGGACGGCTCCGCCGGCTGGACGGTGGTTGAGGGCCTGTCCCACGACGACTTCGCCACCGACCGGATCCGGGTCACGACCGAGGAGCTCGAGGCCGAGCGGGCCGAGGTGGCCTCCCTGCTGCCCTAGCCTGACCGCTGCCCTAGCCTGGTCGCATGTGCCGAAACATCACCACGCTCCGAGGCCTCGAGCCACCACCGAGCCGCGAGGAGGTCGAGGCGGCCGCCCGGCAGTACGTGCGCAAGGTCAGCGGCGTGCAGTCGACGTCGGCGGAGACCCGACCGGCGTTCGAGGAGGCCGTACGCAAGGTGGCCGAGGCGACCAGCCAGCTGTTGGCCGATCTGCCGCCCCGCCGTCGGCCACCGACGACGGTGCCACCGCTCCGCCGCCGGACCCCGGCTCCGGCCCCCGGCTGAGCGGGAGCGCGTGGCCCTCCGGGTCAGGCGACTCCCTCCGGGTCAGGCGACCCGGCTCGCGTCGGGCACCGTCGGCCAGCGGACCTTGGTCGCCCAACCCAGCTGCTCGAATCGGCGGATGATCCAGGCCGACGGGTCGACCATGCCCCGCCGCGCCCCGTGGCGGGCCCAGGTCGGGTGGGCATGGTGGACGTTGTGCCAGCTGTCACCGAGGGAGATGGCGGCCAACGGCCACAGGTTGGTGCTCCGGTCCGTCGACCCGTCGGACCTCTTGCCGAAGGTGTGGCACAGCGAATTGACCGACCAGGTGACGTGGTGGAGCAGCGCCATCCGAACCAGGCCCGCCCACAGCAGTGCGGTAAGGGCCCCGACCAAGGTGCCCGACAGGAGGTAGCCGATGCCGAAGGGGATGGTCACCGACGCGACGGCCAGGACCGGGAAGAGGCGGTCGATGCGCTGCAGGTCGCGATCGCGCAGCATGTCGGGCGCATAGCGGTCGGCGTTCGACGCGTCCGAGACGAAGAGCCATCCGACATGGGAGAAGGCCAGCCCTCGCAACAGGGCGGCGCCGTGGTCGCCGTAGCGGTGGGGGGAATGGGGGTCGCCGGAGCGGTCGCTGAACATGTGGTGGCGCCGGTGGGTCGCCACCCAACTGGTCAACGTCCCCTCCACCGCCATCGACCCCATGACGGCCAGCGCGATCTTGAGTATCCGGTTCGGCCCGAATGCGCTGTGCGTGAACAGGCGGTGGAATCCGACGGTGATGCCGAAGCCGGTGATCAGGTAGAAGGGGACGGCGATCATCAGGTCCGAGAGGTTGACCGCAGTGCCCCAGAGCCAGGGGATGAGGACGGCGAGGGCCAGCGCCGGCCCGGCCACGATGGCCACGGTGACCAGCTTCTGGCTGGCGTGGACCTGTGGCGCTCGGCAGGCCGGGACCACGTACGGGTCGGCCGCGGCCATCGGGCCGGGCCGGGTGGTGAGCGATTCCATGAGACCTCCGGGCACTGGCCGAGCCGGACTGATCTGTCTCAGTGAGCTGACCTGTCCCAGACACTACCTGGTGCATCGGCGCGCCGGAGGTCGCGCCCGCGGTGGGGCGGCACACCCGTGTCCGGCCTCGTCGGGGGCTGTCCGTGCAAGGATTCCCGGGTGCTGCACAACCGCGTGACCGCCCTCCTCGGTGTCGATATCCCCATCGTCCAGGCGCCGATGGGTTGGATCGCCCGCTCGGCGTTGGCCTCGGCCGTCTCCAATGCCGGGGCGATGGGGATCATCGAGACCTCTTCGGGTGAGCTCGACGTCGTCCGTGACGAGATCGCGAAGATGAAGGACCTGACCGACAAGCCGTTCGGGGTCAACATCGCCCAGGCGTTCGTGGCGGATCCGACGGTGATCGTGGAGTTCGTCATCGCCCAGGGCGTGCAGTTCGTCACCACGTCGGCCGGGAGCCCGAGGCGCTACACCGGCCAGCTCAAGGACGCGGGCCTCACGGTCTTCCATGTCGTGCCGACGCTCCGGGCCGCGGAGAAGGCGGTCAACGCCGGCGTCGACGGCCTGATCGTCGAGGGCGGCGAGGGAGGTGGGTTCAAGAACCCCCGTCCGGTGTCGACCATGGTCCTCCTGCCGTCGGTGACCAAGGCGTTCGAGCTGCCGGTGATCGCCGCCGGCGGATTCCTCGACGGACGGACGATGGCGGCGGCCCTGGCGCTCGGGGCAGAGGGAGTGCAGATGGGGACGGCCATGGTCTCCTCGTGGGAGTCACCGGTTCACGCCAATTGGAAGCAGGCCATCATCGCGGCGGCCGAGACCGACACCGTGTTCCTCAACAGCCACACCTCACCTGCCCTCCGTGCCCTGAGGACGCCCCACACCGAGGCCCTCGAGTTCGATCACGGGGCGAACGCCATGGCCGCGTTCGGCAGGGTCGACGACGTCTACTTCGGTGGCGACCTCGGCGCCGGCATCGCCCTGAGCGGTCAGGTCGCCGGGCGGATCGATTCCAGCCGTCCGGTGGACGAGATCATCGGGGAATGCGCGGCAGAGTGCGAGGGGATCCTGGCGGAGCTGTCCGCCCGGTACGTGGATCGCTGATCATCGTCCCGGGTGCCTGCGGCGGTTACCGTATGGCCCGGGCTCGCGCCCGGACGGCGAAGGTGCATTCCGAGGAGGCCATGAGGTGCAATCGACCCTGACCGGTGGCGACGCGTGGTCGGCCCCGGGCTTCCGACCGGCGAAGGTCGCGATGCCCGGACGCTGGGGTTCGACGCGGTACTGGGTGGTTCCGCTGGCCGCGCTCGGGATGACCCTGTCGGCGTGTGGCCTCAGCGTGGGCAAACACGGGGTAAGCGGCGACGTGCTGGGTCACAAGTTCTCCGTGGCCTCGGGATCGCTCCCGGCCGGGTTCCCGCCCGCTGTCCCGGTGCCGGACCACTCCCGCGTCCTCGACGGTGGCGGCACGGACGCCCGATGGGACGTCGCGTTCGCCGTGACGGGAACGGTCGCCAGTGGCTCCCAGGCCTACCAGGCGAAGTTCCGGTCGGCCGGCTACACGGTCACGGACGCCGAGTCCGGGTCGACTCCCGTCACCGCCCCGGCGGACTCACCGGGTGGCTCCACGTCGACCACGCTCACGGTGACCGGATCGACGTTCACCGCCAAGGACGCCAGCTGGACCGTGTTGGCGGTGGCGGCCAGTACCACCGCCTCGACGGCGGGTGCACTGAAGGCGGGGGAGTTCGCCATCAACATCACCGTCCTGCCCTCGACGGCGACGCCTCCGGCTGGCTGATCGTGCTCGCCGGAGATGCCCTGGCGTGCCACGCGAGTGTCGGCGGCGCGCGTCGCCGACCGGCACGGGCAATACTGGCGGAGTGCGCACCGTACCCCTGGTGGGAGACAAGGCCTGGTTCGGCCCTCGCCGGTTCGGCTGGGGACTGAGCCCGATGTCCCCAGAAGGGTGGGTGCTGACCGCAGCTTCGTTGGTCGCCACGTTCGTCCTGGCCCGTCGTGCGCCGGAGCGTCCCATGGTCCGGCGCATCCCGGCGATCGTCCTCGTCATCGTGGCCGTCGGCAAAGGGACCGCCCCCGGAGGGCCCCGGGCCCGATCGGCACTGAGGGCCGCCGAGCAGACCGGCGGCCCCTGACCGTGCGTCGGCCGTCCGCCATCCGAGCCGCGCGCTACCTCGCCGCAACGGCGATGGTCGCGGTGCCGCTGGTCTTGGCCGGCTGCTCGTCCTCGAGCGCTCCGGCCACCACGACCACCGCGTCCGTGGCAACGGCCCCGGCGGCAACCGGATCGACGGCAACCGGATCGACAGCACCAGGTTCGACGGCAACGGGAGCCGCATCGTCGGCCGCCGCCAACGTGGCGGTGACGGACGCGATCCGGGCCCAGCTGGTGGCGGCGGGTGCCGCGGTCAACAGCATCCCCGTGACCGAGTACACGGGGCTGGCCCCGGGCCTCACCTATCTGGCACTCGACCGGGCGACCAAGACCTACTGGGCCGGGGCCCGGCTGGTGCCCGCACCGTCGGCCGACCCCTCGTCCCCGACCCGGGCCCAGGTCGCATCCCAGGACGACGGCTCGTACTACATCTTCAGCCAGCCGGAGGGCGCCGGCTGGACCGCCCACCCCGCCGGCGCCAGTGGCCCCGACACCCCGTGCCCGGTGTCGGTGCCCGCGGCCGTCACCGCGGCGTGGGGATGGCCGTCGGGTAGCTGCCGGCCGGCGGGTGCCTGACCGGACCGCACTCGCAGCCCCGCCAGGTTCCCGGCCCGCTCCTCGGGTCGGTGTAACGTCCTGGGCGTCAAGGGGAACGGGGCCTGGATCCGTCTGCCCGAGTGGCGGCGCCTCTCGAGTCCGGCCGAATCGCTTGGCTTCGACAAGGCGACCGGGAGGGACGAGCGTGAACGTACGACGGGTGGTGACCGGCCACGACGGCGAGGGCAAGGCGGTGTTCGTCACGGACGAGGAGGTGGCGCCGATCACCTTGTCCCTCCTGCCGGGCAGCGAGTTCCACCGGCTGTGGGGGGCTGATGCGGCACCCACCTTTCCCGACGACGGGTCGAGGCCGGACGACCCGAGGTACTTCCCTCCGATCGGGGGCTTCCGTTTCGGGTTCTTCACCATCCCGCCGGACGGTGGCTCCGGAGCGCCTGGCGACATCGACGTCGTGGCGGCACTGAGGGAGTTCGAGCAGAAGCTCCCCGGGATGGCCGAGTACCTGGAGCACGACAACCCGGGGATGCACACCACCGCCACGGTCGACTACGGCATCGTGCTCTCCGGCCAACCGATCCTCGAGCTCGACGACGGCGTCAAGCTGACGCTCGACCCCGGAGACACCTACGTCCAGAACGGCACACGCCACCGGTGGTCGAACACCGGGACCACGCCGGCGGTGATCGCGGTGACGCTGATCGGTGCCCGCCATTCGGAGGTGGATTGAGCCTCCCGGAAAACAGGGGATCGATCAGGCCCGCCCCGGCCGAGGGGCGTAGGGCACCCTGACCAGGTGGGCAGCACTCGCAACCGTGCTGGCAGTGGTCGGGGTGTCGGTGGCGGTGGTCGACGCCGTCACCGCGGCTCCGCAGACGCCACGTGTGGCGGCCCCCTACGCCCGAACGCTCCCCCCATCGGTGGACTCGCCGCTGATCGGTGCCTATTACTCGGACTGGTTCCCCTCCAACTCGGCACAGGGCACTCTGCGCCAGCACCTGGTGCCGCCCCAGGGTGAGGACCCGACGCTGGTGGATTCCGCGGACCCGCGTGTGGCCGAGCGGGCCATCGCCCAGGCGACCCGGAGCGGCATCGACTTCTTCGCACTCGACTGGTGGCCGTCCCGGGCCGCACAGGACGAGAACGTCGACGCCTTCTTGCGGGCCAAGAACCTCCCGGACATCAAGTTCTGCATGCTGTACGAGACATGGGACCTCGGATTCGATGCCGGCTCCGAGTCGACGCCGGTCAACCCGGCCATGGAGGCCGAATTCGACCAGGACCTCCTGCAGTTCGCCCGCCACTACTTCACCAACCCCAGCTACCTGCGAATTGCCGGACGACCGGTCGTGGTGCTCTATCTGACCCGGACCCTGACCGGCGACGTGGGAGGGATGATCACCGGGGCCCGCGCACTCCTCGAGGCGCACGGTTACGACCCCTTCTTCATCGGTGACGAGATCTCGTGGCGGGTGACCCCGGTCGACGAGGCGGGCGGCACCGTGGCGCTGACCCAGACCCCCCAGATCCCGCGCATCGACCTCTTCGACGCCATCACCGCCTACTCGCTCTACTCCGGTGGGCCACCCGACCCGCTCAGCCCGCAACAGGACTTCGAGAACTATCCGGGCGAGACGAGCCTGGTGCCCGACGAGGTGGCCCTCTACCGGAAGTACGAAGACGCCACCGACGGCTGGGTTCCCGTGGTGCCCGACGTGATGCCGGGGATCAACACCCGTGGGGTCAGGCTCCAGGTCAACGAGCACGCCCAGCCCCGCCAGTGGCTGCCCGGTGGGTCCTCGGGCAGCACGCTGCAGCACTACCTCGCCCAGATCGCCGCACCGACACTCACCGGTGACCTGCCGATGGTCTTCGTCACCAGTTGGAACGAGTGGAACGAGGACACCGCCATCCAGCCCGTCGGTGGTGTGCCCACGTCGAGGGACGACTCCGCCAACGGGACCGAGTACACGCAGGGCTACACCTACGGGGGCGAGGGTGACGCCGACCTCGACGCCGTGCGGGACTACGCCGACGTCGCCTGGGGCCTCCTCACCGGCGTCACCGGACGACCCGAGCCCCACGTCCGGGTGATCGAGACCGAGGCCGGCCGGCCGGTCAATTCGGTTCTCTCCGACTCGCAGGGTTGGTTCGTGCTGCCGCGGACGGGGTCCTGCCCGGCCCGGCTGTCGGTCTCGGTGCCCGGGGACACGCGGTCGTTCACCTGCTCGGCCGCCTCGGCCAGCCTCGTCGACCTGCGGAGCTGAGCGATCCCGCCGACCGACCGGTCCCGCACGCTCCGGCCCGTCCCGCTCCCCACGGCCGG
>Ga0182030_10014359_pt1 | contig 15646 bp, 11 predicted proteins | sample 812S3MmetaG_FD_121299 | JGI IMG/M metagenome (GOLD analysis project Ga0182030, IMG submission 121299) | Permafrost microbial communities from Stordalen Mire, Sweden - 812S3M metaG (Illumina Assembly) | ecosystem: Environmental > Terrestrial > Soil > Wetlands > Permafrost | place: Sweden...
GTTCTCGCGGCCGAGAACAATAGATTTGAAGCCGTTAAGAGTGTTTCTTGAAGCATGTGTGGCTAGTGTCAAGGCAACCATAGCAACGCTTTCGATTGCGAAATCAACCTAAGTTTCTCTGAGGGATCAATGACCCGTCAAGCAAGCTACCAACTCATCTCGAAGTTTAACGGCTTCTCGTTCTTACGGTTAGGAGGGAGAAGAAATGCCGCATCAATCTTCCTCGTCGTCATTTTGCTGACGCTTGCTGCAATATCCACCCGAGGGCTGGCCCAAGTGATACGACCTGGTGAAGTCTGGCTCGACGACCGTGGACAACCTATACAAGCGCACGGTGGTGGGATACTCAAGCGGGGAGACACCTACTTTTGGTTCGGTGAAGAACGTGAGCGGGGTCTTGATCAGACAAAGAAATACGTCGGTTGCTACTCTTCCAAGGATCTAGTCCACTGGAAGTTTCGCAACCTCGTCATCAAGCTATCTGACCCGGAGAACTTTGGCTCGAGGTGGCTGCTGGAACGTCCAAAGGTCTTCTATAACGCAAAGACCAAGAAGTATGTGATGTACATGCACATCGACGGTCCCATCAATGGGAGTGGCAGCGGCTACGCTCTGGCTCGTATGGGGGTTGCAACCAGCGACAAGGTGGACGGGGATTACCACTACATCCGCAGCTTCCGCCCCCTCGGCCACGAGAGCCGCGATATTGGGCAGTTCGTTGACGATGATGGCACCGCCTATCTGATCTTTGAAGATCGCCCCTACGGCTTCCGGATCGCAAAACTGTCAGATGATTATCTCGATGTTGAGAAGGAAGTCGCTCTGATCCCGATGCACCTTGAAGGCGGCGCCCTCGTGCATTATCAGGGCCTTTACTACGTCATTGGTTCAGCGCTGACAGGATGGGCTCCAAATCCGAATAAGTATGCCACCGCGACGAGCCTGTCTGGTCCGTGGACAGAGTTTAAGGATATTGCGCCGCCGGAGACGAAGACGTATGGAGCCCAGTCGACGATGATGCTGAAGGTCATCGGGAGCAAAACGACCACGGTGATCTTCATGGGAGATATTTGGAAGCCAAAGACGCTTTGGGATTCGCGGTATCTGTGGATGCCGCTAAAGATCGGTGATGGCCAACTTAGCCTTCCGGAACCCAAACCCTGGAAGTTGAACCTCAAAACAGGTCAGGCAGAGGTGGTGCAATGACTTTCTCGAATTGTTTCTGCATAGATTCTCCAGAACCGTTGCCCAATTCCTTTCGCCGTTTCGGTGGAACAGCTCTGGTGGTGGTTTGGCTAGCCGCTGGGTTAGCGGGGTTGGCGGTGTGTGATCAGGCGCAAGCGCAGGTGACGGGAGCATCCGTTCCAGCTTCGAAGCAAAGCGGCGCGGCACCACAATACACGATCCATACCCAGGTGCCGCTGACCATCCTCGACGTCGTTGTCACCGACTCGAAGGGGAAGCCGGTGCATGGACTCAAGCCGTCGGACTTCACACTCCTCGAAGACAAGAAGGTGATGACGCCGCAGAGCTTCGAGGAGTACCGCTCTGCGCCTCTGTCGCCGACCGCGCCAGTGCTGCCCAAGCTGAACCTCGGTCCCAACGTCTTCACCAACTACACCGAAAAGTCACAGAACGGACCGCTCAACGTTCTGGTGCTGGACGCGCTGAACACACCGGTCGCCAATCAGGCCGATGTGCAGCGGCAGATGCTCGAGTTTGTGCAGAAGATGCCGGAAGGGTCGCGCATTGCCATCTTCGGACTGTCGTCGCGGCTCTTCATGTTGCAGGGTTTCACCGCCGACCCCGCGCTGCTGAAGGCCGCGCTCACCGGCAAGAAGAACCTGCCGAAGAAGTCCGCGTTGCTGGCTACACCGCAGGACGCCCAGGATCAACAGGATCAGCTCGACTCGATCGCTACAATGGGCGACGGTCCGGAGATTCAGCAATTGCTTGGGCTGGTGCAGCAGTTTCAGGCTATGCTGAACACCCAGCAGACCTCGCAACGTGTAGCTTACACGTTGGCCGCACTCGACAGTCTGGGTCGGTATCTTGCTGGCATGTCCGGACGCAAGAACCTGATCTGGTTCTCCGGGTCCTTTCCGCTGAATATCCTGCCGGGCGACGGGCCGTCTTCCACCCCATTTTCCTCAGACTTTCAGGACGATGTGCGAGCGACGACCAGTCTGCTGTCTCGCGCGCAGGTCGCGGTCTATCCCATCGATGCTCGGGGCCTGTTCATCAGCGGCGCCATTCTGACTGGCGATACCCCAATCATCGGCAGTTCGAGGAGAAGGGGCGCTATTCTAAACGCGAATCAGCAATTCGTGGTCCAGACGGCTGCCGGGAATGCCACCATGGACGTGCTGGCCGATCAGACCGGAGGAAAGGCTTTCCGCAACAGCAACGACCTGGCCGGAGAGGTGCAGGAGGCGATCGACATCGGCTCCAACTACTACACCATCGCCTATACGCCCGCGGATCAAACCTACAAGCCGGCCTACCACAAGATCCATGTGAACGTAGACCAACTCGGACTCCATCTCACCTATCGCCCCGGCTATTTCATGGACGCTTCCGGCAAGACAGCGGCTCCGCAGGGGCAGGCACAGAGCGGCACACAGACAACTCGCCCGTCTGCGATGCGAGCCGCCATGGTTCGTGGCTCCGCTACACCGACGCAGATCATCTTCGAGACGCAGGTCGTTCCCGCCGCCGGCACCGAAGATACGCTTCCCCCCAGCAATAAGCCGATCGCGGCAATAATGAAGCCGCCGTACCGGCGTTACACCGTGTACTACGTCGCGGACGTCAGCAATATGGCGTTCGCAACAAATCCCGACGGCTCCAGCCGTGGAGATGTCGAGTTCGCCGCAGTGGTCTACAACGCCGACGGCGAGACCATCAATGCGCAGACCAGCCCGCTGCATGCCAGCATACCGGCGGCAGATTTTCAGTCGATGCTGAAGAGCGGGATGCAGGTCAACCTGAACATCGATGTGCCCGTCAAGGGGGAATACTATCTCCGCGTCGGCGTCCACGACTTCACCAGCGACCATGTCGGCGCGGTGGAGATTCCACTGTCCTCGATTCACACAGAGCCGGTCGCTGTTGTTACGCCCGGTAAGTAGCGAACACGTCGTTCCAGCGAATCCGTTTATGAAGAGAAAAGAGACAAGTGATGCGACCCGGTAGAGCGATTCTGGCAGTAGTGGGTTTAGCGGCTGGGTTGGCAGGATTGGCGGAAGGCAGTGCAGCTCAGGCGCAGGGAACCGGCTCCTCCACACCGGCCTCGAAGCATGACTCCGCGCAGACGCAGACCATGTATACGATCCAGACCCGCGTGCCGCTGACGATTCTGGATGTGGTTGTCACTGACTCCAAGGGAAAGCCGGTGCAGGGACTCAAGGAATCGGACTTCACGGTGCTGGAAGACGGCCAGAGGATGACTCCGAAGACCTTCGAGAAGCATCGCTCCTACCAGACGCCGCCAAAGCCCGAACCGCCCAAGCTAAATCTCGGACCGAATACATTCACCAATTTCACCTACACACCTCCAAAGGCCGGCCCGCTCAACATCCTGCTGGAGGATGATCTGAATACGCCGTTCACCGGGCAGTCTATTATTCGCTCTCAGATTGTCGACTTTCTGAAGAAGTCTCCGAATGGCGCGCGCATAGCCATCTTCCGCCTGTCGTCGGGGCTTTCCATCCTTCAGGGATTCACCAACGATCCCGAGCTGCTAAAGGCCGCCATCCTCAGCAAGAAGAACCTTCCTCAGGAGTCGCATCTGTTCTATACAGGGATGGGAGCCGAAGCGAATCTGGAAGTGGGAGGGGGAAGTCCCGGCGGCGCGACTTCGAGGTTTGACGCCTCGGTCTCGAGAGTAGCGGGTGGCGGGGGTGGGACAGCCAGCGGCGCATCCGGCGGCGGGGACGACGGGTTGTCTTCGAGGCAAGAGAGTAGACTATTCACCATTACGACTTCGGCGCGGGTACAGGGTACGCTCGCCGCCATGAACGAGATTGCGCGGTATCTCGCAGGTATGCCCGGACGCAAGAATCTTATCTGGTTCTCGGCTTCCTTTCCGGTAAGCATTCCACTTTCTGGTTTACCCGATCTCTCTATCAACGAGGATTACTCCGACGAGGTGAAATCGATGGGAGATGCCCTGGCCCGCTCCCAGGTCGCGGTCTATTCCATCGACGGGCGTGGACTGGATGGTAATGCGTACGCCGTCGGGGAGAGCCGCTATTGGCTAGAGCGAAAAGATAGTCCCAGAGCCAAGGCTCGTACCATCAACGAGCATGGTACGCTGCAGCAGCTCTCCGACGAGACGGGCGGCAAGGCCTTCTACAACACCAACGATCTTGGGGGTGCTGTTCAGGAGGCTCTCGACGACGGCTCCAACTACTACACCATCACCTACACGCCAACCAACGACAAGCAAGACGGCAAGTACCGCAAGATCCACGTCGATATGGATCAGCCCCACCTGCATCTCGCCTATCGTCCCGGCTATTATATGGACGCTCCCGGCGGCGGCCCCAAGCCGGAGCAGAAGGTCGCTGGGCGCGCACCGGCCATGCAGCGCCCCAATATCATGCAGACCGCCATGCTGCCCGGCGCAGTCGAGCCGACGGAGATCCTCTTCAAGGTGAAGGTCGTTCCCGCCGCCGGCACTGAGACTGCGCTTCCCGCCGGCAATCAATCGCTCTCGAAGCTGATGAAGCCGCCCTACCGGCACTACACCGTTGGATATGCTGCGGACGCCACGAACATCGCGGCCACAACGACCTCCGATGGGATGTACCACGTATCCTTCGAGTTTGTGACCAAGGTCTACACCTCCGCGGGCGAGGCGATTAACCTCATCGGCAACACGGTGCATACCGACCTGACATCCGCGCAGTATCAGGCGATGTTGAAGGACGGTATCATTCACGACCGCCAGGAGATCGACGTGCCTACTAAAGGCGATTACATCCTCCGCATCGGCATCCACGACTTCACCAGCGACCACGTTGGCGCGGTGGAGATTCCGCTCTCCACGCTTCAGCCGGAGGCTGCTCCAGACAACACTAACAAGTAACCGTGAAGGAAGTTTAAACACTAAACCCGTGTGTTAATAGGTATTTCACGATACGGGTTCGTTTCGGAATGAGAGGGGAAGGCGAATGAGTCATACGGAATTGCCTGGTGCAATCGAAGGTGCACGTTCTCGCCGGATCGGGGTCAAGGCTGCGGCTGGCGTCTCTTGCTTGGTGGTATTGTCCCTGAGCTGCTTTGTGCTGCGAGCGCAGGCGATCGCGCAGGATAGCTTCCGCTTGCGCCACGGACATCCTTATTTGCTCTTTACCAAACCGGACATTGCACGCTTCAAAGAGCGTGTTGCAACAGAGCCGGCCACCGAGAAGTTGTGGAAATCTGCGCTCGCCACCGCCGACCAGGCCGCAGGAAGCTCCGGGGCCTCGGCACGTGCGCCGATGGAAGAGTTGTGTCTCGCATATCAGATAACCGGAGACGCGAAGTACGCGCGCCGCATCCAGCAGATATTGGAGCAGATGGCACAACGACCCGACTTCAGCGACCCCGCCATGCTGGAACGCGATCCTCCCTGGCACTCGGCGCTGGGCACCGGAAGTACGGTCTACATGTTCGCAATCGGTTTCGATAGTATTCATGACTTTCTTCCGCCGGAGCGTCGAAAGACGCTTGCAGCAGCATTGACGGAAAAAGGGTTGAATCTAATCTTGGAGGATTGGATGTCAGGCTCGACCCGGATCCACTCCCTGGACACTATGGGCCATAACTGGTGGAGCGCGCTGGTCTTCAACGCCGGAATAGGGAGTATCGCAGTTATTGACGAAGAGCCGGAAGCGCGTATGTGGCTGGCCAAGATCGATGAGGCTTCCGCTGAATGGTTGACATATTCCGGGAGCAACCTGGAAACGAAACCTGCAAGCTTTGACCGCGAGGGCGGGTTTTACGAGTCCGTCAACTATGCCGACTTTGCAACGAATCAGTACCTGCGCTACAGACTAACGTGGAGCAACGCCTTCCAATCACCAGAGCCCGCTACGGAGCCTGTTATTGGCAAAATCGGCGACTTTTTCTGTGAGGTTTCCTACGATCTTCATGGAAGCCCGGTTTCGACGCTATTCGGCGACGGCAGTCTACATGCAACAGGACGAGAAGCCGTAATGCTTGCTTGGGCGAATGGATTTCATAAGCCAAGCTACGTGTGGTTCTTAAAGAGGTTTCGAGACCCTTCGGATGGTGAAGGCGAACATCTTTCTCCAATCGAGCTGGTTTATGGACCGACCGACAAGAATTTCGCGGCTGCTCCTTCTCTCCCTGATTTACCGCCTTCAAAGCTTTTCCCGGACATGGGTTGGGCAATGTTGCGGTCGTCGTGGGACAAGGACGCAACCCTTCTGGGTGTCAAATCCGGCTTCACCTGGAACCACTCACATGCCGATGCCGGCTCCTTCGTCTTGTTTCATGGTGGTGACTATCTTCTCGTTGACTCCGGAGGAACCACCAGCTATGCAGCTCCGCAATATGACGATTACTACCGCCAGAGCAAGGCTCACAATGTGGTTCTTTTCAATGGGCAAGCGCAGAACCCGGAAGACACGTATTTCGGGTCCCAGCTGCCTGGAACCGTCTCGCACTTAATGGATGCTGGAGACTTGAAGTACGTTTTTGCCGATGCAACTGGACCAACTTCCTGGCGCTTTGTGCGTAATTTCCGGCACTTCCTTTGGATCGGCGATGTCATTCTCATCATCGACGATGTCAAGAGCTTTGAGCCGGGACAGTTTGAGTGGACGCTGCACGTTGGTGGAAAGGCAAAGCGGGAAGATCTTGATCTCAAGGTTGCCGGTGATTCGGCAAGTGTGCTGGTGCGTCCTCTTTTCCCTGAGACGCTCCCAGGAAATGCAGGCCTTTCTACCGACTATCCGGAGAAGATGCGACTGGTCGAGAGAGCCGGCCTCAAGGACCATGACAGTACCACCCCTGATACTTACTACTCCTTTGTGCCCAGCGAACTAACGCGCCGCACGAAGTTCATGGTAGCCGTGACCCTAGTCAATGATAAGAATCGGACGAATCTGCCGAAGATTGAGCGGATTCAGTCACTCAACATGGACGGTGTGCGTATTCATCAGAACGGCGCTGTCACGGATGTCTATCTCAATTTGCTTGCAGATGGGCGCATTCGTCACCGCAACGCAAACGCGACGATAGAAGGCTGGGAGACGGATGCATATCTTATGGCGCTTACCTTTCCAGAAGGGGCAGATACAACCAACTTTGATGCTGCGTCCCGACTCTTCATCGCAGATGGCAGTTACCTCCGCCGTGACAGAAAAGTCTGTTTCGACTCACTTTCCAAGGTTTTTCATGACTCAAACGATTGACGGGAACGACGTGAAGCTTCTGCTACAAGGACAACCGAATATCAATGCATCACTTCACTCAAAGCAGAAGCCCGGCTCAGTGGAGCTGAACGGGACTAAAATCGATCCGTCCTATGATCCGACGACCCGTACCTTCGTCGCACGGATTAGACCCAACGCACTCACCCAATCTGTTCCATAGTAGCAAATTGAGTAGGGTACAAGCCTAAGGTAGGAGATCGCCTCCATGAAGCGGCATCGCAGAGCGACAGCAATAGCCATTTGCGGAGTCGTTGCGGGCGTTCTGGCAATCCGGTCCTTCTGGCAGTTGGGCGAAGTTTCTGCTCAAAGCTCAAGCGCTAATGCGTCAAATTCTGCTCCAGAAGCTGTTAGCGGCGCTACCCCTCCGACTTACGTACCTGGGCCAGAGTGTGCTTCGTGCCATGACAGTATTGCGGACTCCTATGCACAGACTGGGATGGCACATTCGCTGTACTCGGCCGACCAAGATTCCGTAGGGCAGACTCTGCGATCCGAGGTTGTGTATTACCATCCTGCATCGCGGACTTGGTTTTCGATGGAGCGCCGCGACGGGAAGCTCTATCAGAAGCGGTGGCAGCAGGGAGAAAACGCTGACCGGATCAACCTGGAGTCCAAACTCGTGGATTACGTCATGGGTTCAGGCAACCACGCACGGACGTATCTCCACCGCAATGCGGACGGAACGCTCACCGAGCTTCCGCTGGCGTGGTACGCGGAGAACGGCGGCTCCTGGGCGTTGAATCCGGGCTTCGATAATCCGGCTCCCCCTACGCGGCACACAATCTCCTATGGATGTATGTTCTGTCACGACGGCTACCCTCAAGTCCCCCGCGATCTCGGAGATTCGATCACGCATCCGGTTTACGTTGGCGATCTGCCTCAGGGCATCGACTGCCAGCGCTGTCATGGTCCAGGAAGCGCCCATGTCAAGGCGGCGCGCACGCCAGGGGCTCCGCCGGAACGGGTGCGGTCGACAATCCTCAATCCGGCACGACTCGACAACGAGCGCCAGATGGAGGTCTGCATGCAATGTCATCTGGAAGTAACCAGCTTTCATCTTCCCGACCGCATACGGCGCTACGACCAGCAGCCATTCGGATATACACCTGACAAACCGCTTGCGAGCTTCTTCCAATACTTCCAGCGCGACTTCAAGGGCAAGCCCGATCCACTATTCGATATTGACAGTGCTCCTTATCGTCTACGCCGGTCGAAGTGTTTTCTCGGTTCCGGCGGCGTACTCACCTGCGAACTCTGTCACAATCCGCATCAGCCGCACCAAACCGCCGACGCAGAGCGACGGTATACTGCCGCATGCCTTAGCTGCCACGCTGCTGAACTTTCCTCGTTGGTCGCGGAGAGCAAGCATACGAGCGAGTCCGACTGCATCGGGTGCCATATGCCGAAGCGGCGTACCGACGACGTGGTCCATGTTGTGATGACCGACCATCTCATCCAGCGCTTTGCCGCGCCAGCACTGGATCGACTTGCCCCAAAGAAGGAGTTCACCGAGACGACCGCCAACAGCTATCGGGGTGAGGTGAAGCCCTACCGTATTGGGACATACTCATCTGCGGACGATGATCTGTATACAGCTACTGCGCAGGTGCTACACGATAGCAACTCCGCCAATGGAATCGCTCGTCTGACCAAACTAATCGCGACACGTCCGCCTGCACAGCCTGAATTCTCGATGGAAGTTGGGGATGCGCTCCATCGAGCCGGACAGCTATCGAAGGCAATTGATGCCTATCGCGACGCGGTTCGAATCGACCCTCATTCTCTTCGAGCCCGCCGCAGCCTTGGAGCCGCACTCGCTGAGACCGGGAATCTGGATCAAGCACTGAAGGAGCTGAAGATTGCCCTGCAGGACTACCCTGACGAGTCACTCCTCTGGTACGAGATCGGGCGTATCCACGCAGAGCAGAAGCAGCTTTCGCAGGCGATCGAGGACTTTACGAAGGCGACAGAGCTGGATCCTGAATTGGCAGAGGCCTACAACGAACTCGGAATTGTGCTGGCCGAGAGTGGCGATGCGGCAGGTGCAGTGGCGGCCTTTCGCAACTCTCTGCGAATTGCTCCTTACGACTTAGGCGTATCGCGCAATCTCCAGATGCTGAACGGATCTCGCGCCGGACCGCGTTAAGTGATTCAGCTCTGGGCGCAGATTGTAGTGGTTCTGCTTGCGCTCTATCCCACACAGATTGCACCCAACGGAGTCTTGGCGGAGCACAATTGGAGAAGTTTGCGCGAAGTTCAAAATGTCCGATGTAGATTTGATCTCTATTAGTGAGCTGGCAAAGCCCGAGGAATTAGTTGGTTGTACTATGATCGTGGGCGTAGGGGTCGTTACAAGTCTCTTGGAAAGGCGTTACTGGATGGCTCTCACGTCAAGTCGGAAGCGACGACCGTCCGCCCACCGTGGTCTCCCGACAATTCGTGAAGTTGCCAAGTTGGCCGGCGTGGCGTTGATGACGGTTTCTCGCGTCATCAACGATCACCCGTCCGTCCGGCCACAGACGAAGAAGAAGGTTCTGGCCGCGATTGAGGAACTGGGCTACGAACGCAACGAAGCGGCTGGAATGCTCAAAGGTCAGCGGGCGATGATGATCGGTCTCATTATCCCGGATCTTTCGGACATCTTTTTCGCGACATGCGCCAACACTGTGGAGCAAATGGCTCGTGAAAACGGCTATATGACTCTCATCGTTTCGTCAGGCCACGATGCTGAACTGGAGATGGAGCAGGCTGAACTGATGGCTCGCCGCAAGCTCTCCGGGCTTTTGATTATCACGTCCGGCAAAGGCGATTCCGAGAGAGTAGGGAAGTTGCGGGCGAGCGGGCTGGCGGTGGTGGCGTTCGATCGGCCGATTGAGGGTGTCGGAACAGACGCGGTTCTGATCGAGAATCGCTCCGGCGCGGAGGAGGCGGTCAACCATCTGATAGGACATGGACATAAGCGCATTGCCTGCCTGGGATACGACGATGGGGCCTACCCAATGACGGAGCGGATCAAGGGATACCGCAATGCCATGCTGTCGAATGGCTTGCAGCCGGATCTCTCTATGCAGATTGGGACCCTTGACGCGGCGTCCGCATGGCTGAATGCACTTGGGCCAAAAGCGGTGCGGCCGACTGCGATTTTCTCGACGAGCTATCGCACTTCCGTGCTGCTGCTTCGCGCTTTGTCGGAACTGAAAATGCGAATTCCGGACGATATGGCTCTGATAGGGTTCGACGATTTTGATCTTGCCACTGTGATCGCGCCGCCATTTACGACCGTGGGACAGTCCCCAGTGGATATGGCAAAGCGAGCCGCCCGGCTACTGCTGGACCGGATTCAGGAGATTCGGGCTGGAAGGGAATCGGTTCCGGCCAAGATCATGCTGCCGGCAACCCTGATTGTGCGTGAGTCGTGCGGAAACCACCCGAAGCACTAGCCGATTCGGACGGGGCTAACTCGTGGGTAGGCTGGCGCCGCTGGCGAGGCGATAGTTCCGCGACTGACCACTTGCTCGAACCTAGACCAGAAGTCCTAAGTTTGCCGGGGTTTCTGGAGGTAGATTCTTCTTTATTGCGGATGGCGCTATCAATTGACAGACTCAGAGCGAGAAGAGATGTGTTGCGATGCCAGCGCGAAACGTTCATGACGAAAAATCCTCCGCTCCAATGTGAGCCGAAACCAAAGTGTTTCCTTTGCTGGCGGGGGCGTCAACGTTCGGAACAGTTCAGGGCAGATGTCTATAGATCCACTGTTTTGATCCAATGATTTGCAGTGCAATTCAGGGACGTTACGAGCACGTTACGAGCGTGCTAGACTGAAAAACCAGTTCGGACGGGAAAGAAATGACTGTAAATGTTGCCCACGTCGGATCGCGCAAGCCTACCCAGGAGCAAGTAGCTGCGATCCGGGTACAACTCGCCGCGATTCTGGCGAGTGACAGCTTTTCGAGCAGTAAGCGATGTCAGGATTTCCTGGAGTTCGTAGTTGATCATGCATTGGCCGGAGATTTCCAGAGCCTGACGGAGCGATTTTTGGGGGTGGAGTTGTTCGGGCGGGCGGTCGATTACGAGACCGCGACTGATTCGATCGTGCGGACGCGAGCGAACGACGTTCGGAGGAGACTGGCACAGTATTACGCGGGGCTTCCGTCTATCCCCCCGGCGCGGATCGATCTAATCGCGGGTGGATATGTCCCGGAGTTTCACTGGAGATCAGAGTACGAGTCGGCGCGTTCTTCGAGCCTGGCCGATACCGCCTCGAGAGCACTGAACCCTCCATTGGGCCGCGTGGAAGATATGGCTCTAGTACCCGGCACGGAGATGGAACGGACGCCGCCGCGTGTTGATAGTGTTCGCCGCAAGGTGCAAGTGTTGTTGTGGGTTGCCATGGCCGCAGTGGTTCTCCTCGCGGCAGTGTTGACGCCGGTTGGCCGGTTTCATCGGAGCAATCTCGACCGTTTCTGGCAGCCAGTGCTCGACACCCCGGGTTCGCCGGTACTGAACCTACCCACAACCGACACGATACAACTCAGATTGGATCCGATGCGGACGCTGAATGCATTGAACCAACTGAAACCGGGCGAATCACTAAAGCTGGGGCCCGGCGATGTGCTGGGTTTTCACGACTGGCATGTGTCGATGCCAGTTCTCCAGGCCACACTCTCGGTGTCGCTTGCACTGGAACGAAAGGACAAGATTCCTCTGGTGCGAATCGGCACAGATTTGAGCAGAGATGAGCTCCGCGGGCATCCCATCATCGCCATCGGCTCCTTCTCCAACCCGTGGACCGAAGAGAATGTATCCGGCTTGCGCTTCACGTTCGACAGAGGCAATTCGGACAGAGAACCGCCACGGATCCGGGACGCGCAAAATCCAAGTCGTTCGTGGTCGTTGCCACACACGTATCCTGAGCCGCAGACGAAGGATTATGCGATTGTTACGCGAACTTTCGATCCTGTGACGCATGTCCCGTTTGTGTCTTTGGCGGGGCTCCACAGCTTCGGCAACCAGATAGCGGGAGAGTTCGTCTCGCAGGAGTCATCCTGGAATGAAGTAGCTCGTCGCGCGCCGACAGGTTGGGAGAAGATGAACATGCAGGTCCTGCTCGAGGCAGATATTGTTGGTACGACACCGAGTTCGCCCAGAATTGTCGACGTATATTTCTGGAAGTGAGCGCTACACTAACAACCGAGCCGGAAGAAAGATCGGGCAACCACCCATTGCTTCTCCGTTCAATGCCCGGTGAGACTGGCAAACACCCGATGTCCTTCATCGTTTCTCAGACGCTGGGCATCCTACACGCTAGATCTGGCTAATCAATTGATAATGAGTAGCTTTTAGACGCCCCGCAACGTAGATTACCGGGCCCCCAAAGCGTAAGATGGCAAAAATAAAGCTCAATTCTTTGCTCGAGTACGCCCGCATAAACGGCATGAGTGATGCGGATGTTCATGCTCTTCACGCGATGTTCTGGAGAATCTGGGCTATGCGTGGAGTTTGTCGCTGGCCTGGCAAGGCGAGGAAGATGCGGAAGGCAGGCTATTCATTCCAAAGGATCCGACTGGAGTATTCCTTGCTTGTGGGCCGGAGAGTGTGATTCGCAGCATCTTTGCCGAGGGCTTGAACAGAAACAAAGTGATGGCTGTGCGCCACAAAGCAATTTACGCAGTACTGGATGGAGCAGCCCGCGATATTCTTCGCGATGCAGAGTTCGAAAAAAACGTGACTCTGAAATCCATCCTGAGCGCGGCCGGCCGCGTCGCCTATCTCCGGATGCCTGCCGCACTTGCTGCGGTCCGCTGTCGAAAGACCGTTACGCATGCCCCGCGAAACGAGGTGTTGCGACGGATCGTCAACGGTGATCCGGTCGGGCGGGGGTCCAATTACTTTGCTGAGAACGCTCGGCCTGAGTTGGAGATCGCGAGTGTCGAGAAGGAAGTCGGCGACACCACGGAGGCTGAGCCTATTTGGCTGGAGGCGATGCGCGACGCTTTCAAGCTTCACTCTCGGCCCAAGGTGATTAGCGCGCTACAGTGCATAAGGGATCAACCCAGCCAACCGGGTTCGTGCCTAGCTGGTTTTTCCCTCTCGCTCTTGGCCAAGAATCGATCGGTTGGAAGCACAAAGCGGTACAGCCTGTTGATTGCGCGTCGCTGCGGATGCAGACTCAAGGACATCGACCCTACTTCGTTGACAATCGAGGATTTGGAAGATCTTTACCGCAAGGCTCTGGACGACGACTGGGATCAGGATCCCGCAGGCGTGCAAGCGCAAACGTTCCAGCGCAATAAGCGCGCCACTATAGGCTCCATTGTGATGTTTCACAAATATCTTGGCGAGCATGCAGGCGTAGGGCCCTTAGATGAACTGGCGTATCTGCAAAAGCCGTTTGGTTTACTACATGTCGATGCCAATTTCATTACGGTGGATGAGTACTTCCGCGTTCTTGACTATATCTCCGACCCCGTTCGGCCCATGGACGATTACCTGCGGTCGGTATTACGACTGATTGTCATACTTGCCTTTCGCTGCGGACTCAGACGCTGTGAGGTTCTCTACCTCATGGCTAATGACTTCGACGATGCTGATTATCTGCATGTCCGGAATAACAGCCTGCGCCGAGTCAAGACCTCAAATGCCACACGGTCGATTCCAGCCGGCATTCTTCTCTCAAAGGGCGAATTGGCTGAGTTGAACCGGTTTCTTGCCGAGAGGAGGGATTTGTATCACAAAGGCGTGATCCTCTTTGGCAAGAAGGGGGAAGTAAACGTTCCGCTTGATCCAGACAGTCTGGTCGACCAGGTTCACAAGGCGATGAGAGACGAGCTCAAAGATAAATCCCTCAAGATGCATCATCTGCGGCATAGCTTCGCGACTCTTTTAACGGCAAAGCTTCTGCCAAATGGAACTGACTTTATACACCGATTCTTTGGGGCGAGAAGCGAAAAAACTTTGGAATGGCTAACGGAGGTTCGGGACGGAAAATCTTTCAGGGAGAGGCTATTCGGAACCTCCGAAATTAGAAGCTTAGATCTTCAAGCGGTTGCCCACCTGCTTGGACATGGAAGTCCGGCCACTAGCGTCGAGCATTACATCCATAGCCTCGATTGGTTCGAACCCATCAAAGTAGTCGACATCGCTGCACGAAGGCCTCGCATACATTGATATTGGGTCCGCAATCGAGATCAACAAACCACCGCAAAGCGCAACAGGGCCCACAGGTACGCTCCGCGTCCATGCTGGCAACAAACAAACTGCCGACGTCGAAACAAATGTCTCAAGAGTCCCAGAGGAGCGATGTCCCAGAATGGCTTTACGAAGATCAAGCGGATGGCGTCCATCCCACTTTCAAGTACGGCTTGAAGTCAAACGATAAATATCCTGCCGTCCCAAAGTACCCAGTGAAGCGGAGGTTGGCCGAGGAAATCGCGCGCAAGCTCGAAGCTTTAGCGAGCAGGTATCCGGAACTTGTTCGAGAAGGAGTCGATGCTTACGCCAGCAGAGTTCGAGCTAATAATTGGATGATGCTGACTCCGCGGTCCGACGAGCGTTTGCTCAGATCCTGGATGAAGCTTGTGAGCAAGCTGGAAATCGAACGACTTGACTTCCAGTATATCGGCTTTACAATCGGCCAAAAGAAGGGCGATTTGAAGGAGCAGTTCGAGCGGATCGGTATTGACAGGTCAACAAACCTGCGCTGGGTCAAAGCCTCCAATCAGAAGAATCTTCGCGCCTTGAGAAACCTTGCGGTCGATGTTGCATATAAATCGCATGGCTGCGGCGCAGTTTTCCGGTACGTCATCGCGAAGGCGGCGATCGCCCAGCCTTGGCCGATCGTTGCGGCTGGCGGCATCCAGATTAGTCCCAAATTAGAGACCGCGAGTGACATCTCCGAAGATCAAAACGTCCTCTGTAGCGAGTGCCATGCCCCCATGCTCACATGTCTTCCCAAGAGGGTTGGCGACGAATGCGACGGAGGATCCTTATCGCCGAATGGGCGATTGCTCCGATATTTGTACATGCACGTCACCCTAGACAAATCGAAGCACGTCTGGTGTTGCCATTTTCTCGAGGGCGTGATTCTGGCATCATGATTTGGCCCAGTATGGCGGTTTAAGTTGGCCCACCCTTGGGCAGTGCGGACTCTACCCTGCTTCTCAGTGGATTTGAGGGACGGAGGAACGAGTTGGATTGGA
>Ga0182030_10014361_pt1 | contig 15645 bp, 16 predicted proteins | sample 812S3MmetaG_FD_121299 | JGI IMG/M metagenome (GOLD analysis project Ga0182030, IMG submission 121299) | Permafrost microbial communities from Stordalen Mire, Sweden - 812S3M metaG (Illumina Assembly) | ecosystem: Environmental > Terrestrial > Soil > Wetlands > Permafrost | place: Sweden...
CGCCGCGAGGAGCATCATCGATACGAAAAGTACAACCGTGCCTCCGCGAAGTCGGGCGAGCTTTGAACCCGCCACTTCGAAAAGTCCATCACTCGACGCGACGTGTCCGATCAGCAACAGCCCGAGCACGAGGACGAATGGTTCCCACGTTTGCTGAATCGCTGCCCAGAGCATGATCAGTCCGCGTGACGTGGAGACATTTCACTACCTTACGAGGCGAGCAATCCCAGTATTCCCACGTTCGTCTTTCGATTCGAGACGTGAACCGAGACAGGTCTCACGCGAGGAATTACGCTGGGCGGACCCGGTTCCTTACGTGAGCCCTAATTCGAAGATCGAGAATGAGGTGTCGTGGACAACGATCGAGCGCAGTTACTACTGAATGCTGAACGAACACGAGTAGAAGATTTGCTCACCTCCGTGCAGGGCGACAGTCAGTCCGACCGGTCGGCCGCCAACCAACAGGGTGACATGAGTGACTCGTCTGAGGTGCTCGTGTCAGAAGGCACGGATGACGCAGTCGCGAGCGCCCTCACTCAAAGATTGGCGGCGATTGAGCGAGCCGAGCAACGCCTCGCGGCGGGCACGTATGGCCAATCAATTGAGAGCGGCGAGCTCATACCCGATGAACGTCTCGAAGCGGATCCCGCGGCCGAACTCACGGTCGACGAAGCTGAGCAACTCTAGAGATCAACGATCCTCTCCTTATAGTGAATCCAATAGCGCGCCCCGAATTCTCGCTAAGAACCGTGAGCGCCCGAGGGGCGCTCACGCTAGATCTTGCGAGTTAGGTAGTCACCGCTTCGTTCAACCAGCCAGCGGAAAGTCGGGTCGGGTTTATCGAGGAGTTCGGGGTGCCACTGCACGGCCAGTACGTCATGTCCGGGCAGTTCCAGCGCTTCAACCACGCCGTCGGGTGCGGTCGCCGACACCACGAGGTCGTTGCCCACAACCGCGAGAGTCTGATGGTGCAAGGAGTTCACGCCGATCTTCTCCGGATAGAGCGTCGACAGTACTGAACCCGGGACCACGTTCACCTCGTGCGTGCGTTCGTGTCCGTCGGTGTCCCATTGGGGATGCCCGGCACCGTCGTCAAGTTCGACGTGTTGGTTCAAGGTGCCTCCGTAAAAGACGTTGGCCAGTTGAGCGCCCCGGCAAATCGCCAAGACCGGCATCTCGAGTCGACGGGCCTCGCGAAACAATGCGAGTTCCCATTCGTCGCGGTCCGGTTCGATCGCCCCGAGGTTCTCATCGGCGTGATGACCGTAACGATCGGGTTCGACGTCCGCGCCTCCACTGAGGATCAAACCGTCGAGACGCGCGAGGACACCCGCCACGTCGGCGTCGCGCGTCAGTTCAACGGGCAGTCCTCCGGCCGCGGCGACCGACGCCGGATAGTCCGAAAAGTGCAGATCGAACTTGAGGTCGTACATGGCCTTGGGCACGTTGTTGGCGAGCGCGGACGCCGGCCAGCGCCGCCCCGTCATGCCGATGAGCGGTTTCGTCATCTCTCCATAGTAGGAACCAAACGACCCGATTGTGTGGCAAATTCGTTTGGCTACGAACGAGTACCCTTTGGGCAACGAAGGAGGGTTCATGTCGCTCGACGCTGCGGCCGTCGATATCACGTCCCACGATACGTACGTCGAAGGTGTCCCGCACGAGGTCTTCGCGCACTTACGTGCCACCGATCCCGTCGCCTGGACCGAAGAGGCTGATGGGGGCCGGGGGTTCTGGAGTCTGACGAAGTACGACGACGTCCTCTACGCCAGTCGCCACACCGAGCTCTTCTCAAGCCGCCTCGGTATTCGCATGGAGGACATGGACGCAGAGGAGACCGAGGCTCGTCGCACGATGATGGAGATGGACTCTCCCGAGCACACCCGCCTGCGGCGCATCGTGGCGCGCCCCTTCACGCCGCGCGCCGTGGCCGATTACGAGGTCGCCGTGCGAGAACTCGCTCGCGAAGTACTGGCGAACCTTGACGGCAGGGCGGAGTTCGATTTCGTCAAGGACGTCGCCCGAGAACTCCCGATGAAGATGCTCGGACGCCTCCTCGGACTACCCAACGAGGACCTCGACTGGCTCGTCAGTCGAGGTGACGCCTTGATCGGCAACTCCGACCCCGATTTCACGGACTACGTCGTCGATCAGAGCGATACCAGCGCCTATCGACTACTTCCGTTTCGTAGTCCCGTCGCGATCGAACTCTTCGAATACGCCCAACTGGCGCTCGACGAACGTCGCACGACGCCGACGCACGACGTCTTGACGGCCCTGCTCGCGCCCACCAAGGACGGCGACACGCTCGATGACCCCACGCTCAAGAACTTCTTCACGCTCATGGTGGCGGCCGGCAATGACACGACGCGCTACACCATGACCGCAGGGACCCAAGTATTCATGGAGCATCCCGAGATCTTCGCCGCATTGCCCACTATGAACGACGCTCAGATGAAGTTGCTCGTTGATGAGGTTCTGCGTTGGGCGAGCACGACCATGCACTTTCGACGAACCGTGGTCGAAGATACCGAACTGCGGGGTCAGAAGCTGACGAAAGGCGACAAGGTCGTCCTCTGGTACATCTCGGCCAATTTCGATGAAGAACAGTTCTCCAGTCCCGACGAATTCCTCATGGACCGATCGCCCAATGACCACGTCGCCTTCGGACTCCACAGTGCGCATCTGTGCTTGGGTGCGCACCTCGCCCGACTCGAACTGCGCGTCATGTTTGAAGAGATGGCGAAGGCCTGGACAAGCATCGAGGCGGCCGGGGCGAGCGAGCGCTTCCGTTCGAACTTCATCAGCGGAACGAAGAGACTCCCGGTTCGAGTTACCTGGCGCTAGAGGAACGGGAGATACTCGCGCATCTCCCAGTCAGTCGTAGCGGCCGTGAATCGATCCCACTCAGAACGCTTGACCGCCAAATGCTGTGCGACCAGTTCGGCACCGACGGCGTCCACGAGTTCCTGATCGGCTTCCAACGCGTCGAGCGCGTCGCTCAGCGACGACGGCACGCCGACGGTCGCGTCGATTGTGTCGAGTCCGTTCCCACTTTCTTTGGGACCGAGGGGCAGTGTGTTCACGACGCCGAGACGCGCGGCCTGCAATATCGCGGCCATTGACGTGTGCACCACCGCCGCGCCATCCGAGAGACGGTGTTCGAGTCGTGATCCCTCTCCGCGATCGGGAGGAATTCGTACCGTGGCGCCGCGGTGGTCGTAGCCCCAGTTGGCCCAGTAGCCCGACAACGAGGCCGGTCGCAGTCGCTTGTAGGCGTTGACGGTCGGCGCGCAGAGACCAGCCAGCGACTGATGGTGCGCGAGCATTCCGGCGACGGCGTGCTTGCCGATCACCGAGACGCCGTCGTCCTGATCGGCGTCGTAGATCACGTTCTCCCCCGCGTCGTTGCGAAGTGAGATGTTGAAGTGGAGTCCCGATCCGCCGCGATCAGAGAGGGGCTTACCCATGAACGTCAACAAGAGACCTTTTCGGTGCGCCACCTCACGCGCCAGAACCTTGAAGAGGAATCCCTCGTCGGCGGCGCGGAGTGCGTCGCTGTAACGAAGTGTGAATTCGAACTGCGGGGTGTCGAATTCAGAGTTGACCGACTCGAGCGGGATCTCCGCCGCGTCGCAGGCCTCCCAAATCGCGTCGAGCAGCCCGTGGGGATCGACCGATGGACCGGTCCCGTAGACGTAGGCGCCGGGCGTGTCGAGGGGACGCCAACCACCGTTGCCGTCGGGCTCGAAGATGTAGGCCTCGAACTCCATTCCCACGAATGGGTGGTAGCCGAGTTCTTGCCAGTCGACGATCGCGCGGCGAAGCGCGTGACGCGGCGAAGGCGCAAACGGCTCGCCGAGACGCGTGAGGTCCGCGACCACGACCCTGGTGCCCGGTTCCCAGCCAGGGCGAATGTCGCTCAGCTCAAAGCTCGCGTCGAAGTCGGGCAGGCCCTCATTCCAATGTGACCCGGGTGTCTCGGGCGTCATGCCGCGGTCGTACCCGAGAGCCCACGTGCCGGTGCAGTGACGCACGCCGTTTTCGGCCAGCGACGCCGGTACGTACTTGCCCCGAGCCAGTCCGAGGTGATCGGGCCACAACACTCGCAGACGATTGATCTCACTGGACATCTGGCCCCCTTGGGATACGTTGGGAAAGGTAGCACCGTGGCGCTAAGTAAGCCACTGACCGACTTACTAGTCTGGACAACAACGTTTAGATACAAACGACTCTGGGAGCGTAGTGGAATTTCGAAGAATTCTCCTCGACGGGTACCCCACTGACGTCGTGCTCGAAGGCGACTCGCTGGTGGCCCGAGACGGCCGCCGTGTTGAAGCTCGCGCCGCGACCCATCTCCCTCCGGTTCTGCCCACCAAGATCATCTGTTGTCACCTCAACCATATTTCACGAGTCCGAGAGTTCGGCGTCGAGTTGCCTCCCGCACCGACGTATTTCCACAAGCCGATCACGACGCTCAACGCCCACGGCGGGGCGGTCGTTCGTCCGTCGAACTGTCACTATCTCAATTTCGAAGGCGAAATAGCGATCGTGATTGGCACAACAGCGCGCAACATCTCCTACGCCGACGCCGGACACTACATTGCCGGATACACGATTGCCAATGACTTTGGTCTGCACGACTTTCGCGATACCGACGCCGGATCGATGCTTCGAGTCAAGGGGGCTGACACGTTCTGTCCCATTGGTCCAGGTGTGGTCACCGACTGGGACTTCGCGAACAAACGAATGCTCACCCTCGTCGGTGACGATGTGCGCCAGGACGGCTCGACCGATGAGATGGCGTGGGACATGCACTACCTGGTCGCGGACGTTGCTCGCTTGATCACGTTGGTGCCGGGCGACATAATCCTCTCCGGAACGCCGGCGCTCTCGCGCCCGGTACAGCCGGGCGACGTCGTCAGTGTCGAAGTCGAAGGACTCGGCACCCTCACCAACCACATTGTCGAGGGGCCCGCACCCGTGAGCGACGAGGTTGGTGCGCAGCCAACGGCGAGCGAGGAAGTCCGTTCCACGGCGCTCGGCGCCGATTGGGAGTTTCGCGACCAACGTCGACCGAATCCCACTTCCCGAGAAGAGTTACCGTTCCCGCGCGTGCACCCAAAGTTCCAGTCGTGAGTTCGCCACGTGTCGACGTCGACGGAGTGAGCGTCTCACCCGATCACTACATCAACGCAGAGCGCATCGCCTCGTCGCGGACCTTCGAGGACCGCTCACCGCTCGATTGGACGTGGAAGCTGGCCGACGTCGCGCGGGCCAGTTCCGTCGAAGCGGACCTCGCGGTCACCGCCGCCGAGGCCGCGTTTCCGGCGTGGGCCGCACTTTCGCTCGAGGAACGCGGCGCGTACCTCGATCGTCTCGCGGACCTGATCGACCGTGACGTCGAACAGATCGCCCACGTCGAATGTCTCGACATGGCGATGCTCGAAGAGAGCCTGAAGCTCCGAGTGATCGCTCGGGGTGCTCGCAACTTCCGGGCCTACGCCGAACTGGCGCGCAACTACGAGGCGCGACGTTGGTCATCCAACGGAACGGCCAACACGGTGCTGCGAATGCCGGCCGGACCAACGGTGGTCATCACCCCCTGGAACGCGCCGTTCATGCTTTCCACGTGGAAGTGCGCTCCGGCACTGGCGGCGGGCAACACCGTGATCTTGAAGCCCGCCGAGTGGTCGCCGCTGAGTTGTTCGATGTTGATGGACCTCGTGGACGAGGCCGACTTCCCACCCGGGGTCTTCAACGTCGTCCAGGGATTCGGCAACGAGGTCGGTGCCGCGCTCGTCGGCGACCCGAGAGTGCGTCGGATTTCGTTCACCGGATCACCCGAGACCGGTCGCTTCATCGGAGAGGCGGCCGCCAAGAACCTCGTGCCATTCACGGCCGAACTCGGAGGCAAGGGTCCCTTCGTCGTCTTCGCCGACGCCGACCTGGACGCCGCCGCCGAGAAAGCGGCCGTCATGTACGACGACGGCGGTCAAGTCTGTCTCGCCGGAACGCGACTCCTGGTTGAGTCGTCCATTCGTGATGCGTTCGTCCAGCGCTTCGAAATGGCGACACAACGCCATGTCCTCGGCGACAGTCGAGAGTCCCAGACGACGATCGCACCGCTGATCCACCCCGAGCACCTCGCCCGGGTCGACGGTTTCGTCAAGCGCGCGAAAGCGAACGGCGACACCGTGGTATTCGGAGGCGAACGACGCAAAGGCGGCGGCCTCTGGTACGAGCCGACACTTATCGAACCCAAGTCGAATGACTCTGAGATTGTCCAGCGCGAGGTCTTTGGCCCCGTGTTGACGCTGCAGAGCTTCGCCGACGAGACCGAGGCCGCGGAGCTCGCGAACTCGACGGCCTACGGACTTTCGGCGATCATCTATACGTCAAGCGAAGCCCGGGCCGAGCGACTCGGCGCGGCGCTGCGCGCCGGAACCATCTGGGTGAACTGTTTTCTGGTCCGCGACCTCACCGCGCCCTTCGGCGGGACCGGTATCAGTGGCATTGGCCGCGAGGGCGGCGACTACGCACTGGACTTCTATTCCGATTTGAAGACGCTACAGATCAAAGAGGGGACCACCCATGGGTGAAATCGTCGGCGCCGGACTGCTCGCGCACGTTCCGACCATCGTGCTTCCCGACGATCTTCGCCGCGAACTGAACAATGGAAACGAGAGCACGCTCTATACCGGACTCAAGAAACTCCGCACGGAGGTCTTCGACGTACTGAAGCCCGATCTGGTCCTGGTGTTCGACAGTCACTGGTTCACGACCGTCGAGTTCGTCGTCACCGCCGCCGAGCGACGAATGGGATTCTTCACGAGTGAGGAGTTGCCTCGAGGGATGTCGAGCGTGCCCTACGACATGCCCGGCAGTCCCGACTTCGCCCGACTGGTCGCCAAGATCGCCGACGAGACCGACGACTGTTGGATCACGCCGATTGCCAACGAGCATCTTCCGGTCACCTACGCGACGCTGAACTTCCTCTCCTTTTTGCAGGGCGACGAGGCCTGGGCCTCGATCGGCGTCTGTCAGACCGCCGAGAGTCGCGACTTCGAGACGGTGGGCCGTGTCGTTGCCGAGGCCGTGGCCCAAAGTGACCTTCGGGTCGTGGTCATCGCGTCGGGCGCCCTGAGTCACACCTTCCACAAACTTCGCGACCTGCGCCAACACGAGGCCGCCCCCGAAGAGAACATCTACTCCGATGATGCCCGCCACTGGGACCACCGCGTGATCGACGCCCTGGTGCGAGGTGACCACGCCCAGGTCGTGGGCGAGATGGATGAATTCATGACCGTTCGACCGGAAGGGCACTTCGCCCACTACCAGATGATGGTTCACGCCCTTGGAGGTGCGGCGTGTCGCGCACCGGGTCGGATGTACTCGGCGTACGAAAACTCAATCGGCACCGGTCAGGCTCACGTGTGGTTCGATCGACCCGCTGACGGCTGGACGGGAGAAGGTTGATGTCGTTCCAAGGACTCCCGTTTCCGAGGACCGCCAGCGGCGGTGCCTCAATGTTGCCACCGACACCGTGGCACTACTCCGGAGATTTGATCACCGTTGAATACCGTACCGATCCCGCGAATGTTCGCGCGGTCCTGCCGCCCGACGTCGAGCTCGCGCACGACGATGAGGATCCCGGCGCGGTGGCCTTCATTTGGGCCGACTGGCAGAGTTGCGGCGACGACGGGGCCGAACTGCTCGATCCCGTTCGTTCCCAGTACAAGGAGTCCTTCGTCGTCGTGCGATGCCGCTATAACGCTCAGCTCTACAGCCGCTGCGTCTTCATCTGGGTCGATAAGGATTTCGCCCTCGTGCGCGGCTACCTCCAGGGATACCCGAAGAAACTGGGCTCGATTCACCAGACCCGTCCCGTCACCGTCGGCAACGCCGGACCGCGACTCGAGGCCGGAGGCAAGTTCGGGATGACGCTCGCCGCGGCCGATCGCCGACTCGCGAACGCGACGCTGACGCTGGAGGGTCCGGCGCCGTCCAACGGCTTCGTCAACGCTCACGCCATGTTGCACCATCGTTGGTTTCCGCGCATCGAACTCGACGGCGTCGATTCACTCGATGAAGTCGTGACCATGTCGGGCGTCGACCTCGACCTCGGACCGGTGTGGGGCGGCGTAGCGACCCTCGAGCTCTTCGATTCACCGAGCGAAGAGCTGTCCCAACTCGCGCCGCACGAGATACTCGGCGGCTACTTCCGATCGGTCGGCACGACATTTGCCGGCGGCACGACACTTCGGAGTGGCCAATGAGTCGTCGTATTGGATCGGCGTCGCCCGCCGTCGTACTCCAGGCCGAGAAGGACATCAAGTCACGCCTGAAGGGTCAACACTTCGATTTCACCGCCATGAGCGCGGTCTCCAACGTCTACCGCGCCGGTACCGCCGTGCGCAATCACATGGAGCGAACGGTGTTGGCCGAGTACGACCTCAGTTGGGTCGCCTTCACGGTTCTCTGGATCCTGTGGATCTGGGACACCCAAGAGACCGGCCACGTGGCCGAAGAGGCCGGCGTCACCAAGGGAACCCTCACGGGCGTCATCAAGACGCTCCAGAGTCGCAAGTTGATCAAACGTCTCCCCCATAAGGACGACCGCCGACGGGTCTCCATCCAACTGACGTCCGCCGGCGAGCACCTCATCGAGACACTCTTTCCGACGTTCAACCAACACGAGCGAGTTGCCGTCAGCTCGCTCACGGCAACCGAACAACGTGAGCTGGCGCGTCTCTTGCGAAAAGTGACGCACGGAATCTCAGAGTCCGAGAAGAACTAGTTCGCCCCCGGAACGTTCAGCCGAGGCTCCTCAGTTGGTGTCGATGCCTTCGTCTCCCAAGGTACGTACACGACCACCATGAAGCACAGCAGTGCGGCCAATGCTAGGGCCGTCATCACGAAGGAACTCACGTCTTTGTTGTAGTCAAGGAAACTCGCGCCATTGAAGCCGGCGCCGATGGTGAAGAGTGCTCCGAGGACGACCCACGTGGTGAGCGCGCGGCGACCAATGCTCAGTGCGCGCGCCACGATGCCAATGACCATGACGGCCAGGAGTAGTCCCAATTCGGTATGAATCACGAGAGCCACAGCGCCGTGAGCGACGGCCCAGCCGATACTTTGCGTCGAACCGCTGAAGAAATCAGATGGTTTGGAACCCGCGTGGTTGTCGGGAATGGCAACGAACAGATTGACGAACATTCCGACACCGGATTGAAGACAGATCAGTACGACCGCGCCAAACGACTGCAGTCGAAGCCCGTGCGTCCTCGTCGAAGTCTCCACCACGCCATTCTCGCAGACGAAAGTGTTTTACCTGTTGAAGTTCTCCGTACATCCTCTACGTCAAAATGACGGCAGTACTTAGCGACTCGCCGCGTCCTCGGTGGGGATCAGGTTCCGCGCGGCGCGAGCTTCGTCGACTCGAGACACGGGCGTCGTCTGCGGTGCTCGATGCAATCCGTCGGGGTCATCACTCGCTCGTTGGGCAATTCGCTCGACGGCCTCGGCGAGCGCCTCGAGGGTCTGGAGGCTTTCGGTCTCGGTCGGTTCGAACATGAGCGCCTCTTCAACAATGAGCGGGAAGTAGACCGTCGGTGAATGGAATCCCTCTTCGAGCAAAGCCTTGGCCACGTCGAGACCGCGAACGCCGTACTTGTGCTTGAGTGGTGTCGCAGTGAGAACGCATTCGTGCATGCAGACTCGATCGTAGGCGGCGGGCAACGTCTCTCTCAAGCGCTGGCGCAACCAGTTGGCGTTCAGGACCGCGTACTTCGCGACTCGCGTGAGACCGTCGCCACCGTGCACGTCGATGTAGGCGAGTGCTCGAGCGAGCACCATGGCGTTGCCGTGCCAGCCGTGAACCCGGCCGATCGAGCGGGGCGGCTTGACCCACGCGAACGTTCCATCATCGAGGCGCGCTGCTTTGGGGCCCGGCAGAAAATCGACGAGTCGCTTCGACACGGCGACTGGTCCGGCTCCCGGACCTCCGCCACCGTGGGGCGTGGCGAAGGTCTTGTGCAGGTTCATGTGCACGATGTCAAAGCCCATGTCGCCCGGTCGTACGACGCCCAGAATCGCGTTCAGGTTCGCGCCGTCGTAGTACAACAGGCCCCCGACGTCGTGCACCGCAGCGGCAATCTCGGTGATCTCTTCTTCGAACAGACCAACCGTGTTCGGATTGGTCAACATGATGCCGGCGACGTCGGGACCGAGTGACGCCTTCAACTTCGCGAGATCGACGAGACCGCGGTCATTGGAAGGAATCGTCGTCACCTCGTAGCCCCCGAGGGTCACTGACGCGGGGTTCGTGCCGTGCGCCGAGTCGGGGATCAATATTCGGCGTCGCGGATCACCGTTCGCACTGTGATACGCGCGCATCAACAACAGCCCGGTCAGCTCGCCCGCGGCCCCCGCGGCCGGTTGGAGTGTCGCCGCCGCCATGCCGGTCACGGCACAGAGCTTTTCCTCGAGCGTCGCCAGCAACTCCAACCACCCTTGCGTGAGTTCGGCCGGCGCGCCCGGATGAACCGAGTTGAGTCCGGGGTCGTTCGCGACGGCATCACAGAACTTGGGGTTGTACTTCATGGTGCATGAACCGAGCGGATACATACCGAGATCAACCGAGAACTGACGATGCGAAAGTCGGGTGAAGTGCGCGACCAAGTCACGCTCCGAGACTTCGGCGATGTTGACGACGTCCGGGTTCAGATGTGTCGCGGGAATCAGATCGGCCAGCGCGGTGGCGGGAACACCGGTCGTTCGGAGTTGGTAGGCCGAGCGACCCGGCACGGACATTTCGAAGATCGTGGGCTCGGTCTCGTGTCCGAGGAGGGGCGCCGAGGCCGCGCGGCCACCCGAGAGTGCACGACTGGTCATTGACCGACCGCCTTTCGCAGAACTTCGACGTATCGGTCGATCTCTTCTTTCGTGCGCCGTTCGGTCACGGTCACGAGCAGCACGTCGTCGAGCTCGCCTTCGATCGACGGGTCGGGCCCGTAGGTCAGCGCGGCGACCGACACACCGCCGAGTACGCCGTCGTTGGCCATCGTGAGAAGGACGTCCGACGCGTCGTGACCCAGGTGAAGCGCGAACTCACGAAAGAACGGCTGCGAGGAGACGGCGAGCACGCCGTCGATCTTCACGAGTTCGTCGAAGAGGTAGTGCGCGCCCTGCGCACAGCGCGTCGCGATTTCACGCAGTCCCTGCGTGCCGAGCCAGCCGAGTTGAATGGCGGCCGTGACCGCCATCAAGGTCTGGTTCGTGCACACATTCGACGTCGCCTTTTCTCGACGAATGTCCTGCTCGCGAGCGCGCAACGTCGTCACGAACGAACGTCGTGCGTTGGAGTCCACAGTCTCGCCCACGATTCGACCGGGCAGGCGCCGCGTCTGTTCCGCAGTACACGCGAAGAGCCCCAGGAACGGTCCGCCGAAGGCGAGCGGTGTCCCGAAGGGCTGACCTTCACCAACGAAGATGTCGGCACCCCACTGACCAGCCGTCTTCACTACACCGGCCGCCACGGGATCGGCGCCGAGCACGAAGAGGGCGTCGTTCGCCGCGGCCAACTGTTTGGCCGCCGTCATGTCCTCGAGCACGCCCAGATAGTTCGGATAACTCGCGACGATGGCGGCGGCGTTCGAGGCGTCCACGCTCCCCCAGTCAGTGACACCGTCTTTCAACGGGACCTCGACGATGTCGTGACCGGTGCCGCGCGCGAAGGTCTTGGCGACTTCGCGCCAGTGCGGGTGCACGCCCGCCGAGATCACCATCTTCTGACGAGTGGTCGCTCCGTGGGCCATGTTGAGCGCTTCGACGAGGGCCGTCGCGGCGTCATAGAGTGAGGCGTTCGGAATCGGCAGTCCGCTGAGTCGCGCAATCAAAGTTTGATATTCGAAGATCGCCTGCAAGACGCCCTGGGCGACCTCCGGCTGATACGGCGTGTAGGCCGTCACGAACTCCGAGCGACCGGCGAGCATCTTCACGACGGCCGGCACTTCATGGTCGTAGACCCCGGCTCCCGCGAAGCACGTCATTTCGCTCGCCTTGGCGTGATTGGCCGACGTGTACTTCGTGAAGAGAGCGGCGACGTCCGGCTCGCTCATACCCTCGGCCAGGTCGAGTCCCTGCGTGAGACGAACGGCCGGAGGGATGTGCTCGAAAAGTTGGTCGAGGGAGTCCATGCCCAAGAACGTCAGCATCTCATCGATGTCGGCCGGCGTATGGGGTAGATAATCGGCCACGTCACTTCACCTTTCGCACGAACGGCAACGCCGTGACGGTGGCGACGATCTCTCGACCGCGAAGTGCCACCGACACGTCCGCTCCGACCTCCGGGTCACCGCGAAGTAGTCCGAGGCCGATGCCGCGTTCCAACACGGGCGAATAGTTACCCGACGTGAGCGTCCCCACATTGACGCCGTCGATCAGGACTTCGCCGCCGTCGCGCAGTGGCTGACGGCCCTCGACGATCAGTCCGGTCAACAACTTCTCGGGTCCGCGTTCACGTTCACGCTCGACCGCCTCGCGACCTCGGAAGGTCTCCTTCTCCCAGCCGAGGACCCAGCCGAGCCGGGCCTCGAGCGTCGTGGAGGACAACGTCAGTTCGTGACCGTAGAGCGGCAGGGCCGCCTCCAGGCGCAGCGTGTCGCGCGAGCCGAGGCCGGCCGGCGTGATGTCGACGTCAACCAATCGCGCCAACAGCCCCTCGGCCGCTTCATTCGGCACGGCGATCTCCAGCCCCGCTTCACCGGTGTAGCCGGTCCCGGCAACCCGCACTTCCACGCCCTCGTACTCGAAACGCGTGACCCGGAAACGTCCGACGTCGGCGAACCGTTGGTCGACCTTGGCAACCTTCGCGCGCGCCTGGGGTCCCTGTACGGCGAGCACGCAACGCTCCGAGGTCACGTCGACGCCCGGCAGGGCGTCGGTCACGCCCGAGGTATTCGAAGCGTTCGGCATGACGTCGAATTCGTTCGCGCCGACCCACCACACGATGATGTCGTCGACCACGAAGCCGTCGTCGTTCAAGAGATGCGTATACTGCGCGCGTCCCGGCGTGACCTTGCGCAGGTCGTTGGTGAGCGTTGATTGCAACGCGTCGAACATTGTGGCTCCGTTACAGCGCACGGTGCCCAAGTGACTGACGTCAAAGACGACGGCGTCGTTTCGACAGGCGAGGTGCTCGGCGACCGTACCCGTGGCGTACTGCAACGGCATTGCCCAGCCCCCGAAAGGGACGATTTTGGCCCCTAGTTTGACGTGCGCGTCGTAGAGAAACGGGCGTCGGTCGGTCACGTCAGTCACTCTACGCGGCGAAGGTATCCAGAGTCCCGAGACCGTGTTGCTCGAGCAGCGTCACGAAGTCGCGCTGGTAGACGACGAGTAGTTCGACTTCGGGATAGAGCGCGCGGAACTTGCGGACCTTTTGATTCTTCTTCGTGACGAGTCGTTGTTCGAGGACCGTCAACTCAATGAACAGTCGACGCTCGGGAAGATAGAAGTCGGGACGAAACGCCTTGGTCGGTGCACCGAATTCATTCCATTCGAGCGGGAACTCAACTGGTTCGTAGGACCACGCGAAACCGTAGAGGTTCAAGAGGCGCGCGAACGCCCTCTCGCTGGGGTGAGCGAACTGGTCCTGCGGCACAGGTTCGAGACTGGGGTGCCGACGACGCGTCGCGTCGATCGGCGCTGGGTCGCTCACGCCGAACGGGTCTCCCTCTCCGACGTTGCGAGCTGCGCTTGACGAATAGTGGTCGTAAGTTCGGCGACCACATTCGCCAGAGGAACGATGTTGAACACGCCCTGGCCCCCGCGAAGGAGGTCCACCAGGTCGCCGTCGTCTCGCGCGAGCACCGAACCGGCGTCACTCAGCACGAGACTGCTGGAGGCGAGATCGGCGCCCAAGGAATTGCGCAAGCACTCCACGGCCTGACGGGCGCGGTTCAGCGCGACGCCGGAGGTGAGAAGTGACTTGATGACCTTCACTTCGAGGACGTCGGAGTAGGAGTAGGTGCGCTTGGAACCACTGCCTTGGGCCGCGGTGATGGAGGGCGTCACCAAATCGGTTCGCGCCCAGTAGTCCAGCTGACGGTACGTGACGCCCGTGAGGCGACAGACCATCGGGCCACTGAATCCATAGGTTGAAGTATCTGCCATGTGTCGTTTCCCTCCCGACCGAGGTCTGTTCAGACTAACCCGACGGACTACACGAGTGTAGTTTGACCGGGCCTATTCAAATAACAAATCTGGTCGGCCCAGTGACGGCGACGAGGCTTCGGCCTGCAAACGAGGTGGGATACGACCGGCCCGTCGGGCCAAGAACCCGGCTTTCACCGCGTCACGGAGCGATTCGGCCATCATCACCGGGTCCAGGGCCCGGTTGATCGCCGAGGCCGCCAGTACTCCGTCGCAGCCGAGTTCCATTGCCAACGCGGCGTCCGAGGCCGTGCCGACTCCGGCGTCGAGCAGTACTGGCACGCTCAAGCGCTCACAGATCATCGCGATGGCGTGGGGGTTTCGAACGCCGAGCCCCGAGCCGATGGGCGAACCGAGTGGCATCACCGCGACGCAGCCGGCCTGTTCCAGTCGCTGGGCCACGATGAGGTCGTCCGAGGTGTAGGCCCAGACCTCGAAGCCGCCGCGTACGAGTCGGTCGGCGGCGACCAACGTTTCGCTCGTGTCGGGCAACAGCGTCACGTCATCGCCGATCACCTCGAGTTTGACGACGTTGGTGTCGAAGGCCTCGCGGGCGAGTTCGGCGACCTTGACGGCCTCGGCGGCACTGAAGCAGCCGGCCGTATTGGGCAGCAACGAAAAGTTCAATCGACCGAGCAGGTCATAAATCGAACCCTTGACGTTCGGGTCGACTCGACGCAGCGCCACCGTGGCGATCGACGCCTCCGAGGCGACCAGGGAAGCCCCGAGAACCTCCATCGAGCGAAATCCCCCGGTCCCGACGACGAGTCGTGACGGAGAACTGAGTGAGCCAACTTGAAAGAGATCTCCCACGTCCCAAGCGTACTAAGCCATCTCGGCGATTCATTAAGGTTATTCAAGTGCAACCCCTCACCGTTCTTTCCATCGCGGGGTCGGACTCCGGCGGCGGGGCCGGTATTCAGGCCGACCTTCGCACGTTTTGCGCCTTCGAAGTGCACGCGACGACCGCTCTCACGGCGGTGACGGCACAGAACACGATCGGCGTCACCTCGGTACAGAACGTCGAAACGGCGATGGTCGTCGCCCAAGTGCGCAGTGTCGTCGACGACTTCGACGTCTGCGCCGTCAAGACCGGCATGCTCGCCCAACCCTCGACGGTGGAAAAGGTGGCCGAGCTCGCGAGCGAAGGCCTGCTCCCCCACCTCGTCGTCGATCCAGTGCTCGTCTCCTCGACCGGACACGCGCTCATGGGCGCCGGCGGCGTCGATGCCTATCGCGACACGTTGCTGGCCCACGCCGAGGTCGTGACGCCCAATCTGCGTGAGGCGGCGATGCTCTGTGGCATCGACGTGCACGACGTGAAGAGCCATGACGACATGCTCGCGCTCGCACGCCAACTGCTCGAATTCGGTTCGAGCTGGGCCCTCGTGAAGGGCGGCCATTTCGCCGAGCGCTCGATCACCGAGA
>Ga0182030_10014362_pt1 | contig 15645 bp, 11 predicted proteins | sample 812S3MmetaG_FD_121299 | JGI IMG/M metagenome (GOLD analysis project Ga0182030, IMG submission 121299) | Permafrost microbial communities from Stordalen Mire, Sweden - 812S3M metaG (Illumina Assembly) | ecosystem: Environmental > Terrestrial > Soil > Wetlands > Permafrost | place: Sweden...
GGGCACGCGGCTGGCGATGGATGCGCCGATGCCCAGGCCCCAGTAGGCGTCCTGGTCGAAGCGCATCACCTGGCCGGTGAAGGCCATGCCCAGCGTCAACAAGAGCAGCACAATGCCGACCATCCAGGTGAGTTCGCGGGGAAACTTGTAGGCGCCGAAGAGAAACACCTGGACCAGATGGAGCAGCACGACGGCGATCATGAAGTCCGATCCCCAGCCGTGCAGCGCGCGCAGATACCAGCCCAGCGCGATGTTGTGGTTGAGCACGTTCAGACTGCTCCACGCGTCGCTGGCCGAGGGGCTATAGACCAGCGCCAGCAGAATGCCGGTGACCACCTGCAGGATGAGGAGCACCGTGGCGCCGCTGCCGAAGACGTACATCCAACTGGCGTTGTTGGCCGGCGTGGGATGCTCGGCTGCTGCGGTGAGCGGCTTGATGAGGCCGAGGCGATGCTCGAGCCACTCGTAACTCGAGACGGCGGCATTGACGACGCGTTTTTTCATGTCCGCCATCAGGAATTCCTCTCACTGGTGGGTGCGGCATCGGCGGGCTCAATCTGGGCCGGTACGATTTGCATCAGCGGCTTTCGCTCGCCGCCGCAGGAGGCCTGCGTGGCCAGCGTGGGCATGTCGCCGGCGTGGATGGCGAGCGAGTTGCCGTCGAGCTTGTACCGATACTCGAAGAGGCCGCGCTCCGGCGGCCCGGAGGCACGCGATCCATCGGCATAATACGCGCCGCCATGACATGGGCACAGGAAAAGCTTTGATTGCGCGAACCAGCGCACTGGGCAACCGAGATGCGCGCAGTTGATGGCGAAGACGTGGAATGCTTGCGCCGACTCGTGGCTCACCCAGCAGGCGGTCTTGGCTGTTTTGCCGTCGCCCAGGCTCGCTACGGGGCTCTCGAAATCGACTAGCCGCGTCTCGCCGATGGGAAAATCGCTCACCGAGCCGATGGTGATCCACGAGCCAGTGGTTGAGCTCTTCTTCATCGCAGGGCCCAGCAGGTAGCCGACGATGGGGACGGCAAGCACCGTGCCCACAGCGGCGTTCAGCAGCACGGAGAGCTTGAACAGAAATGTTCTCCGCGAATGTGCCGCGGCCTTTGCTTCGGGAGAGAGATCGGTTTCGCCTGACTCTCCGGGATGTTGAAGAAATTCACTCATGTGTTTCTCCGTGCCTGCTGTGCCAGCGGCTATGGGTGCTGCTGATACGGTTGCCCCGGCGTGGCGACGCGATGCGCCGCCAGCCATGCGACGATGTCGGTGATCTCCTGATCGCTGAGCGCGCGCTGCTGGCCGCCGCTCGCGTGTCCGCGCCAGTCGGGCATGCCTTCGTCCGGCTGGCCGGCGATGATAATGCTGCGCAGGCCCTGATCGCTGATGAGCGATAGGTATGCAGGATCAACCAGGGAGCCGGTATGGATCTTTTCGACCGTGGCGCCCGTGCCGTCGGCGTCATGGCAGCGCGCGCAGTACGCGCCGAACGCCTTCTGTCCATTGGCGTCGTCGCCCTGTGTGCTGCTCGCGTAGGCCGGCGGGGTTTGTCCGGCAAGCGCGTCGGGCTTGCTCCATGCGGCCACCATGCCGTGGGCAAGCACGGCGACCTGCTGATCCGTGAGCATGCCGCCCTTCGATTTTGCGAACGGAGGCATCATGGTTCCTTGCACGCCTTCTGAAGTGACGCGCACGATGTTGTCGACCTTGGCTGTCGAAAGGTAGACGGGGTTGGCGAGCGAAATCGCAGCGCCGTGCCGTCCCTGATCGCCATGGCAGGCGGCGCAGTTCTTCCCGTACAGAGTGGCAACGTCAAGCACATCCTCGGGGCGCTTTTCTTCCAAGCCGGCCTTAGGCTTTCCGGGCGCGTCGCAGCCGACGACGCCCAGAACCAGCGCTGCCGCCAGAAAGAAAAAGCCATGTGAGCGCCGCTTCATCGCGATCCGTCTTCCTTCTCGTCTTCCTTGTCGTTCGGAGCATCCCGATGCTGTTTCGGCCCCAGCGTATCCTCTTGCGCAAGTGCGGTCAGGTCGCCATGCAACCCGGCCCGCACCGCGAACGGCAGCGCCTGGAACTGCGGCGTGCGCACCTTGGCATGCAGGTTCACCACAAAGCCGCAGACCAAGCCGAAGAGAAGCTGCGAAGGCACAAACCAGAACCAGTCGATGCGTTGATTGAGGATGGGGCTCACGATGCCCACAGCCGAATAGAGGATTCCCGTGAACAACAGCGGCGCCATGAAGCCCGCCGTGAGGATGGGGTAGCGCGGAAACATGTGCAGCATGGCGCCGTAGAGCAATCCCACCAGCAGCGAGGTGACGCCGTGAATGGCCAAGGCCGCAAGCAGGCCCTGCACGTGGAACTGGCTGAGGAATGCGTCGCTGGCGCCGGCCCAGCTGATGAAGCCGCCTGCCGCGAGCAGGTTCATCGCGTACCAGATGCTGTGGTAGCGCAGCAGGCTGAACAGGGCCGCGGGCACGGTCATTGCAATGCCGCCGGCGATGCCGCCCTTGATGCCGGTGGAGACACGGAAGGTTTCGACCGGGAGAATCTTGCGCCGGACTGGACTAGCCTCAGTGTGGTGCTGAAGAGTGCGGTCGCTTGAAACTGCTACCGCCTGAAAATCCACTGCGACTGCTTCATGCGCTTCATGCGGCAGCACCTGACAGAACCAGCCCACGCAGCCGGCTATTGCGAGCAGCGCGCCAAGAATGCCGACGGCGATGTTGGTCACCATACCGGCCAGAACCAGCGAGATGCCAAGCGCCAGCACCAGGGGCCAGATGGTCGGTCGCGGGAGCTGAATTGCGCCATCCGTGCTCTTCAGTTCGTCGTGGCTCATCGATTCTCCTTTCATGCCAAGGCTTATGATCCGCTGCGTTGTCGAGCTACCTGCCAAACAAGTACACCACCAGAAACACCACCACCCACACCGCATCCACAAAGTGCCAGTAAAGCGAAAGCACTTCAAGGCGCGGCGTGTGCGTCTCATTCAATTGCCCACGCAATGAGAACACCAATGTCAGCGAGAGCATGATGAGGCCGACGACCACGTGCGTAGCGTGCAGGCCGACCAGTGAGTAGAACGTGGTGCCGAAGAGATTGGTCTGAATCGTAAGCCCATCGTGATAGATGAGTTGGTACCACTCATGCGCGGTACCGGCAAGAAAGATGCTTCCCAGAGTCACCGTTGCAGCCAGCCACAGCGAGCAGAGGCCGCGCGCGCCGCGATGGAGCGCGGAGACGGCCATGTGTACCGTGATGCTGCTCGAGAGCAGGCAGATGGTGGAGACGATCGGCAGTTCAAGCACTTCGTGCGGCGTGGGCCCGGTGAGGCTTTTGCCCAGATAGAAGACGTACGCGACCACAAAGATGATGAAGATGGCGGACTCGGCGATGATGAGGCAGATCATGCCCACGGTGCCGCGCGAGGGCAGAACCCATTCATCACTGCGCGGCTCGTGACTGATTGCAATTCCGCTCATCTGCGCTCCTTCTTACATCTCGTAATTGCTGTCCGGGTCTTCGGGATGTTTCAGATCCCAGAGCGGCCTGCGGCTCTCAACGGTAGGAATGACGGCGAAGTTATAGGGCGGCGGCGGAGACGCTGTCGACCACTCCAGCGTCCACGCATCCCATGGATCGGGCCCAGCGACTGCGCCTTTGAAGTAAGACCAGACCAGGTTGAACACAAACAGCAGGCTTGCGACGGCCTGAAAGATGGCGCCGCTCGATACGATCATGTTCCAAATCGCCCAGCCGCGGTCTGCCTCGTAGGTATAAATGCGGCGTGGCATGCCCAGCATCCCGGGCACATGCATGAAGTCAAAGGTGAGATGAAAGCCGATGAGGAATATCCAGAAGTGCCACTTGCCCATCTTCTCGCTAAGCATGCGCCCGGTCATCTTGGGATACCAGTAATAGAAGGCCGAGAAGAGCATGAAGAGAATGCCGCCCACCAGCACGTAATGGAAGTGCGCGACGACAAAATAGGAACTGCCAAGCTGCCAGTCAAACGGAGCAACCGACAGCATGATTCCAGTAAGGCCGGCGATGAGGAACTGGAAGAGAAAGCCGACGGCAAACATCATGGCTACGGTGAAATGAATCTTGCCGCCCCACAGCGTGGCCAGCCAGTTGAACAACTTGATGCCGGTGGGTACGGCGATGATCATGGTGGCGAAGGTGAAGAAGGTGTTTCCCCATGCGCCCAGGCCCACGGTGAACATGTGATGCGCCCACACGCTCAGGCTTATGAAGCCAATGCCCACCGTGGCCGCCACCATGGCCGGATAGCCAAAGATTGCCTTGCGCGAGAAGACGGGAATGATCTCGTTGGCGAATGCGAAGGCCGGCAGCACCAGGATGTAGACCTCGGGATGGCCGAAGATCCAGAAGAAGTGCATCCACAAAACCGCCGAGCCGCCGGCCTGGGTATCGAAGAAGTGCGAGCCAAGGTAGCGGTCGAGCATGAGCATGATCTGCGCCGCCGTCAGCGGGCTCACCGCGACAAAGACCATCATGGACACAACCAGGTAAAGCCACACCAGCAGCGGCATGCGGTTAAGCTTCATGCCGGGGCAGCGCATGCAGAGGGTGGTGGCCACTATGTTGAGCGCAGTGCCGATGGTGCCGATTCCCGAGAGCAGCAGCGCCAGCGTCCAGTAGTCAGTGGAGTGGCCGGGCGAGAAGACGCGCGCGGTCAGCGGCGCATAGGCAAACCAGCCCACGTCAGGGGCGCTGCCCGCCCCGTAGAGCCCATCGCCGCCGAGGTAGCTGAAGTAAAGCAGCAGACCGCCAAACGCCGAGATCCAGAAGCTGAACGCGTTCAGGCGCGGAAAGGCCATGTCGCGCGCACCAATCATCAGCGGGATCAGATAGTTTCCAAAACCAAAAAGAATGGGCATGCCGACAAAGAACACCATGGTGGTGCCATGCATGGTGAACAGCCGGTTGAAGGCCTGTGGTGAGACGAAGGAATTGTTGGGAATGGAAAGCTGCACGCGCATCAGCAGCGCTTCAAAGCCGGCCACAATCAGAAACAGCAGCGCATAGACGATATACATCAGCCCGATCTTCTTGTGATCCACCGTCGTCAGCCAGTCGTGAATCACGTCGAGCCACAACCGGGGCCTGGCATGCGTCTTCAGCTGATCGTTGACCGGTGCGGTGTGCGTTGCCAAAGGCTTCCCTTCCCTTTCTGCCTCTATTTGAGCGAGTTGAGATACGCCGTGACCAGGTCCAGGTCGTGATTGTTCAAATGCATCTGCGGCATCAAGACGCCGGGCTTGAAGTGCGCCGGGTTATCGACGAACAGGCGGATGTTTTGTGGAGTATTCGGGACTGCTCCGGAAGCGATGGTATCGCGGCTGGCAACATGAGTCAGATCGGGCCCGAAGCGGCCGGTTGCTGCGGTGCCGGCGACCGTGTGGCAACTGATGCAGGCGTTGTGCTCGAAGACCGCGCGGCCGGAGGCAACGGCTGGATCCTGCACGGCCGGCATGCGCTGATGCGCTGCCCATGCGGCGAACTCCGCCGGCGTGTCGGCATACACACGGATCAGCATCTTGGCGTGTTGCGTGCCGCAGTACTGCGCGCACTGGCCGAGATAGAGGCCTGGTGTTTGCGGGTCCATCCACATCACGTTGACCTTGTTCGGAATCAAATCTGTCTTGCCTGCCAGGCGCGGAACCCAGAAGCTGTGATCGGTATCGGCAGAAGTCATGGTGAGGTATGCCGGCGTTGGATGACGCGGATCGCTGACGGGGATGTGCAACTCATTGGCGGTTACGATGCCTAGCTTGGGATAGCGATACTCCCACCAGAACTGGTGGCCGATGACATTCACATCCATGGCGTCGCCAGGCTTGGTCGCCTGTTCGGTGGAGAAGATGACGCGAGCCGTGGCCAGAAACAGAATGACGACGATAAGGACGGGAATGACTGTCCAGGAAAGCTCGATCTGATTGCTGCCGTAGATCTGGGCCGGCTCCTGTGTGGACTCAGCGCCGGGGCGATGGCGGTAGCGGATCAGTGCGAAGAGAAGCAGGCCGGAGACAACGAGAAAGATGGCGATGACAATGCCCAGCACCAGCATCGACAGCCCAAAGATGGCGTGCGCAGGGGTTCCATCCGGCGCAAAGATATTAGTCGGCGCCACTGCAATTGCGGATTGGATCAAGCCCGCTTTGCCGAGCCAGGCTGGAGAAGCTGACATATCTCTCCTGGAAAGCGATGGAGCCCGGGGGTAAGTTGCTTCTGGTTTTGAGATGAATCCGTTTACCGAATCGATTCGCGAGAAATTCGTCGCGATTGCGACGCTACCAAGAACAATACAACGCCTGCCATAATCGACGCTTGCTATTGAGTCCCTTCCGTCCCATTTTTAAGCGGTCATGAATTTCCGTACCGATTTTGGAAAGGCGGGATTCCTCTCGTCAAGACTCTCGGTTGCGGTGCCACGGATCCCTTCGCGAATGAAATGGTCCCATCCGCGAGCGGGCGGCGCTGGTCAATTCGGCACACATCGCCAGTTGCCTGCCGCTCAATTCGCTTTTTCCTTCAAGATGGAGGTCGCATGTGCAATCAGCCAGGCCGCCGGCACCAGCCCTCGCGCTTGACTTCATAGCCGCGCCTCGCTAGGGTAAGCTAGGAAAAACGGTGCATCGCTGCCCATCGGTGAATTCACAGGATCAAGGGCGCTGGTGAGGAACATGGAACGCGGCATTTACCTGGTGGGATTCAGTGGTTCCGGCAAGTCCACCATCGCACAACTGATCGGCGAAAAGCTCGCGTGGCCTGCCTGCGACCTGGACGAGTTGATCGTTGAGCGCAGCGGCATGAGCATCCCTCTCATCTTTCACCAGGAAGGCGAAGCGGGCTTCCGCGCGCGCGAAGCCGAGGCGCTGCGGGCCGCATCCAGCCAGGGAAGATTCGTGATCGCAACCGGGGGCGGCATTGTGGTGCGGGAAGAAAACCGGGCGTTCATGGCCGAGAATGGCTGGATCATTTGCCTTGAAGCGCAACCGGAGACGCTGCTGGCGCGCATGCTGCAACAAAAGGCCGAAGCGGACCCGCGGGCAGCGCGGCCCTTGCTCGACGACACCGATCCGCTGGAGAAGATTCGAGCGCTCAAGCATGCGCGTCAATCAGCGTATGCGCTTGCCGATTGGACGGTGCATACGGATCGGTTGTCCGGCGAGCAGGTGGTGGACGAGGTGATTCGTGCGTCAGATATCCTCGCCCGATGCATCATTCCTCCTGCCACTGGAAAGCGAAACGACTGAAGTATTAGAGAAAGGCGTATCCCGCGTGAAACCGAGTCCTACTGCAACATCTCCTGCACCGTCTTCCGCAAACATTGCGCCGCCCACCAGCAATCGGCACTTGATTCGCTGGGTTGAGAAGATGGCAGATCTGTGCCAGCCGAGCCGCATTCACTGGGTGGACGGCAGCAAGGCTGAGTACGATCGGCTCTGCAATGAGCTGGTCAGCGCGGGCACCTTCACGCGGCTCAATCAGCAGCTGTGGCCCGGCTGCTTCTACGCGCGCTCTGCACCCAATGATGTTGCGCGTGTGGAAGACCGCACCTTCATCTGTTCTCTATCCAAGGACAACGCCGGCCCCACCAACAACTGGGAAGACCCTTTTGTGATGCGGCGCAAGCTGAAGCAACTGTTTCGCGGATGCATGAAGGGCCGCACCATGTATGTGCTGCCGTTTTCGATGGGGCCGATCGGCTCGCAGTTTTCGCAGATCGGCGTGCAGCTTACGGATTCAGCGTACGTGGTGGTCAACATGCGCATCATGGCGCGGATCGGCGCGCCTGTTTTCGCGGAGATCGACAAAGACTTGAAGCGCGTGGTGCCCTGCATGCATTCTGTCGGCGCGCCGCTCACGGCCGGGCAGAAGGATGTGCCCTGGCCTTGCAACGACGAGAAGTACATCGTGCATTTTCCGGAGACGCGCGAGATCTGGTCGTATGGCTCGGGCTACGGCGGCAATGCGCTGCTGGGCAAAAAGTGCTTCGCACTGCGCATCGCCTCAAACATTGCGCGCGATGAAGGCTGGATGGCGGAGCACATGCTTATCCTCGGCCTGGAGTCGCCTGCCGACGAGAGCGGCGCCACACAGAAGACCTACATTGCCGCCGCATTTCCTTCTGCCTGCGGCAAGACCAACCTGGCCATGCTGATTCCACCCAAGGGCTTTGACGGCTGGAAGGTGTGGACGGTGGGCGACGACATTGCCTGGATCAAACCCGATGCCACGGGCCAGTTACGAGCCATCAACCCTGAGGCCGGCTTCTTTGGCGTCGCTCCTGGGACAAGCGGAAAGACCAATCCGAACGCCATGGCCACGCTGGCCAGCAACGCCATCTTCACCAACGTCGCGCTCACGCCCGAGGGTGGCGTCTGGTGGGAGGGCATGACGGACGCGCCTCCGGATGAATTGCTGGATTGGCGCGGCAACCGCTGGACGCCCGCAATCGGCAAAGCCACAGGCCTGCCGGCCGCTCATCCCAATGGGCGCTTCACCGCGCCGGCCAGCCAGTGCCCCACCATCGATCCGCACTGGGAAGACCCGGAAGGCGTCATCATCTCCGCATTCATCTTTGGAGGCCGACGCGCCAAAACCATGCCATTGGTCTACCAGTCGTTCAACTGGTCGGCGGGCGTGTATATTGGCGCAACGATGGGTTCGGAGACCACCGCCGCAGCCGGCGCGCCGGTGGGCAAAGTACGCCGAGACCCAATGGCCATGCTGCCCTTCTGCGGCTACCACATGGGCGACTACTTCCGCCACTGGCTCAAGATGCAACGCAGCCTCTCGGCGACACCGCGCGTCTTCCACGTCAACTGGTTCCGCAAAGGCGAGGACGGTAAATTTCTCTGGCCCGGGTTCAGCGAAAACATGCGCGTGCTCAAGTGGATCGTTGACCGCGTGCGCGGCCGCGCCCAGGGCAAGGAAACACCGATTGGCTGGACGCCGCACTTCAACGACATCAACTGGAAGGGCTTCGATTTTCCGCGCGAAAAATTTGAGGCGCTGCAGGCCGTCGACCGCGACCAGTGGAAGCAGGAAGTGATGAGTCACGAGGAGTTGTTGATCGCGCTGCATGACCACCTGCCGCCGGAGATGATCTACGAGCGGGAACTGCTGATCTGCCGGCTCTGATCTGGCCGCTGTTGCCCTCGATCGAACGTGACCTAGAGATGGACGAGGCCACGGCGCAGAGCCGTAACCACGGCCTGGGTTCGGTCCGTGACGCCGAGGCGCGTGAGAATCACGCTGACGTGCGTTTTGACCGTGGATGCGGTAATGCCCAAATCGGCGGCAATCTCCTTGTTGCTTCGCCCGCGCGCAATCAGGTTCAGCACTTCGCGCTCGCGGGCGCTCAGGTCGGTGTTAGGAATGCGCGAAGATAATGCGCGCGAGACAGGCGGAGGAAGAAACTGTCCGCCGGCATGAACGCGGCGCAGCGCATTGACCAGCGCCTCATGCGGCATCCCCTTGATGATATAGCTGCGCGCTCCGGCCTGCAGCGCCTGGTGGATGTCCTCATCCCCTTCATAGGTGGTGAGCACCACAAAGCGCGCGTTGCGATGGCGCGCCATCACGGTGCGAATGGCCTGCACGCCGCTCATCCCGGGCAATCGAAGATCCATGAGCGTGATGTCGGGCAGATGCTTTTCGTAAAGCTCCACGGCCTCTTCACCGCTGCCGGCCTGGGCCACCACCGTCATGTCCGGCGTAGCTTCAATAATGGCCGTAATCCCGATGCGCGTTACCGGATGATCGTCCACCACGAGAGCGCGAATCTTCTTCACGTCTTTGCCTTCCCTCTTCTCGTTCACGATTCCTCCAACCGCCTCGCGCCCAGACAGCCTGCGCCCAGACAGCCTGCATGGTGCGCTGTGCCACGAAACGAAACATTATTGCACGGCGTGTCGCTGCCGGTTTGGCGCATGGTCAGGGCTACTTCGCCGCGGCTGATCCTGGTGCCGCAGTCTTTGAATTGAGGATGAGCTGATACTGCGGCTCCAGCGTCAACCCGTTGAGTTTTTCGACCTGCCCATTGGATGGAAAGCTGATGGCTTCAGGCAGCTCGAAGTAAACGGTGCTGTCCCTGCGCAGCGGCAAAATGCTCAACTCGAATGCGCCCGCGCCCTGCGCCGAAAGAAAACGGCTGAGCCCCACAACCCAAGGCTGACCGTTATAGAAATCGTCGTCCAGTAGTTTGCCCTTTGCGCTCAATCGGGCCACGTCTCCCTGGTAGTCGACTTTCAGAAACAGCTCACTCAGATGGTTCATTGAATCTGGGGGCAGGCTCAGGGACCATCGCGCTGCTTTTGAGAACTCGTTTTCATCCGGCGCCATGGCAATAGGGCGCTTGCGCCAGGTTACCGATACACCATCTTTCGCCGGCGGGACCAGGGACGCGGATTGAGTGGGAACGGGTTTGAGGTCGAAGTGCCTGGCTTCTGCTTTGGCTGTAAATTGGACGCTGTGTGCTGTGGCAGCCGTCTCTGTGAGAGGAAGGCTCGCCAGCGGCGCGGCGGCGAGCGGAGGCGTGACGCTGAAGGCAAAGTCAGGCGTGCCGGTGGACTGAAGCCAGATGCGCTGCGATCGAGAGTCCGGGTCCGCGAAGAAGTCCTGCGCGGTGATCAGCAGATGATCGTTGCCGCCGATGCGCGCCTTCCACGCATCCTCAGCCTCCTCGGCCGTCAGCACCACGCAATGAAGGGTCTTTCCGTCTTCCAGCGCAACATCGATGGACGATTCAATGCCGGGCTTGATTCCGCTGATGGCGATGGTTCCCGAACTGGTCTCGGTCTCTCCGCTTGACGAATTCACGCTGCGAATGCCGGCCGCCCCAAAAATTAGCTCGATAGGAATGCCGGGGACGGCAGCAAAGTAGAGCGTGGTCTCCCCATCGGTTTCCAGGCGGGTAAACAACTGCGCGGTGCTCGACTGCAGACGGACGCCGCCTACACTCAAGTTGAACGGCCAGATGAAATACGACCCGGCGGGAATGTCCACCGGCCTCCGCGGCACCAGCAGCGTTCCGGAGGGCAGGCGAATCTCAAACTGCACCGCGGGCCGCGCCGGCATGGCGTAGCCACGCACATAGTTATTGAGGAAGATGAATCCCTGATCGCCGCGCGAGCGCACCGAAGCCCGCGGCACACTGAAGTCGTCAACGCCTGCGGGCAGCGCATCCGGAGCATGTACCACCATGGGCGCCAGTTCGGCGCCGAAGTCATTCAGAAAATATTGATAGACCTTGATCTTCCGCAACGATGCACGCTCCTGCCCGAACTCGCTCAACGGCGCCTGAAAGTCGTAGGACTTGACCGGCACGTCATTCGGATAGCCGGTGGCCTGTGATTCCTCAAGCGTGCTCAACTTGCCGTCTGGATTTTCTCCGCCCTGAAACATGTAGGTGCCGTACAGATTCACGCCGGAGCCGAGCATGACGGGGAACACGGCCGCGATGTCGTCGGGCTCAATCACCGGGCGGCGATGATACGTGACCTCATTGCCGCCGCCGATCTCCGCGGTGAGGAACGGCCAGTCTTGCGCCTGGCTCGCTGGCAGGTCGGCAGCGACGCGGCTGTGAAAGCGAAACGCGTAGACCTCCTGCGGCTTCAGCTTCTCAGCGGAGCCGGACCAGGGCGCGGATGGATAACCGCCGAACAAGGGAAGCACGGCTCCGGCCGGGACCACCGCATTATCCCAGCCGGTGACGAAGTAGAACGGCACGTCGATGCCACTCGCGATGGCCAGCTTTTTCAACTCGCGAATGTGCTCTTCGCCCGCGCCGGGGCCGCGCTGAGAATACTCATTCTCAAGCTGAATGCCGACGATCGGACCGCCGTCCTTCCACAAAAGTCCGTTGAGCTGCCGCGCGATCTGCCCGTACCATGCGCCAACTTCCGCCAGGTACATTGGGTTGTTGATGCGCGTCGGGCTCTTCTTCGCCACCCAATCGGGAAAGCCGCCATTCCTCACCTCTCCGTGCGCCCAGGGACCGATGCGCGGCAACACATACATGCCGTGAGCCTGGCACAGTTCGATGAAGGCGCGCAGGTCGCGCTGGCCGCTCCAGTCAAACTGGCCTTCGATCTCTTCGTGGTGAATCCAGATGACGTAAGTAGCAACAATATTCACCCCGGAAGCCTTCATCTTCAGGATCTCATCTTCCCACTGCGCGCGCGGATAGCGCGAGAAATGAAACTCGCCCATCACGGGGAGCCATGGCTGCCCGTCGCGCGTGAGATAGCGGCTGTTGAGGCCCAGCGTGCTGCCCCCGGGCGATGTGGCTGAGCCTTCATCGAAGTGCGCTGGAGAAGGCTCAGTGTAGGGCTGGCTGGCGTCAATGCGGATGGGCGTCAAAGCTTGCGCGTGGCAAACGGGAAGCGCCGCGCAAGCAGAGATGGCAACAGTCAGCGCGCACGTGATTGCATGCAAGGTACGAAAAGGATTGACGCCGTTGTTGCGCGACAGAGGCATTGCACAGACTCCATGGGAGAAGCTTTTTTCCTTCATGCGCGGCCGGAACCGTAGCCCGAGACCGTAGCCATGGAGAAACACAACTCTACGCTTTTGCTGCGCCATCCAAATCCCCCAAAGGACCGACCCGATGCAGATTTTCATTGCTCCAGCGATGGGCTATGCGTTCGCGGTATACTGGGCGCCGCTATGCAATCGCTACGCACGCTTGTCGTCCTGGTGGTGGTGTGCGCTGCCGGCTGCGCCGCCATCCACGCCGACAGCCTGGATGGCTACATCCGGCGCGTGTGGCAGGCGCCGGATGGGCTGCCGGAGCAGACAGTCCAGGCATTCGCGCAGACCCCGGATGGATACCTGTGGGTGGGCACCACGGGCGGTTTGCTGCGCTTCGATGGCGTTCATTTCACCGTCTTCAACCGGCAGAACACGCCCGCGCTTGAAGAGAACAGCGTGTTTTGCCTGAAGGTAACCCAGGACGGTACGCTGTGGATCGGCACTGAAGGCGGCGGCGTGGTGAGTTACGCTGGCGGGCAATTCCGCGCCTGGCCTGGCAACGGCGGAGCTCACAACGATTTCGTGCGCGTGCTCTCCGAAGATCCCGACGGCGCCCTGTGGGCCGGCACCGACAACGGGCTGCTGCGCCTCTCCGGCGGCCGCTTCCTCCGCGTGGATGGCGCCGGCTCCATCCCCGCGCTGGCGGTCCACTCCATCTGCCGCGACCGCGCCGGCGACCTGTGGGTGGGCGGTTGGCGGCTGATGCGCATCCACGGCGGCGCGGGCACGTTCTACCCCATGGGCCCCGAGGCCAGCCAGAACCAGGTGAAGTCGATCCTGCAAACCAGCGACGGCGATCTGTGGGTGGGTACGGTGGCGGGCCTCAACCGCATGCGGCCGGACGAAGACCGCTTCCGTCTCTTCCCCGGAATCACCAGCACGGTGCGCGTTCTGCGCCAGACGCCCGACGGAGCCCTGTGGATCGGCACCATCGGCCAGGGCGTCTTTACTTACAAGGCCGGCAAGCTGACCCAGATCACCGCACCCACCGAACTGCCAAGCAACACGGTACTCAATTTCTTTGAAGATCGCGAGAAAAACTTCTGGATCGGCACACAAACCGGCATGGTCCGCCTGACCCGCAGCAAGGTAAGCACCGTGCCGCTGCCGCAGGCCAACGACTCCGATTTCGAGACGATCTATGGCGACCACGACGGCAGTCTGTGGATCGGCTCCACGCTGCTGTTCCAGATGAAAGACGGCGTGCTGACGCAGAGGATTCTTCCCGGCATGCAAGGCATGCACGTGCGCAACATCTTTCGCGACGCCGCCGGGGCGCTATGGGCAGGCACGGACGGCGACGGCATCTACCGCATCGTCGATGGCCGCACAACGCGCTGGATCGACCGCGACGGATTGGCCAACAACTTTATCCGCGCCATCGCACAGGGCAGCGACCGCAGCATGTGGATCGGCACCGACGGCGGCCTGAGCCACATGGTGTTGAATGGAACGCGGCAGCGCATTGACAGCTATCAGGAAAAAGAAGGGCTGGCGATGTCCAGCGTTCGCTCGCTGCTTGTGGACCGGCGCGGCGATCTGTGGATCGGCACCGATCGCGGGCTGAGCCATATGCAGCGCAGCGCCTTTACGCGGGACGCAGCCACCAGCGCAATGGCACTGATGAAGGTGTGGGCCATCCACCAGGACTCCGACGATGGGCTGTGGTTTGGCACCCGCGACAATGGCCTCTACCGGCTTCGCGACGGGCACATCAGCCACTTCACATCCGAAGACGGCCTGGCCGGCGACGCCATTTACGACATTCTTGAAGACAGCAAAGCGCACCTGTGGATGAGCGGGCCCAACGGCATCTCCACGCTGGACCGCCATGAACTGGACGCCCAGGCTGACTGGCCCACCCGGCACCTTGCGCAAACCTTCTACCCCATCTCCGAGATGCCGGCCAACACGGAGATCTATGGCGGCACCGAGCCCTCCGGCTATATCACGCCGCAGGGGGACGTCTGGTTTCCGAGCAACCGGGGACCGCTGCACATTGTTCCCTCGCAGCAGCCACTGGCGCCGCCGCCACCCCTGCGCATCCAGGCTGTCATTGCGGATGGACGCGCCTCCTCGATGGCCGAGCCCATCGTGCTGCAGCCGGGCAATCGCCGCCTTGAAGTTGACTTCGCGCCCATCCAGATGCGCTCCCAAAGCGGCTTGCGCTTTCGCTATCGTCTGGACGGATTTGACCGCGAATGGAGCAAGACAACCTGGTCCCATGTGGCGGAGTACACCAACCTGCCGCCGCAACGGTATCGCTTTCGCGTGCAGGTATTCGAGCTCGGCAACCCTACTGCCGTGAATGAAGCGTCGATCGAGATGATTCAGCGCCCGGTCTTTTACCGCACCTGGTGGTTTGTGGCCTCATGCCTGCTGCTGGCGGGGATGGCGATCTACGGGGCCTATCAATATCGCGTGCGCCAGGTGCGCCGGAACTTCGAGGCAGTGTTGGAAGAGCGCAGCCGCCTGGCCCGCGAGATGCACGATACCGTAGTGCAGGGATGCACCGGTGTCTCGGCGTTGCTTGAAGCGCACTCCATGGAGACAGCGCGCGAGACCGATGGAAGCGCGCTGATGGACCTGGCGCGGCTGCAACTGCGGTCCACCATCGATGAAGCGCGAGAGGCCATCTGGAATCTGCGAAAGCCGGACAGCGATACCACAGAGTTGGGAGAAAAACTGCAGTGCATGGCGGGACAGGTGAGCGCCGAATTCAACCTGCCCGTCGCATGCGCACTCAACGGCGAGCCATGCAGCGTAAGCCATTTATTGGCGCACGATCTGCTGATGGTGGCGCGCGAGGCCGTCTACAACGCGGTGCTGCATGGCAGTCCCACGCGCGTGGACGTTGCCTTGACCTGCAGCCACCGCGAGTTGTGCCTGTGCGTGATGGACGATGGCTGCGGCTTCGACACACACGAGATGCACAGCGCGACCGGCCGCCACTTCGGCCTGCGTGGCATGGAAGAGCGGATCGAGCGTTCCGGGGGCAAGTTTCACTTGAGCAGCGCGCGCGGCAAGGGCGTCAAAATCGACGCGCGTTTACCGCTCAATCGCTGACGTCGCGGCGCAC
>Ga0182030_10014363_pt1 | contig 15644 bp, 17 predicted proteins | sample 812S3MmetaG_FD_121299 | JGI IMG/M metagenome (GOLD analysis project Ga0182030, IMG submission 121299) | Permafrost microbial communities from Stordalen Mire, Sweden - 812S3M metaG (Illumina Assembly) | ecosystem: Environmental > Terrestrial > Soil > Wetlands > Permafrost | place: Sweden...
ACATCTCAAAATCCACGGCCGCCGAAAACGCCTCCAGATGATCGCCAAGCCCGCTCAGGCGCTTGAGCCGCTCATCGATATCAAAAAATCCAGGCTGCACGCGCATCGACTCGCCTCCGATCCATTCGACCGCAGAGAATCAGAAACGCAGCTCATGCGCCAGTTTTTAGAAGCGTCCAGCTGTTTACTCGAATGGCTTCGGCGATTCCTCCCAAACAGCGAGAGTACTTGGCTACCCTCAGTCCGCTTCGTCATCTGGTCAGTTGAAAACTGCCAGTGTTAGGTGGTGGCGTGTCCGCTCCACCCCACCGCCACCCCTCTGAGCGAGTGCTTCAGAGCTCCGACAATACGCGAAATCGGCTCATGTTTTTGTGGCTGGCATGAGCTTTGAACATAACTGGCCTCAGGCGGCGCCTGCTCCTTTCAGGGACAAGAGCATATCGCCCCGATCCAGAAGTGTAGCCATGAATGAACACACCAATTTGGTTGACGGCCACCGGCCTGCTGAACCGGCGGAGGTGGAAGTCGAGCAACTCTGTGAGGCGCCGTTGCGATCAGCCATGCCGGACAGCTCACAGGAGGTAGTTGTGCCGAATTTCAAGGGTAAGGCGCCCACAATTATCGTTGCAAATAACAATCTGTTTCGGGACGCCCTATCTCAAATACTGTCCTCAGACAAATATGCCGTCGTCGCCTCGACGTCGTCACTCGATGTCGGCCTCTTAAGTGCGCTCAAACTGGACGATTCCAATCTGCTTGTATTAGCCGCCAGCCAAGATGCAGAGGATACTTTGTCCCAACTACGAATGTACAGGGAGCTGAATCTAAGCGGGCACATAGTGGTCGTCGCCCAAGACGAAAAGTCGCTGAACATTTTACCGATTCTTCGAGCTGGAGCGCATGCCTGCCTTAGCAAGGACACCACCTCCGACGCGCTGCTAAAAACTATAGAACTGGTCATGCTCGGCGAAACGGTCGTATCCCGCAGCTTGTTGCCAGCTCTCTTAAATAGCGAGGACTCCTCCCGACACGAGACAGCGGCGGAGACAATTATTTCCAAACCTTCGAGCGAAGTTGAGAGCCGGCTGGCGGGACCACTGGAGAAGCCTCGCCGCAATCTTCCGACACTTTCAGATAAAGAAAAGCTTGTCTTGGCATGTTTGAGCGCCGGCGATAGCAATAAGACCATTGCGCGAAAGCTCGGCATCGCTGAAGCGACAGCCAAGGTCCATATGAAAGCGATTTTTCGCAAATTAGGATTGAAGAACCGCACCCATGCCGCTGTCTGGGCTCTTAACGAAGGCTCTCATATCTTGAATTCGATGGGTGCCAACCCGTTGGTAACGTCTCCTATCGCTACTGAAGTTCAGCGAACGATAGCGGAAGATGAAGGCGCGGTCCAAACGACCGGATTAAGCACGCCGGATGTCAATGAGAAGGATTGATCCAACCCTCTTGGTCACCCGGACTAGGCGCGCAGGTCCGCAATTGGCGGATACCGTTGAAAAACTCGAATATTTGAGGACGCCAAAATATGAGGCGAGACGCGATATTTCTCGGAATAGCTTTGCGATCCCGTCCCAGTTGATCTGGGAATCTCGCTCGTCAGACCGACGCGGCACCAGGTAGGGGACCGGCTCGGTTTCGCGCTGCCGCGTCAGTGGCCTCGAGAATTTTTGAAGGGTGCCTCAAAAAGAGTTTTTCAACAGTATCGGCGCTTTGCAGACCTGTTGCAATACCCGCAGCACGTCCGCTAGCTAGTGCAGACCCGCCTTGCGGTCCACATGCCGGCACTGCTGGGTTTGGTGCATATTCGCATGGCCCTACACCGGCTCGAGCGCACTGCGATCGTTCCCCGCGCATCTTCGCTTTTCGGAAAGGCGACCCGCCGCCGGGGGCCAGGAAAATTCGAGTCGCGCCGCCGACGTCATGCTTTGCACGCGCGAGTCCCCCGGCTGGGCATTATTTCGAGTCCTCGATTCCCCTTACCTGTCAAACATCCATTAGCTGTTCTGCTACCGGCCAGATTTTTTCTTAGCAGCTCTGTTAAACATTTTCGCTCCCGCGTCGGTGCAACACGCTACGCCATTTCGCCGTCGTGGGCGCTTCTCCCGCCGAAAGTGCGTCCCCTTTTAAAATCAATAGCGTTACTACCAGCGCGCGCGCCCGCGTTGCCGGGTCTCTGCGGAGCTTTCTGGCGATACCGTGATGCGGTTGAAGCAGTTGAAGCATTTGAAGCGGCAGTTTGGAGATGCGCAGTCGTCGCGCGTGAGCGCCAACCGGAAACATTCGCGGGCCTCGGTGACGCATCTCGACAGTTGCGGCACCGAGACCACGCCACCAAAATCAGCGACGCGGGCCGCGCCGCGCTTGAAGGCTCGCGACATTCGCGGTGCGCGTCTCATCGCTGCGCGCAGGCTCTTCTGCGAAGGGCTGGAAACGCCACCAGCGAAACTCCAGAATGGCCCATGACTCGCCGAGCGAAGCCGCGCGCTTCGTACAGACGGCGCGCCACGTTCGCACCTTGTCGTCTTCGATGACCGGCGCACCGCCCCACCGTTCAAAGTCTTGCCGGGTGCTGCGTTCGTTCCAAAAACCATCGTAAAGCTCCTCGCGCCCGGGGTTGATCGGCGTCTCGGGAACGGAAAGCTCCACCCGCGCGCTGCCTCTCGGGCCGCTCTCGACGAACAGCACGAAGGGCTCTTCCTCAAATTGTTGCGGCGAGCCGGTGACGTGTGCAGCGATCGCGCCGCAGTTCGTTCGGAGCCACGGTTGCCACTTATGGACGAGGCGCACCGCGCCCGCGAGCATGAAGCCGCGAGGCAGTGCGGTCAGCTCCAAAGGCGCGCGATTGGCGTTGAGCGCTTCGGACCCCCAGCAAAGTCGCGCACCTTCGGCGGCAAGCTTTTCGAGTCCGTGTCGGACGCTCATTGTTTCTGCGCCACTCGCGCCTTTAGAAACGCCATTTGCACCGTTCTGTAAGCCAAATAGCGCCGCAAGTGACGTAGTAGTTTCGGGGCGGTTATGCTTGATCACCTTGACCTCTGCTTGTTTGTCGAATTGCATCGAACGCATTAGACGCGAGACGTGAGAAGGCGTGAGAAAACGTGAAAATCTCACGCCGGCTCACGCCTCAAAGCGTGAGGAAGCGTGAGGAGGGTCATAGGAACCTCACGCTTCCTCACGGTGCGAGCCTCACGGCAGCCACAGGACGCGAACGTCGTTCCGCACCCCCGCGAGAATGCGTTGAGCATCGATGAGCGCTTTGATGGAGGAGTTGAAAGCCTGCCGCTGGCGGGCAGCCAGCTTCTCCGGCGTGTCGTCAGGCTTGGGGCGTTCGGCGACGCGGGCGTAATAGCGCTCGCGCACGGTGTCGTCGACGACGACGCGCACGAAGGGGCTGGTGAGCCCAATCGTGCATTCCTCGCCCACTTCCGCAACGGCCTGCCGCAGAACCTCGAGAAGTAGCCGCTGCGACGGCGGGACGCTCTTCGCGCGCGGAGAAGTCGCAGCCGGCGAGCCGTCTTCAATGCGGTCGACAACGAGCGTCGAAACCTCCTCGCCGTCCTCGTCGATCCCGATGACGACGCGACGCAGCCTCGCCAGGAGAGTGAAGTCCGAAGCGTCGTCCTTGCATTTTTGGACTGTAAGATTGGTCGACAGCTCGCCCTCGACGCGTTCGCACAGCAGCAGCGCGTCGACGCCGCCGTGGAGAGAAGAGTGCCCGCGCAGCCGTTTATCGTCCGCAAGGCCGGAATGGGCGACGATCAGGACCAGAGCGTCGAAACGCGACGCCAGCGCGCCGCAATTTGCTACGAGGGCGGTCATGCCGACGTTGTTTTCGTCTGCGCCCCCAAGCGAAGCCGCGAGCGTGTCGATGACTATCAGCCCCGGGGCGACGCCAGCCGCCTCGATCGCTGTGGACAGCTCGGCAAGATCGCCCGGGCAGTTGCCGAGATTCGGGGCTGCGCTGATCAAGAAAAACGGCAAGTCCGCGGGGAGGTCCGGCCGCGTCGAGGCAAGACCCGTGATCCGTTTACGAAGCCCCACAGCGCCCTCAGCGCCGATGTACATGACCGGCGCTTGCGTCACCGCGCGACCGGCCCATGACGCGCCGAGCGCGACATGCAACCCCAGGTGCACGGCGACGAAGGATTTGAAGGCGCCCGGTTTGCCGTAGATCGCTGCGAGTCCTTTTCGGGGGAGCAAACGCTTCACAAGCGCGGCCTGCGAAATCTCGTATCGGATATCCGCGAATCGTTCGGGCGCGAATCGATTTCGCTGCGCCACGGGGGCCGGAGTCATCGTCGCGTTGGCGGGTGGCACGATCGGCTCGATATCGCTGAAATATCTTGCCGTATCCACGAATCCCGGATCCCAGAGCTGCGCGGCGCCATCCTCGAGGCCGTTGCTAAACGTCGACAGAGTTTTGGCCTCGTCAGGCCAAGCAAGGATCACCGCAAGCGTGCGCTCTTCGATCTCCTCCCGGGGGAGGCCTCGCAGCCCGCCCGCTCCGCGCCCGTGGTCGTAAACCGCGCGGTTCCTTGCGCCATGCGGCGTGTCTGCGAGTTTTTTAAGAGACGCCGCGAACCATGCTTCGTTGCGCTGTCGCTCCGCATCCGCGACGGGCCCGACGGGCGCAGGCGCAGCCGGTTTGGCTTTCGGCGGCGCCTCGAGCTCGAGCGAAAGCAGTGCCAGCTCTCTCGAGAGGCCGTCGCGCAGCGTGGCGACGCCGGCCTCGTCGATCGTTGGAAGGTCTTCAACTGCGAACGTTTCCGGCGAGCGGTCGTCGGACCACAGATACGGCGTTCCGCTCGGGTGAAGCGCGAAGCAGACGACTTGGCGTCCGCTCGCCAAAATCTCGATTTCAACCGCGAGAACGCCGTTCTTGAAGACTCGGATTCTACCGTTTGCCACGCTGCCGTCGTTCCTGCACAAGACCACGAAGTTCGGGCCCGTCGCGCGGCTGCGCACAAGAGCCCCGGCTTCTATGAGACCGCGAAGCGCGCGCAGGATCGCCTGATGCACGTAGTCGAGTTCATGCGGCGCTAAAATCCGGCGGCCGGCTGCATCACTCTTGTAGTCGACGTCGAAGGCCAGGGCGCGGTTTGCGGCCGGGAAGCAGCGCCAAGGATGCGCGGGATTTTCGGGCTGCTCCTCAACCGCGCCAAGCAACGCGCCGAGCCCCGGTTTCCGCTGGTCGAAAGAAGATTCGTGTCGCCAAGCGCGCCGAGGCCAATGCAATTCTGCGCCGCCCTTTCCATCGGCGCGGGTCGAAACGTCGAACCAGCCATTGCGACGCATCGCCTCGCGCAGCTGTGCGTTCTCCGCTTCGGCTAAGGGCGCTGAGCGATCAGGGCGACAAAATTGCGTCGTTACCGTAGGCGTCGAGGGCGCGACCACGCCTTGCCACGGCGATTCATTTTGCGGTATCATAGGGTGTCGCCTTTTCGAGAGGGCGGCTAGAGGTTTGAGTTTTCGCGAGGCCGCGCGCCGTCCTATGGCGCTGCGGCCTCAAGCGTTTTCAATTGCCGCTTCGGCCTGGCGAATCACTTGTCGAACGCTGCGGCTCGCCGATCTTGGATAGAGCCCACGCATCAAGCTTCTCGGGCTCATAGAGCGCCGCGTTCGCCGCCTTGCGGAACTCGGGTCCCCCACCCAAGCAAGCGAGCTTCGCCAAAGTGCGCGCGCTGCCAAAGCCGTATTTTTCTTTGAGATATACGCCTGCCTGTTGGCGGCGGAGAAATTGGGCTGGATGCATTTCTTGCCTTCCCTCTGTTTTGCGGGTCGGCTTTACGAGTTACTCGCATTTTCGCGGGTGTTCGCCCGGATCAAATCGGTGCTTTTGTCGAATTGCGCCGGCGTTTCGTCGAGCGATCGGCCGGCCGGCGGAGGTCTTGACGCGACTTCCCGGTCAACAGGTGAGGCAGCCACGGCCTAAGCGGTTCAATGGCGGCACTTTCAAAGTCCGGGAAGCCTCGCGTAGGCGGCGCGCCGTCAAACGCTTCACGCCAAATCTGATCAAGCGCGGCTTGATGCTGGCGATCTATATTGTGCGCGTCAATTCCTCGCCGATCCTCTTTCGCCGGCTCCGGTAGGTCTTGCAAAAGGCGATGTTCGTGAAGGAAGCCGTCCAGCATGTGCTTGCAAATGGTCGTATCGGGCGCGCCCGGTACATGAAGGCGCGCACCTTCGCGCAACATCCTCTCACCTTCCTGGCTAAGCGCTCGGAACGCGGCTAGCGCGTCGTCGAGAGCTTGTTTCAGATTTTTCAGCTCTTGAATGGGATTCGGCTTGCCCCTTGGGCCCGCCATCTGAGCCCATGTTTTCCCAATGAATTTGCGACTCACACAGACGAGATTCTTGGCGGCTCGGTCTCTTCCCGGCTCGGGCAATATCGCGAGAAGCTCTTCAAGTCCCTGAAGCTTGAAAGGCCAGGGCCAGTTGAGCGCGATGTCGTCAATCAATCGCGAAATCGCGCTCAACTGGCCAGGCGGGACGAAATCCCGGAAGGGCTTGCCCTCGTAGGGCCCCTTCGCAAGCCATCGGACCAGGCCCTCGGTCTCGTCGTCTGCTGGCGGGGTTTCTTCTTCCTCCGCCATCGCTCAGCCCCTCGTCTTGTCGCGGCGCGCGCTTTTCCCGAACGGCAGCACATCGGCGCCCTTCACGCGCCCGAGCGCAGCCGAAATGGTCGCGCCAATTGTCTCGACGGCCCGCCGTAGCGGATCCGCGTCCAAATGCGCATAGCGATGCGTCGTGGCCGCCTGCGAATGCCCCAAGAGCTTGCCGATGATCGGGAGCCCGAGAGACGCGCCAGCGCCGAAGCTGGCAAAGCTGTGGCGAAGGTCGTGGAGTCGTACGCCGTCGAGTCCCGCGGCGCGGCAAACCGCCGCCCAAGGCTTTTTGAGGTCCGCGCGCGGCGCGCCATCCCTCGCCCCGGCGATGATATGCGGGTTGCCTTCGATGCGTGGCAGCGCCGCCAGGACGGCTTGTGCCGCTGCGCTCAAATAGACCGGCTTCGCGCCCGTCTTGCTATCCGACAGGAAGAGAATGCCGCGCTCGAAATCCGCCTGCGACCATTGCGCGTCGAGGATCTCGCGAAGACGGGCGCCGGTCAAAATTAAGAGCCGAATTGCCGCAACGGCGAACGGGTCTAGCCTTACGCGGCGGTTCTCTTCTCGCGCCGCGTGTTTTGCCTTGGGCCCGGCTTCGTCGACTTCGTAAAGCAGCCCGATCGTCTCACCTTCCGCCAGCGCCGCGCCGAGGCGAGCCAGTTCGTCCGAGGTCAGGAAGCGCTCCTTGCGGGCCTCCCGATTGCGCTCTAGTCCGCGGGCGGGGTTGTCGGCGAAAACTGCTTCGTCGTGGCGCGCCGCCCAATTCCAAATTGCAGAGAAGAGCGCCACGGCCCGATTTGCTGCGCCGGGCGCGTCAACCATGCTTGAATGCATCCTCGCCACGTCGACGCGCCGAATGTCCGCCATTCGAGACGCGCCAAAAACCGGGCGCAGATGCTTCTTGAGCAAGACTTCGTATGTGCGATGCGTGCGGCCCTTGCGCTTGGCTGCGACGTGCAGCCGCATGAAATCGTCGGCGATCTCACCGAAGTTCCGCACGGCGCGAGCGGCGCGGCGCTCTTCGATAGGGTCCGCGCCCGTCTCGACCGCGCCCAGGAGTTGCTTGGCTTGCGAGCGGGCTTCGCCGGGCGTCAATCTGCCATGCTCGCCGATGGTCACGCGGCGCGAGCGGCCGTTCTGGCGATACTGTACGACATAGACCTTGCGGCCGGTCGGGAACGCGGCGACGCCGAAGCCGGCGAGCGCGTCATCCCACAGAAAGCCCCGATCCTTTCCGGCTTGGCATTGGAGCGCGTCAACCGCTCGCTTTGTGATCCGCCCTTGCGGCACGGCCCGCGCCTCCAATTCATTCCGGTAAGCAACCGGTAAGCAGGAATTAGAAAGCCCCATCGCTTACCGGAAAGCAATAGTAAAAATAAGTTATAATAATATCAGTATATTAGGATAGATCGGAAAGGGCTGGAAAGGGCGGTAAAACTTGGACCGTCAAATTCCTAAACCGAAGGTCAGGGGTTCGAATCCCTTCGGGACCGCCATTTAAATCAAGATGTTACACCTTTATTTTGGATACGCATAATTGGCGGTATTTCGTTCGAGCGAATTCCAGGGCGCCAATCGGCGCGGTTTCGCCGCTCCATAGCGCGACATTATCGCACCAAGCCAGCCCCGCCCATAATCGCTGACGGCAATCCCAGAGTGGCGCGAGCGGGCAGAAATGCGCTTGGCGCAAGCGCAATGATTTTGCTGTGCTTCCGGTTATTGTGGCCTGCGCGGGCGCATTTCGGCGACCGCCTTTCTGGAGGCCCTGATTATGAAACACGCGTCTTCGCTCGCCATCGCCGCCGCTCTTGCATTTTCGTCTTTCGCTCCGGGCGCGGCTCTCGCCGCCGGGTCGTCGAAGGCTGCATGGGTCTCGGGACATGGAACCAACACCGCCGGCTGCGGCTCGCTGACAAACCCCTGCCTGACCCTTCAATATACGCATGACAATGTCGTCGCCGCTGGCGGCCTGATCGCCGTGCTCGACTCGTCCGATTACGGCCCGCTTGTGATCCGCAACGCCATCTCTATCGTCGACGACGGCGGCCTTGCGGGAATAGCCGTCGCCTCGGGCGACGCCATCGACATCCAGGCCGGACCAACCGACGCGGTTTTCCTCAAAGGCCTGCATATCGACGGGTTGGGAACGGCGAACAATGGCATAAATCTGACTTCCGCCGGCAGTCTGACCGTGGCCAATTGCACGATAAAGGGCTTCTCAATCAATAACGGGACCGGCAACATCGGCAACGCCATTTGGATAAACACATCTTCGGCCAAGGCCAGTTTCGGCATTTCGGATACGGTCTTGTCGGGCAATGTTATCGGCGTTCTGGTGAACCCGTCTTCGGGCAATGTGAGATTCACAATCTCCGATACGGTCATCTCGGGGAATTCCTATTACGGGGTTTCTGTCTTTCCATCGCTCGCCAATAACGCATCCGGAGCGACCGCCTCCGTGAACGGGACGATCACGCGCGTCGAGGTGAGCAGGAACGAGAATGGCTTGTACGTGAGCGGCGGCGCAACCAACGGAAAATTGACGATTATCGCAAATCAAGTCAACGCGAGCGAAAACGTCGGCTCTGGATTTAACGTATATGAGGCCAGCCTTTATCTCACGCGCACAACAGCGACGGGCAATGGATATGGGGTGTATAACAACGGTGTCGCCTACAGCTATGGCGACAACGCCATCAATGGTAACGCGACTGATTTGTATGGTGGGCTATCGACGATTGCGCACTTGCAATAAGCCTCATCGCCTTGCATCAACGCAAAACGGCCCGTCGCTAAATCCGCGCTCGGGCCGCTATGCCTCGCAGACTGGCGGCGCTGATTTGAACTCTCCCAACAAGTAAGAAAACGGACTTGGCCGGAACCCACGCGAGGTGTCCGAGGCCTTTCACTGAGTGCGGAACCTGTTCCATGACTCCGATGAACTCCCCGAATGAATCTGCGGTCACCATGTCGCCGGTTACAAGAATTACGAGCCCCTTGCTAATTTCGGAAATGGCGAAAATCCCGTTCTGCCGCGCCGTGCGTTCAAGAACGCTGAAAACGCCTTCGCGCTCAGCATATGGGTCAGACGACGAGGCGTCCTTGCATTTCACAGGCGACACGGCGTCTGTTGGCCAAACTCGAGGAAAACGCATCGCTGACCTTTCCTGGCGACCCTGCTTTCGGTAATGCCTCCTCACCGATACAATTTGATTCGTTCGGGATTAAGGCGCTCCACCAATCAAAAAATATTATTGGCCTTCCTATTGCGATGAGGCGCCCTGGTTGCCTTTAGCCTCGGCTTCGAAGTCGTCGGGATACTCCGACGACGCGTAAAAAAAGCAAGTTTCACCGAAGCGCTCCAGCTCAACGCGTAAGTAGTTTCCGAGCGACGTCTTGACGCGATCGGCTCTTGTCGTCCGTCAAACAGACCGCCCCTGAATTCCTCTATGGTGTGCGGGTCGGGGCATTGGTCGTGGAGAGTGAATTGCAGACGCGTCAAGACACGGGCGATCTCATCAAGGTTGCGGCCGGACTCGCAATTTTCGCGGTGATATTTGTCGTTATCGCCGCATTTTTTAATCTGCCGCGCTAACACGGTTGAGATCACGCTGGACTAGCAAGAGCACAAGTCCAGGAGCTTCCGGCAGTCAACCCAAAAAATCAGGGCAGCGGCAAACAACGCTGCACCGCTCGATCCAGGTGCGGCACGAAGATAGCGCCCCGCCGAAAAGCGCCGACCTGACGCGGAGTCTGCGTCTTGTCGGGGTGCGACAATGCGACTCGGCCCGGTGATGCAACCATCAATGATCGAAAGTCGTTACTCTTCCATCCGCAAAAGTGGAGGGGAACATGACCACGCTCATCGCGCTGACGCGTAGGATGGAGAGCTATAATCATGCCGTCGCCCCGGGCAGCAAATGCCCCGCTTGGCAGAAATTCATCGAAGAATGCCGTTGCGACCTGCATCGCCTCCCCTGGAGCGACAAAGCGGAGAATTTTGTCCCGGAGGGCTTCGCGCAATATTGGAGCCTGGTCGCCGAGGGCGAAAGCAGAGATTTCGAGCCCGAAAGCGGCGATTGTCTGACCACGGCATAAAATTCCGGAATACGCAGCAGGCAAGCGCAATCGCTAGATGAAGCGAATGTCGCAACGAGGAGTGCAGCCATGGGCCGACCGTCTAATGAGGTAACCGAGCAGATTGGCAAGGAGTTACGGGATCTTTACGCCGAACTCATAGCCGAGCCCGTCCCGGCTCGGTTTCTCGATCTCCTGAAGAGGTTGGATCGAGCCAAGATTGCTTCTTTAAAGAAAGCAAAACACGGGCGAACCTAATTCAACTCAAGCCAGACTGCTCCGAGGGCGCCCGCGCCAACCGGCGGCGTCCCGAATTCGCGGCAGGGTCGCGCCTGACCTATAAGCCAGGGCTTCCAGGAATGGCGCCAGGTTCAACCGGCCCGTCTTTCGGGCTCCCAAAATCGATGAAGAGTCCCCAGCTCCGAGAGTGGCCCGGAAGCTGCTTTTTGAGCGGTCAAAGGGGCTTTTGTCGAAAAGGGAACATGCAATGTCTGAAGCAACCGCGACGCCAACGGGCTATTTCATCGATTGGGACGGAAAGCTGCGTCCGATAGACCAGCCAGGGAAAGGTTTGCGCTGCGAAGTGGATTACAAGGCGAAATATGTGATGGTGTTCAACAAATATGGTGGGCTCGACCACGAATCGACCTGGTATCCCGACGAAGCGGCCGTCGTAAAGGCGGGGATCAAAGTGACCCATGCCGCTACAGATGCGCCAATCCAGATCTCCTCGAACGATTGAATTTCCGCGCCATCGCTCGACGCCTTCGCGCCGCCGACCGCGCTATCGCCCTGCTCTAGGCCAGCCGGAGCGCCCGCTCACGGAGGGGCGCTCCGCATCGGTCAATGCTGGGCGGCCGTCGAGGGCTTTATCGACCCGGTGGGGGCGCGATCCACGACTGCCTTCTTCGCCACCGGGAGGCGGGCGGACAGCTTCTGGATATAGGGCGTTATGACGTCCACCATCTTGGGATCGGCGGCGACGACTTTCTCATAGGCGGCGATGGCTTCCGGAATTTCTCCGCGCGACTCGAAATCGCGGGCCACGCTTTCCATCGCGACGGCGTTGGACTGAGCCGCGACCTGCGCCTCCTGCAATTTGGCGCCGGCTTCGCCCTTCTTTCCTTCCTCGGTCAGCAAGTGCGACCATCCGATCAGGAATTCTGGATCATGCCCGAAGTTGTGGGCATGCTTTGCAAACACTGCATCGGCGGCGGGGAAGCGTTTCTGGCTGACATAAATATTTGACAGCTGGATGAGCGGCGCGGAGGCGTTCGGAGCCAGCATCAAAGCCTTTTCAAAGGCCTTTTCCGCCTTCCTGACGTCATGCCGCTGCAGGGCTGCGGCTCCATAGGCCATCCAAACTTCGGAGTTCTTTGGCTCCGCGCTCGTCGCCTTGCGCAGGAAGGCCGAAGCGTCATCCTGCCGGTTGAAGCTGCAGGGAGGCGCTTGCGGCGCTTATGAGCGGCGCCGCCGAGGGCGCAAGCTTGGCGGACGTCTTGAAGGAGTCGATCGCGGCTTCGTATTGCTCGAGCTGGTGCTGCAATTTGCCCAGCGCCAGATGGCTCTCAGGGTCCTTCGGGTTCATCGCGACGCTCTTCTTCATTTCCGCGAGGGCTTGCTCGCGATCGCCACGATCCATCAGAACCACAGCGAGCGCGGCGTAGCCATCCTGTTGCGTCGGCATCAAATCAACGGCCTTACGCGCTGCAGTCTCGGCCTCGTCCATTTTGCCGTCCAGCCGCAACATCCCGGATAGATTCACGTATCCCATGCCAAACTTGGGATCGAACTCGATAACCTGACGGAAATTCTCCGCCGCCTCCGCGAACTTGCCCTGATCGCGGGCGATCAGACCCCGCATTGTATAGGCCCAGGGATAGTTCTCGCGGACATCGCCCGCCAGTGCGGCGTCAGCCGTTTCGTCGGCCTTTTCGAAGTCCTTGCGGCGATAATAGTAATATCCGAGATTGATCGGATCGAACTTGTACATGATTTTCTCGGCGGCGGCCGATATCAGATGCTCAATTTCCGCCTCAGGATGGTCCGACTTGTAGATCGGCCCCTGCCCCGTGATTCTGAGGCGCAGTCCGTATTTGACGGGCCCGTCCTTGTCGCCCTTGCTTGCTCCATCGACAAAAACCTCGCCGGTGATGATCGTTTCGGTATAGCCGAGCAATTGCCGCAGCTCCGAAACAAGAGCCGTGAGGTTGAAACCTCCCACCGGCAGATTGATCGACGGCATCGTGCTGTCCAGATCGAAGCCGGAAATCTCCGCCTTCTGCTTTTTCGATCCGGCGACCGAATCGATTTCGGTGATATGGTCGAGGATCTGCTGAGCGATGACATTGCCTGTCACGCCCTGCTCCTGGAGCGCCGACGGGACCGAAATGTCCTTCACGACGAAACTCGTTTTGGCGGCGAGCTTGTAGACCGCGGCGCCGCCCGCAATGACTCCGAACAGCACCGCCGTATTGATCGTGAGATGGCGCAGCCGTTCGAATACGCCGGCGCCGTGCCCGATGATCGCGCTAACCCTGGCGATCAATCCCGGCTTGGCTGCGTTTTCCGCATTGACCTTCGCGTCGTCTTGCGACTTTTCGGCGGATTCGCTCATCGTTCGTCCCTTTGTGATGGTTAATGACCGATAGAGGAATGTGATTTGCAAATTGCTAACGGGACAAAACTGAAGTGGCCTCCCGAACCGACAAGAGAGGTTTCATTCCGATGGCGCCACGCGTATAGCGAGGCCCATGACCATCGCGCCGACATTGTTCAGGACCCTAGAAAGCGGCGTAAGGCTTCGCTGCCCGCACTGCGGCGTGGGGAAGCTGTTCTCGAGCTATCTCAAGAGAAGAGACGCCTGCGATAATTGCGGCGAGTCTTTCGCCGGTCTTGACGCCGACGACGGGCCGGCCTGGCTGACGATCGGCGTCGCCGCGCATATCGTGATTCCCTTGCTGATATTTCTGGAGCGGGACGCGTCCCTTTCCTACCCTGCGGAGCTGATGATCGTCGTTCTGGCGACAATCGCGCTCGTTCTGCTTATCCTTCCCCTGTCTAAGGGATTTTTCCTGGCTTTTTTGTGGTGGACCAGACGCGAGCGGAACTGAGGGGAGCGTTCTCCCCGCAGATCAAGACCGCCTTGCGCCTCGGCCGCGGCGGATCATCCGCCCGCCCCTTGACCTTTCCCGCGAAACCTTCAAAACCATCCGCGCATCAGAAAAACCAGAAGGCTAGGCACATGGCGGCGCCCATCGACGGTCCCAGACTCCCCGCGAAATCAGGCGCCGCGAAGCAGCTGGTCATTTTTCTGCACGGATATGGCGCCGATGGAAATGACCTGATCGAGATTGGCAGGCAATGGCGCGGGTTTTTGCCGGACGCGGATTTCGTGTCGCCTCATGCGCCGGAGCGATGCACAATGTCGGGAGGCGGCCGGCAGTGGTTTCCGCTGACCATGCGCGACCCTGACGAAAGATGGCGCGGCGTGGTGGCCGCCCGGCCAACGCTCGACGCCTTCATCGACGCGGAACTCGCCAAACGCGGGCTCGATGAACGAGCGCTGGCGCTGGTCGGCTTCAGCCAGGGCACGATGATGGCGCTACACACCGGGCTGCGCCGTAAAATCGCGCCGCGCGCGATTCTCGGCTATTCCGGCGTGCTCGTCGCAGGACCGGAAGCGCCGGGCGAGGAGCTTCCCGCCACGGGAACGCCGCCCGCCATCCTGCTGGTGCATGGCGAGCTGGATCCCCTAATTCCCGTGGAGGCGCTGTTCCTCTCGACCAATGCGCTTGCTGAAATTGGACTTTCGGCGCAGTGGCACCTCTCTCCGGGACTGGAGCACAGCATCGACAACGCCGGCCTCGTTCACGGAGCGCTGTTCCTCGCCCAGAGCTTCGGCGTTCCGGTGGATTTTGGCCCGCGCGCCGCTGCTGGCGGGCGCTAGGCGCCGACGGGCTCCATCTCCGGCTCAAGCACCACGGCGGCGCGGCGCACGGCGCGACGCAGGCCAATCGGGCGAAACAGCTGCTTGGTCGCCTCAACGACATGGACGCCGCCGCCCGGCAGGGAGAAACGCCCGGCGATGCGCTCGAAGGCGGGCGCCGAGCGAAGCAGCGAAGGACTGCCGAACGGCGGCACATAAAGCGCCTCGCCCCAGAACACCGGCAGGAACATCGTCTCCTGCAGCAGGTCGTGCAGCTGACCCCGCGAATAGGGGTGGCCGTTGCCAAATGGCGTCGTGTCAACCCGCGCCCAAAGGCCCGTGCGGCTCGGCGCCACGATGATAACCCGCCCGCCCGGCGCCAGGATGCGCCAAATTTCCTCGAGCAGGTCACGCGGATGTTCGCCTGTCTCCAGCGCATGGACCACCAGGATGCGATCAATGCAGGCGTCCGGCAGCGGCATCATGGTTGGATCGACCAGAGCGGAAGCCGAGCGACCATTATTGGGCCAGTGCACCACGCCCTGCGCCGCTGGCATGAACGCCAGAACGCGCTGCGCCTGCATTCCGGCCAGATAAGGCGTTGCGTAGCCGACCCCGAGAACGCCCAAACCGGCGGTCTGGCCCTCCCATCGGGCCCGAACGACCCTCGAAACCAGCCGCTGGGCGACCCCACCCAGCGGCGAATCGTAAAAAGCCCGAAGATCCACGACATCCAGCGACATGACGCGATAATTGGCTTAAAACCCATTCAATGCAAGGCGTGTACGTCGTGGCGTCGGAGGCGGCGGTTATGTTTTCCGCGAGGCTCCGCCTCAAGGTTATGGAACCGGGTTCTCGCCGACGCCATTGGCGCGAAAATCGCCTGTGATCATGCGAACCTGGCCTAGGGAGAAACTGAATGGGGCTCGAAATCCATCAATTCATTTGCCTTGAAGATAATTTCGGACTGCTTCTTCATGACGATCACAGCGGCGAAACCGCCTCGATCGATGCGCCGGATGGCG
>Ga0182030_10014364_pt1 | contig 15643 bp, 19 predicted proteins | sample 812S3MmetaG_FD_121299 | JGI IMG/M metagenome (GOLD analysis project Ga0182030, IMG submission 121299) | Permafrost microbial communities from Stordalen Mire, Sweden - 812S3M metaG (Illumina Assembly) | ecosystem: Environmental > Terrestrial > Soil > Wetlands > Permafrost | place: Sweden...
CGCCTTGGTTCTCGACCTCTGCATCTGCTATTGAGAGTCCACCGTCGGTAGTATCAACCACAATTCCCAGTCCTTCTCCAACCTCTACTTCCTCTGCATCTGCGCCCCGAGCTGCACTCTCGATTCCCTTTATTACTTCCTCAACCTCAGCTATGCTCTGCACAGAGCTCGGCTCTTTATGCCATTGTTGACTGAAAAACTTCGCAACATCGCTCTGCCCACCTTTCAACCATGGATCAATAAGGATATGGTAGTATATTCGATCCTTAGGATTTACAGCGGTGGGAGGATACGGGAGGGAAAGAAGCCAGGTGGTATCGGCATTCAAGTGGGTAAGGAGGGGTCTGCGGATTGAAAGGGCACATGTTATAGACTCGGACAGTGCTTTTTGGAGTTGGGTGGAGGGGGAATCGGATTCATTCTCGTCGCTCACGGGGAGATTGGTCGATAAGGTTTGTATAGATGCAGGCATATTGGATTAGGGAGTGTATATGTGGAAGAGACGACATTGTGGATTGGGACCTGTGGATGTCGAATACGACCTTGCTCGCAAGTGTTGACGTCGATGCGGATTTGAGAAGGGTGGCGCGGGCCGAGAGCCAAATCCGGGGTATTTTCTTCAGCATCCAAATCAGCGAAGCTGTACCAACGAACTTTGGCGACCCTATCGAGAATAAGAGTTCTTGAAGAGAGCCACGCTTCTCTAAAAGCCATCGCTGTGGCAATGGCAATGGCAATGGCAATGGCAATGGCAAAGGTTTGGACACCTGCTTCAAATCACCTCCGGAGCTCTGCCTCTGTCGATCGACTTCCTCCCCCCCCCGTACGAGTGATGCCTGTCAGCTCTTTGAATATTGGCATCGCCGCACTTCAACCTCAGATATAGCGGTGAGTAGCCATAGGCCTGCTGTTATTCTGGCAGGATTTCAGCCCTTGTTTCTTTTCCACAAGGATTCCAATTAGACTGGCAAGGTCGTCGAGTAGGATGCCATTACACCGCTTCAAGTGACTGCTTTACATTCTGATTCGCATCGTCTTCTTTTAATCTACATCCAATCTCTGTCATCTCTTTGTCTGTCCCTCCAGGTTTGCCAAGCGTCGTGGATCTCGGCCTCGCTATTCGGACTATGTGAGATTCCGCCTCGCACTCTTGTGTAAACCCGTTCTTGAATAGCCCCCAAGTAAGCCTTCTTTGCTCATATCCCCTCATTTTCCCGAACTACTGTGCATGATTGGATCGATCCATTGCTCAATATTGCACTACATATACCGATCCAAGTAATTGAAAATACAGTCAGATGGCTCATGCTAGCACATAAAAGCCAGCGTTTCCATATGGCCTTCTTAAAACTCCTTAACCGTTTACTCATTTGTTTCTAGTATCGAAATGGCATCTACATCAATTCTCCTTCGAGGCGGAACCGTCTTGACCCATGATGCGGAAGACCATATTAAAGCTATTGAGGCTGATCTCCTAATCGAGGGTAACGTCATCTCTAAGATCGAGAAGGGCATAGCAATCCCAGATGGAGCTGAAATCATTGACTGCACGGACAAGCTGTTGTCGCCTGGATTCATTGATACGCATCATCATGTATGGCAAACATTGCTCAAGGGTCGGCACGCAAATCAGTTGCTCCTTGATTATATGCCTTCCGGTGGGCTTTGAAGAAAACGAGTGCCTGAAGTATTACTGACATAAATAGGGAACTTCACTTCCTCATTACACACACCGTCTGATGTGTTTTGGGGCGAATTGGGTGGCTCTCTCGAGTGCCTGGATGCTGGTACAACGACCGTCGTCGACTTTGCTCATATCAACTACTCTTCAGAGCACAGTAGGTCTCGCCCGCTGTAATCGCTGAACCCCGTTGATCTTTTATTAGGTTACGCAGCTATCGCAGCAACCATATCATCCAGCCTCAGGTCCGTTTTCTGCTATTGTCCAACGCCTCGTCTCGCGTCTTGGAAGCCATTTGGTTTGGCGCATGACATGCTCGCTGATTGGGTCTTGAGCACCTTGGATTCTCTTGCTGCGAAGGCTCCTTTCGGGGATGGACGTGTCCAACTCGGTTTTGCTTTCGATGGATTTGGTTGGCTACCAAAAGAAGCTGTAGTTCCTCTACTCGACACAGTCAAAGCTCTAGGCATAAAAGTCGTCACTACCCATTGGCTGCGCAACGTACTTCAAGGTATCTCTCTTCGTTGTATATAATAGTCCCCGTACTTAAGAAAAACGCAGGCTACAGTTCTCTTCCCGAGCTGCTGCATTCCTACGGCCACCTCGACTCCAGCATTCTCTTCGCCCACTTCTCAAACCCTACCGTCAATGATGCTAAACTCCTCCGCGAAACCAACAGTCACGCATCATGCACTCCCTCAACAGAATTGCAAATGGCAATGGGCCACCCCGTAGCCTTTAATCCCGAATTCAACGTTCAATCTCAGTTCTCACTCGGAATAGACTGCCAAACCAATAATAGCTCATCTATCCCCGGCGAAATGCGCCTTCTACTCCAATCTTCCCGCGCACTCCACAACCAAAAATTCATCGACGCGAAAAAGGTTCCGAAAACGGTAAACAAGACCGTAGAAGAAGCTTTTAATCTAGGTACTATCAACGGTGCAAGAGCAATCGGTATGCAAGATAAGATCGGCAGCTTAGCAGTTGGAAAATTAGCAGACATCCTGGTATTCGATGCCCTTACACCAAGTATGGTGTGTGTGGCTCAGCATGATCCAGTAGCTGCGATTGTGCTGCATAGTTCGCCGGCGGATATCGAAATAGTGATTGTGGATGGACATATCCGGAAGCAGGGGTCAGTGTTGAAGAAAGTCGATTTGAGTGCGGGGAAGGAGTTTTGGGGTGCTGGAGAAGTTGACGGGGAGGTGGGGTGGAAGGATGTTGCTGGAGAGTTGGTGAAAAGGAGGAAAGGGCTTCAGGAGCAGATCGAGAAGCTGGATATGGAGGAGGCGAGGGCCGGGGTTATCAAAGCTTTTTATATTGATGAGGCGAATATTGTGGAGAAGATCTAACCGCTTGAAGCTATCCTGGGAAGTGTTATTGCAACTTAGATTTAGATAACTGTGCAATCTTTCAAAAATTGGGCTTTACATCAGAATCGGTTGGTTTTCCATTAATCGGCTGCTCAAAGTGAATGGTTCAACAGCCATCGGTCACATCGTCCTAGGTTTTGCACCTTCTAAGGATGGATATACCAATCTCACCATCTCACCATCTCAATATCTTACTACCTTATCATCTTACTACCTTATCATCTCACTACCTTATCATCTTACTATCTCACCATCTTACTATCTTACTATCACGCCATCTTACCATCTCACCATTTCACCATCTCTCACTCCATTGTGTAAAATAGGCCCGAAATTACTCGTTCACAGGCAACCCGCTTTCTCCATGGCAGCTAAACCGTTCCTCAAATCTTTCTCATTTTACTCATCGAACTCATATGAATCTCTGGAAGAATATTGATCCAAGAATACTCAGCTAAAGTCCCTTTCCAAAAATAAGACAAGTGTTTAATGTAGCCAATGGTCAACTGGACCAAGCCAACTCTAGCAAAAGAAAATCAGCAGATAAGACTCGTTGTCGATGTCCATGAGGATGCAAGTAGTGTCTGGTTAATGAAGAGTGTTTATTGATTGATTGAAATATCTCTGCCGTGCACATGGTATTTATACCCTGGTTTTCTCAACCAGTGGCAAAAAAAAAAGAAGAAAAAAAAGAAAGGGCGTTTCAACAAGCGTTGGCTCAAGGTTAGGGCTTCTTGATTCACTTCCATTATCTCAACTCTGTGGAAATGATAGAATTCATGGCCGAGGAGCAATATATAAGCATACTCGTTCAGGAATAGCTGTCAATACTTTAGACTTTTGTAGAACAAGATAGGCCGAATCTAGAGGATGAGTATTCACTGGGGATTAGATGCGAGTATAGCTTACCTCTGTGTAGGATGCGTTAAATACTTAGTATTAGCATACTGAGAGTAATTAAAAAAGATATTTAACTTTTCTTACTCCAATTCAGCGGGTAAAGAGATTTCCTTTCCACTGTCATTATGGAATCTATTGTCGCGTTCGAAATTGCTGTCATTTTCTCTGTATTATTATCGAGCTCTTTTTTGAAAGCATGTCATTCAATGCATTAATAATAGCGGGCCAGCCAAAATTGTATTCTCTCTGTCCTTTCAGTCCAACTCTTCGTCGGGGCAAAGAAAGCAACTTGTGCTCAAGTTGTTTTTGTTTTGTGTTTATAGCTTGATCTGAAATGAGCCTGGGTGATTTGTAATTTATATATCCAAGAATACTGGATCTTTATCAAGTATTGAGAAGTTGGCCCGGAGAGAAATGGTCTTTCTTACCTAGAACTGAATTCACTCCAATGCAAATTAAGCAGTTTATATTTTCTGACTTGAGTATGAAGAGTTTCTAGTATTTAAGTGTTTCTACAGACCAGGCTCTTCCTGTCTGCAGCTTGAGACTGACCTACAATGTCTTCTAACATGCTTGTTGGGGCTGTTTGTCTATTATAAGAGCAGACAAGAGAGCCTTTTTGGCTTGCTAAAGTTCCAGCTCTTATTTATTGTTGGAGTAATTTGAATCAATTCCAAGACTGATATACCTATTACCATAGTGGTGACAGTGAAAACAGCAACGACAATACTCCCCCAAATGTACCCCTTGCTGAAAGGTTATTGAAGTCCAAATTCTCACATCAGCCTCACTCAAGAAAACCTTGAAAGAGTATTATTCGTCCACACACACCATATCACTATCTCCCATAGTATTGATATGATGCTCAGAGTAAGTGCAATGTGACGAAAGGTTGATTACAGGACTGTTTTTATAGTAACTCATGACCACAAATCCGCAACCGTTTTGTTTATGACAACGTTTCACAAGTTCGTTTCTTATGTAAACATGACAAGAAACATTGCATATAATTAGAATTTCAATTGATAAAAAGTCTTGAATAATTGAAATATTAATATTCCTATATCACGATATCCCTTCTGGGCCTAGTGTAATTAGTTGACACGTGACTGTACTAAGCGTAATAGGGGTGTTCAGCTGGCGATTCTATAGCCGAAGGGACCTGCAGCGCTCCTTATTAAGATCTATCGTAACAGGATGTTTGGTACTACGGTGTTGAAAAGGGCTGAAGCCACTAGCGCCCAGCAGCCTAGCAGCCTTATATCCCCGGGATCTCGAGCCGTACCGTCGTCGAATGATAAGCACAAGTGCCTTAAGGATGAAGCCGCCCCCATGGGGGCTATTCAAACCAGCTATGCGGTAAATACCTGTCGAAATGTACTCCCCCATCTGTACCTCTATGTACTTTGTTAATTAACACTGCTTAGTCTTCGTTCGCATTCATGTGTGTGAAAGGACCACGAGCTTGATCAATGTATTGCAGTATAGCACAATGCTCTCAATACCTAAGCCAGATCGCAGTCATTTTACTCAGCTCCTCCAGAATCGCGGCCCAGTCAGGGGCATTGCCAACATTTACCTCAAAATCTCAGATACGAGTCCGAGAGTCTACCGCAGTCATCATCGACGTACGTCCTGATTACGATATGCTTCCTGAATCTCACATGCAGATGCTATGCTGGTACCCTATCTCGGCAAGACTACATCCAATGTCTCTATTTTGACCAAGCTGACTTAAATTTGAAAAGGGCAATTATTGCACACTTCCCAGAATCTTATTCTACCTCACGATAATTGCAGCGCTTCTCCTCCGCCACCACGCCTGGCTCCGAATAGGAGCGCTCGCAGCTTCGCTGACTTATTCGGGTTCAGCGGCGATTCACGCATGTCTATTAATATGGAGCGGTCAAGCAGTGGGAGAGTAAGGAACATCGGGGAGTAGCATCTCCTATTCCAGACTGTTTCATGAGCAACTGTGAAGACAAATGCTTGCTCCCGAGACATCGAGGTGCTTGAGCAGTTGTCTGTTTACCCATGAGACATTTTTTGAGCCTCAAATCTATCCTAAAGAATTAATTGCTTACTCACCGATCTTCTAGGCTCGATGTCCTTCCTCTCGTGGGCATCTTGAGCACATCGTGTATCGTTATGGTCCCTCTGCTTACCTGGTCTTCGACGATTCGGTATGCTGGAGAGACTGTGCAAGAGAAGCTGCACCAGGAGGGAAAAATTGAGAGATTGCTAGTACGGCTTGAAGAGCAAACACTGAGCAGAGCCTTGCAGCTAGACTTTCGAGATAGGGAGCAAGTCACCATCCTTCAAACATTCGATAGGCGACGCAAACGACTAGAAAGTAGAAAGGAGCGTAGAGAGAAAGGCTCCGCCAAGTTAAAAGGTGCTGCAAGGACGATCCTCCTGATTTGGGGCTGCCTCGTCGCTATGGGTTTTGGATGCGTGTATGCTGCTGTGATTGATCCGACACCCGACGCACGGTATGGTCACTGGCTATGGTTCGCCCATAGTCAAGCGAATGAAGTTCGATGTGCGCCCGAGAACGGGACGCTCGACATTACTGCTGGTCAAAACTCCCAGTGGCCTACATTTCTAGTAACTTCCGAATTCCTCAACGTGAACAATTGCATAGATCCGTGTCCCAACTTCTCGACGGAGGGTGACTCAGTCCCATTCCGAGTCGACAGCGATCTCCAATCAGTTACTGAGAATCAGAGGTTGTTAATAGGTGGTGGAGGTCTCACCTCAAATGAAAGGAGAAAGTGGGAATTCATGACGACTTATGGTTTTCAATTATCCTGGATCGGTGTATATCTCATTCTTCAATGGATTGGGCAGCTTGCTTCGGGCGCAGTCAGCCCTCCGAAGCGCGGATTCGCACTTATGGCTTCATTACTCGCCTACGCATTGGCAAGATAGGTGGAGGCTCCGAGCCTAACAAATTGCGGGCCGGACTTGCGAAAGCGGTAGCCTTCGTTGCGTACTTTGGGGCGGTGGGCATTGCGATCATTACCGCGCCGCTCCTCGTGATGAACGTCACGGTCATCGAGCTATACATCAGCTTTTTACCGCAATCTGAACCTGCTATACATATCGGTGCTTGGGCTCCTTATGCTAGTACTGGACTTACGTTGTTCTCATTCTTCATCGCACATGAATATACGTCCCACGTATTGAACGAGACACTGCATAACGTTCGTCGTTTGGGAAAGGTCCTTGGATGTTGGAGAACGGAGCGCCATCGGCTCGCGATTGATCTGCGTGCCTGCAAGCATTCGCTAGAGAATTTCTGGCTCAAATTGTACATCAACTTGATAGACTATTATCTCGAGCAGAAAAACGATCTTTCAGATGTACTGCAGTATGAATGGACATGTACTCGAGGTTTTTGGAGGGATTCGGATGACCAGCTGGCGAAATTCCAAGCGCGGATGAAGGAGATTGCTAAAATGACAGAGGCGATGGCGGAGAGTGATGAGGTGCTGAGCAGCTCATGACCCTAGACTTAGTTAAATTGAGGGGATGTGCAACAAGACCATGCCTAAACCCGGCAACTGAATTATTAATTGGTGTTACGACTAGAGAGGATCGAACACTCAAGTTTTATACAAGTGATGGCATGTGCTTTCTCGTCGGCGTCTGTGACTAAGAACTTTCCTCCGACGCATCAACTCGCGGATTTCAGAGTCGTTGAACAAAATCTGTGAAAGATCAAAGTCTGCCGCCATCATAGCTCGCAAAGCGAAGGAGCCATGAACTCGTGAATTGAAGAATACACGCATTGAAAAGAAGCGTCGTAGACAGAATACGCGCACACCACCTATGAGGGTTTACCCCTTTCAAACTCACCGTGTGGTTTCTCAATCGTTGAGATCGAGTTTCCGACTTCCAATCAGGCTGCTTCCTTTCATCCAAATTGTCCCACCGCCACGGATGCTCAAGCCAGAGTTGCGACTACTTACAACGAACCACAACTGCTATCTACGAAAGTAGTTGTTTCAAGATGAAATGACAGACGTCTTCGTCGGACCAGTAGCTTAAGTGAGAAGTAAGAACGTCAAGGGGACCTGAGTTAAGGATACCACTGTTGATCAATTAGCAAATACATGGAAGAATACCGCCGCCTGATCTGTACCCACGTCTGAAGACAGTAATCCACTCTCCCGTTCCGATTGAGGGCCCGAACTTTCATCTCTTCCTGGCGCAGTTTCACCTTCTCTTCATCGCCGACTTTCGAATTCTGCCATGGGAGAAGTCGATCCCGCTTTTCTAGTATCGAAGACAGTGTTTCGACCTCAGATTGGGTAGGAGAATCCGCGTTGACGAAGCTCGTTGGTTCAGAGGATTGCGGTATAGACAATTCTTTTATCTTTTCGTCAGTTGTCTTCTTCTCAAGAGTTGGCAACCGGCTTGCTGCTACCGCAACGAACTTTGCGGGCTCCAAATCGGCGACTAGTTTAGGATCGGTGTAACTCCCATTAGTGGAAGCGATGATGATTTTGGTCTTGGGATCGGTAATATCCGTATTGGCCATATATTGACCACTTGAACCAGGAAAAAAGCCGCTCATGGTTTGTCCAACTTTCTCGAACAGCCCTTTTTTTGTGTAGGGAAGAGATTGGGGCTTTAGCCTAGACATTGCTGGAGAGATGAGAGGTTCCATCCGATAGCTGATAGGATCAGAAGGATGAAAAATGTTGAATAGTCTTGAAACCTTGGGTGACGACACGTTGAAAGGATGACCGGTGACAGGAGATAGAATACTGTTAGAACCCACGTAGCTAAGCGTATAGGGGTCGTGGCGTTCTTCTGAGTTTCTGGACCTCCGGGCAGCAATGGTTCTGTTTGAGACATCTAAATTAGTCAAAGGGAGGAACTGATGGAGGCATTAACCATTATCTTACCGTCCCTTGACCATCTGAAAGAGGCCCACAGGTGATCCAAGACAGAAAAAGTCTTCAACTGCGAAACCAAAACCCGCCACCCTTCCTCGATGCAACGGCTCTTGTAGCTTGATTTGCGGTTCCGTGACGGCGACTTCTTGGGTCGAAGGACTCAATCCCTGGCGGCACAGAAGTTCGAACGCAATTAGGGAACCAAGCGAGTAACCGACGACATGGACTTTTCCTCTGAAATTTGGATTTCTGTGCAAGAAGACTCTATGCAATCTATTTGATTCATGTAAGACGGCGTCACAAAGCTGCTCTCGGTAGGAGCTCTGGAAGAGCAAAACGTCGAGTGCCAGGTCGCTGATAAGAGATCGAGCAAACGGTACAGTTTCGAGGGTGATATCTTCAAGTCTTGGATCTGATTTAATCAGCATCCATTTCTCATGAAATTACACAATGAAAATTTGTCTTACACTCAGACTCGTACGCTCCATCCTCGCCATCCCTGCTCTCACTATGCTTGTTCCTTCGCTCCGGAAAGGCGATAAGATGGCGCCAACAGACTGGTAGGACCTGTACTCTACAATTCCAAGGCGCATCTTCATGATCGGAATTTAGAGATCTCAAGCTTGATGAAGCGGTATACACTGTCTTGAGTGTTTTCCTCAGCATATCGATGTCGCCCACGAAGCTTAAACTGTCCTCCCTAGATTATATTAGCAGCTTGCCACAATGGCGGACAATTCGAGGGGACTCAAGTACCGCATTGAGATCGACTGCCCGATTCCGTGTGTAACAAGGACCAAGTGCTCTGTCTCTTGGTCATGCATGCTCCCTCCCTGAGCATCATTGTCACACTCTGAATCAGTCTGCGACCCGAGCAGTTCTACGCCCTTTTGAACATTTGCTAAACTGCCCGTAGGTTCGTTTCCCTCCTGAAATTTATCGAATGGTGCAGTGTTCGACCTCATAGGGTTTGCTGGCGGTCTGTCAGCGTCTCCCACTTTCGGCTCGGAGTAACCCCTGACGACTTTGACACCGCTCAGATATCCACGACCGGCGAATTTTTCGTACACAGCCGAAGCGACCAAGGATAGAACACCAGTAGAAATAAGCCATGCCGTTGAGGCATCTGCATAGGTAACAACGTTATTCAACCAAGCGCCAGCAAGATTATACGTCCTGTGTTCTCCCTTCATTGTCTGCTGTTGGCTTTCAGGTGCCATCTTAAGCGGCGGCTCAGATATTGTTCCTAAGTCATGCAAGCTCATCAGTTTGAAAGGTCAGAATTAATATATCAAAATTACTAACCTGAATATATCCATGGTTTTGTTTCCAGGTAACCCTAATTAACATCAGCATTTGTGAAAATAGAGTTTCATAGCATTTTGCAGAGCACCTCTTCCAACTGTGAGGCTAAAGTCTCCTCACACGGACGCAGACCCGTTCCATCTGGATAGAACCAACTACCACGACGGACTGCCCTCAGTTAGTACATCATTGACACAAAATAATAAGATTCTAGTCTGCCAAACGCTTCTGCTCGTCGAGGATCACGTGCGTACCTTCATAAATAGGACCTAGCCAATATGCTGGAGCTAGCTCTCGTTTTGCGATATCTACGTCAAAGAGGAGATCTTCTTTTACTGGAACCTTCACATCAAATGATTTTTTCGCGGTGGCTGCATGGTCCTGAAGAAGCCCCTGATACCTGCTCTCGATAGACCCGGAATCTCGATGGGAGAAAGCAATGAATTTCTTCGATACGCTAACGGATTTCGATTTATCGCCATCATTCTTTGGCTGTTTGAGCAGTTGCGGCTTACGTTTCGGGACCTGAGGGACTTCAGCACATCAGTACTCAATATCTTGGCTGTGGGGCTTACGTCAACGGCGTGAAACCATAGTATCTTGCAGGGCGGGCAATGTGCAGGATACTTCTTTTGACCCAGTCCGAATAAGTAACTGTCTGGGTCTCCTGCAAATTCGGCATTTGAGACCGGAGCAGGAGTGCCCATATTGACGGTCACTAAAATGTGGTAATTTTCGGGATTTGCGGGCTCGCCAATGGGTAGATCCTATCGCGAAATCTCATGGGACCAGAATCCAATTTGGGAGCCCCGGGTTCCGTGTGAGAGATAGTTTTGCGAGGACCGTCAACGTTGATATCTACCGTGGCGTGAGATTGGCATCATGCTTCGAATTAGTCAGCTTCACCGTTCGCCTCGGGTGGCGCTTTACTCACATTAAAGAAATCCTGTCGGGTTTACAAAGGTATATTTCAAAAGTTTTACCGCCCCCTTTACTTATTATTATATTACACTGATTTATATAAATATTACTCCTTCACGTTATTTTTTTATTTTCCAACGATTTTTATTGTTACCTAATTAAATTTGTTAATTATTAAAAGATTTATTTTATAAAATATAGTCATTAAATTAAGAATAATTATATGAAAATCAATACCTCAATACACCAAAAGCTTTACTACTGAAAAGGCACAAGCATGTTGACCTTGTTCTGATCCACATTACCGACCATCCTCCCTACCTTTTTTGATTTAAACTACTAGTACACTGCATTCGTTTAAACTATGGTGTTCTTTTCGAATATTCTATAGTATAGCTATGTCTAGTCCGGCTATAGTACGCCATCCTTGTCGCGGCTTAGCGAACTGGGTCTGGGTCGAGGCATGGACCGTTGTCCTTTACCACAGTATAACCTCATAGCGCAGCCACGCCCCAGGCAGCAATGTGCAAAAGAGGTCACAAAGCGCTCTAAACCAACTCACATCTCTGCTTTTCACATCACATCATGTCCTCGCCCATCAAATCTACTCTCGATGACTATGCGTCCGCTTTTGAGCTTGCACCATCCGCGTCGGGCGAGAGGCGCCGCCCATATCGATACGAACCCTTTGACTCTGCCACTGGAGCTCTAAAGCTACGTCTGATCAAGATCTGTCCTGCCAGAACAGCTGATCAGATACCTCACTGCACATTGACAGTTGCGACTTTGAGCCGAGACCTTCGCTACCGGGCCCTCTCATACACATGGGGATCACCTGACGACATAGCGGAGATACGTGTTGATGGCCTAGTCCTATTCGTACGCCGAAATCTGTATGACTTCCTGGACTTCGCACAACGTGTTCATGACCTCTGCGAGATATGGCTTTGGATTGATCAAATATGTATATGCCAGAGCGATGTGGTCGAGAGAAATCACGCCGTGGCCCAGATGGACCGCATTTTCAGCTATGCTTCGCAGACCATCATCTGGCTCGGGTTGAACCTCATTCTGGGACACATCTTTGTCCCTCCAGATATGTGGGCGCAGCCACATGATACTTTACTTGAGGCGTTTTTAAGAGTGAATTATTGGATTAGATTATGGATCATCCAAGAAATCATCCTGTCAAAAGACATCATCGTGCTTTCAGCGCTCGGTACCGCTACCTGGAGCCAGATTGAGAAGCACATGTTGCAGAACTCGCGAGTATACAGCGAACATCAAGCATGGCATCTGATGCTTAATCGAAAGAAAGCTCTTTCAAATCCGAACCAACAGCTTCGCATACGCAATTGGACCGAAGCCACCCTTTTGACCCAGACATCCAAGTGTGAGCGCAAGCAAGATCGGATTTATGGGATGCTGGGTCTAATCCACCCGAGCATTCGTGTTGAGGTTAATTATCAAAACAGTATTGAGAAAGTATTTGTCGACGTGCTCTTCATGGAGATGCAGAAGGCTAAACCACGGGAGCGGAAGTCGCTTATGCATCGAGTGTTTGCTGACCATCTTGCCGACATACTCGAGCTTGATAGAGAGATAGCGACGATAAGCATTTCCTTAGTCCTGGCCGTTGCTGTGGTGGCTCGCCGGCATCTAATATGGCTCAGCAAAAAGAGAACCTTGGTCGAGCTGATAAATATGATGTTTCAACAGTCCAGGAATGTTCGATTACGGAACCCATGGGAAAATGGTGATGCCTCACCGGTGTACGAGCTATCCTTCTTTCGCGAATACAGGAAATTGCTGGGCCTTGTCGATATTGATTTCCTGGACGATGTTAATATTACAAGCGCAATTGTCAAAAGAACTATTGTTAAAGATCATTACTTCATTGAGTATATAGAACTACGACCCAGTTCACAGCACGTTACCGGATCTTCAGGCGAAGAGGCGCTGGAGAACTCAAAGTGGCGTGTGAGGAAGTTGCTTGAGCATGACCCAACTCGAAAGCTGCTGCTAGCAAGCAGCGAAATGTTTTTGAGCCTGTCATTGTATGGCAATATCCTTCAGTCCTGAAGGACACATGCGCGCAAACGTCATTTGTTGTACAATGTCTAGCGAGCCAAACTGTGTATTTAAGCCAGATTACGAATCACTACCAGAATCGATTCCAATTAGCATACACCTGAAGTGTAATATGGTTCAAAGTCATTCTAGATTGGCAGGTCTATACTGCGCTTAGAGCCCCCCGGCATTGCAAGCCTTTAAAATTTTTCGAGGTTTCGAGGTTTCATGTGTGACAGGCATCGAACCAAGCTCCCGCGAGAAGCTTAGACTTCAATTGTCTAGCTCATTCAGCAACTGCGGTGACACGGCGGAGATGGACAATAAGCGAGTTTACCGCGGCCATGGTTGTGTGAGAGCCTGGGTTAAATTACATAGGACTGGACATCTTACCTCCGTTGCTATTTTCTATAGCTTCGGCTAAGACGGCGCTTGATGATCAAGACACCGGAAGCTACCTGCCCCGAGAAGTCACAGAGTCTAGCATAATTGAAGATAGCAATTCTTTTTGAGGCTGAGTCTCTATTCTAGTTCGCTTCAAGGTGGAAAATATTGAGTGATTGAACCAACTATCACATGTGAAATCGCAGACTACTTTCTCTGCACGTCATTCCCCCCAGCACAGAATGCTACTAGCCAATCCCTACATGAGTAACGTCCATCCCTGCGTGGCGAGAAACAGATGAAGATTGGAAGAAGAAGTGATGATCTATTCAGCTATCTGGCTAGGACTATTAATACAGAGGGTCGACTCATTACAGTGTTGCAGCCTCGTAGGCAGATAGGTGGCTTGGAAATTTGAACTGAGAATACAAGTGTGATAATGTTCTATCTATGTGATCTATGACTAGTTTATATGACTAGTTTATAGTTGTAGGAGCCCCTCTATCCGCCTGACCAAGAGAACAACACGGAGAAGTGCATGTTCGTTTATCCCAATTATAGTCTGCAGATTAAGCAGACCCTCACTATAAAGCCAAAGGACTTTTACATGCGGGCCATCCTACGAAATGGGGGATATTTCGTTTGCAGTTTTGGTTGCGGTAGGTTTGACGCTCTTGGCTTTGATGCCATCAATGCTGCCAACACTCAGGCCATCATGACTCGCCTCAGGCATTCCACCGTATCCCAAAGCTCGTTGATTCTAAGATGGAGGCTTTGGGTGGTATGAGACTAGCTCCTCTTGGTCTTATCGATGCTGCGAACGGGGATATGTTCACCGACTTTGAAACTTGGGAGGATGAGACTCTATGGCGCGCCTTGAAGTCAAGCTACGGGGTCTCTGGGAGTGGCGATTCTGACTCCTACTCGTAAGGATTGGCGGTGGAAGTGACTACACCTCGAAGCTTCACTCTCCGCCAAAGCGTCAAGGAGGCGTTGGTAGTCGCTACACAAGACCTGACTACCGCAGAGGCTCCACTGAAAAAGCATATGGAGATCCAGCTGCCAAGTGATACTTGTTACTCCGCAGGTGATTACTTGGCCATACTCCCCCTGAATCTAAATCAGAACATCATCCGAGCGATGCGCAGGTTCCAGCTCGCGTGGGATGCTCATATCACTATTTCTACCGACGGGCAGACCATTCTACCTACAAATATCTCTGTGCTAGTCAATGATATCTTCGGCGCATATGTTGAACTCGCTCAGCCTGCAACGAAACGGGTAAGGAAGCTAGCCTCACATTATATCACTTCTGATAATTGTACTCACATACAACAGAGCATTCTGGTACTGGCGGAGTCCACACAGGATGTAGAAACTAAGAAAAAACTCCGTGCCCTTGCCAGTAACAAGTACAGCACCGACATCAGCATCAAGTGGGTATCAATCCTCGATCTTCTCGATCAGTATCCATCAGTTACTTTGCCATTTGGAACGTTTCTCTCGTTTCTGCCGCCAATACGCGTGTGTTAATATTTAGTGTTTAATCACGGCTCATTTAATTGGCCTCGCTGACTTGCAGCAGCTCCATCTCATCTTCTCCTCTCTGGAATCCAGCCCATGTCACCCTTACTTACTCTGTCCTGGATGGGCCATCACACTCTGGCCTCAATCGCCATATTTCCGTCGCTTCAAGCTACCTAGCCTCTCTTACCCCCAGTGACAAGCTTCACGTCTCCGTCCGGCTATCACATGCAGCTTTCTACCTCCTTATCGACTGTGAGAAGACCCCTATCATCCTCATCGCGGCCGGCACAGGCATCGTCCCTTTTCGTGGCTTCATCTAGGAGTGCGCGGCCATGATCGAAGCAGGACGTGAACTCGCTCCAGCGATGCTATTCTTCGGTTGCCTGGATCTACACTTCGATGATTTTGTACTACGCGGAGCTGGAAAAGTGGCAAACTGTGGGCGTTGTCGATATCCGCAGGGCGTACAGCCGTAGTACCGACGCGAATGCAGCGAAGGGCTGCAAACATGTTCAGGACCGGCTATGGCTTGACCGAGAGGAGGTCGTGGATCTGTGGGACAAGGGCGCGAG
>Ga0182030_10014365_pt1 | contig 15642 bp, 9 predicted proteins | sample 812S3MmetaG_FD_121299 | JGI IMG/M metagenome (GOLD analysis project Ga0182030, IMG submission 121299) | Permafrost microbial communities from Stordalen Mire, Sweden - 812S3M metaG (Illumina Assembly) | ecosystem: Environmental > Terrestrial > Soil > Wetlands > Permafrost | place: Sweden...
CAGATTGAAAAAGTAAGCCTGTTTATACTGGATGATTTTGGTCTTGCACCTCTTGACCAGACTACACGGTTGGCTTTACTGCAAATACTGGAAGACCGTTACGGAAAGAAATCTATTGTTATCGCTTCGCAATTACCCATCGCCAAATGGCATGAGTCTATTGGTGAACCAACTTTAGCGGATGCTATCATGGACCGGTTACTTGCTAACGCGCATCGCTTTGAGTTAAAAGGGGAATCATTACGTAAAAAAACAAAATCAAAAAACTAATACATTTGCAACATCAAATCCGCACCCCGAAACGGGGTGTAGGAGTATAGCCCGAAATGAGTGTGGGACTATGCTCCGAAATAACCACCCTAAAGGGTGTGGGAGTATACCCCGAAATGGGTGTGGGAGTATCACCGAAATAGTCAGATCAGCAACAACAAACCAGCAACCGCCACTATACCTGTTTTAAGTATATTTAAATATAATACTTTTACGGCTTTTGCAAAAAAAATAAGGCAGAATAGAATTCTTTTAAGCTTGGGACTGTGCGATGAACGGCTGTGGGATTGCCTTTGTCTTACTTATCAACACATGCTCTTTTAAAATGTTACTAAAATAAATAGGCAAATACTAGTTTATTTAGTTTTTGGTTATTATACTTGCACTATATTTCATAAACATACAACAAAACAAATAGTATGAAAAAAGTAATCAAGTATACCCTTTTTGCTCTGGGGGCCTTTCTTGCCCTGATGATTGCAGGAGTAATTGTTGAAATACCAAAAGCCGATAAGGAGATTGCCCAACAAGAAAAGACAGAACAGGATTCGCTGGCAAGGGTATATAATATTGATACTTTAATTGCGCGGATTAAGAATGATACCACTTACAAAGTTAAGGACGTTTACTATAACAAGGTCGACAGCAGCCTTAGTATTGCTTATATCTATAACAAAGAAACAGATGTTGCTTACCCCAACGCTTTTGATGATGTTTACCATTTAAGCGATTATAAACAGGTTGACGGAGTTACTCAATATGCCTATGTGCAGGGAAAGTCGCTGGCCAAAGGGGATTACAAGGAATACCTGGCAGCCAATAGCCATAGGTGGGGACGCAAAATGGCTGAGTTTAAGGATAAATTCTTCACGCCCTACGGAAGATGGATGCCTGTTAAAGAATACCTGGAGAAGAACATTGATGACCCAGGTAGCCTTGAAATTGAAGGTAGTTTCGATCCTGAATTGAATAATAACGGAACTTATCGTATAAAAACACTTTTCAGGGCCAGGAACTCATTTGGGGCGCTGATGAAACACGCTATTTATACGGATATTGATTCTGCAGGGCGTGTGGTGGATGCGCAGGTGGATATTTAGCGTTGGGCAACGAATCAGCTAATGAAGCGGCTTCTTAAATTTTATGATAAAAAGCTTTATTTTTACTACATGATTTCTACTTACCACATCAATGAAAAAGAACTGACTGCTGAGTTTTTAAAAAATATCAAAGCACACTTTAAAAACAAAGCGCTTACGCTTACTATCAGCGAAGAAATTGATACTACAAACTATCTTTTAGCATCTGCTGCTAATAAAAAACATCTGAAAAAAGCAAGTTCAGACCTGCAAAAAGGAAAGGGTAAAGAATTTACGGTTGCCGAGCTGAAAAAATTTGCTGATAGCAAATGATTACCTCGTTAAATCATAAATCGCATAAAATATTTCCTTTCCTATACGCTATATTCGCCTTAAATTAAACTCTTAGTTCCTTAACATACGAACCAATGGCACTAGTATTTACTCCTACCTCAGTAGCAATAAACGATTTATTTGGTAACGATATAAAATTCATTATCCCGCCCTACCAAAGACCTTATTCATGGGATTGTATAGGAAAAAGTGATAAGAACAATCAGGTAAACGTAATGTGGGACGATTTAATTGATGCATTTGAGAACCGGCATAAGGATGATTATTTTTTTGGTTCGATGGTTATGATTCAGGATGACCGCGAATATGTAGTAATTGACGGCCAACAACGCCTAACTACAATGGTGCTTTTATTTACAGCCATAAAGTGCTTTTTACAAAAACTTGTTGATAATCAAAGCCTTATTGATGCAAAAGGCGAAGAACTTCTGGAAATTGACAATTTTGCCAAACGGGGCATAGAAACAATCACAGATGTTATTTTTAATAAAGAGACTTTTGGGCTAAAGCAGATAAAAAAATTGAGAATTGAAAAAAACGCAGGTTTTGATTTAGATTTTGATATTATTTTAAGTGAAACGCTGGGATGCGGGCCAATAGACAAGAAAAAGTATGAAGACCTTGACGAGGAAAAAAGCGTAGTTGCTGCAAGGTATTTTAATAACCGTGATTTTTTTATTGAAAGGCTTCTTTCTAAATTTATGGTTAAAGGTAAATTCAATAGGCAATGTGCTGTTAATCTTGATGAATTTACAAATTTTATAAAAAATAAAGTATCTGTTGTTCGCATAAACACTGACCAGTTTAATACAGCCTATAAAATTTTTGAAATTCTTAATAACCGTGGCCTGCCCCTTTCCAATAAGGATCTTTTACGTAATTTGATAATACAGGAATTTGACAGTTTGAAATCTAAGGGCGGTGTTTACAAGGATATTAAACCCGAAGAAAAATGGAATCATCTTGAAAACGACTTTGAATTTCAAGATGATTTTGTTGGCCGATGGGTTGAGAGTACTAACGCAACACAGCAAAAGTACTCCGCTTATAATGACCTTACCGAAATTTATGACAAAAAATATATAGATACACTCAACAATAAAAAAATTGAGCTTTTGTATAATGACCTCGAACGTGATTTGAAATATTTTTCCATGTTTTATGATGATTCTATAACATGGTTACCTTTGAAAGGAAAGATAAATTTTTTATTAAACGCGCCAAACCTTAGATATACATTAAACCTTCTTATAGCCGCGTTTAGGCATTATAAATATGATGGCGGTGAGAACATTAATCTAAAGAAATTTGTCACGGCATACGAAAGGTATGTGATTTATCTTTTATTGCACCCGATGGCTGATAGATTTTCAAGTAAACCAATTTACAAAGCCATACATGAATTAAATAATAATCAGCCTGGAAATGCAATCAAGGTATTCCTACATAGCACAGATGGTATGCAGGCAATTGATGATAAATTGATTGAAGATATTTTGAACCTTTCTATTCACGACAACTACATTGCCAAGTTATTGATTGCAAAATACGTTTGGTACAAGGAAGGCTCATCATCTGAAGATGTGATTAACCAATATTTAGACTTTGATAAATCAACTTTAGAGCACATCTGTCCTCAGGAAATAAAAAGAACGGGATGGGAGCCTCTATTTGGTGATAAAAAAATGCCGGATATTCGTTATAAATTGGGCAATATGACATTACTTACCCAGAGACTCAATTCGTCCGCAAAAAATGCGGATTGGATACAAAAACGTATCCGTTATGAAAAAACAAAGCTATTTATTACCCAAGAGCTAGTAGGAATAGACACAATTACGCCCGAAGTTATCATAAAACGGCAGAAAAAAATTGTTGATGGTATCATGCAAGACCTTAAAATGTGACCGTTATAATATCAAAAACTAAAGCGGCGCTTTAAATTGTTTTTAGCCTCACCAAAAAGTCTTACCGTTAGTTCGTAGTGTATATTCATGCGTTGTTCAGGTGAAAGGCTGCGATAATATGCATAATCGGCTTCAGCCGCTTCTTCAAAAGAATGAAAAACGCTAATCCTGTTTCTGCGGGAAATACCGTAATCAGAAACTCGCTCACTTACCATATTTACAGGTAAATGGGCCTTATTATCGTCATTTTCCATGTTTTAAAGATAATCTGAAATTTACGTAACTACAAATACGGCCATTTTGGGCAGTTTCTTAGCCCCTCAAAATTGTGGATAACGTGTGGATACCTGTTAGTTTCTTTCAGTTTTAAGGGTGTGGCGTTTTTCTATTTTCGCCTTCCCCATAAAGTGGGGGACGTAGCACGACAGCGCAGCACCAGTTGCGCTTTTAAATTGAACAGGATATGCAGTTAACGACGCTTGAAATCAAAGGTTTTAAAAGCTTTGCTGAAAAAACCACCATACATTTTAATAATAAAATTACCGGTGTGGTAGGGCCAAATGGTTGCGGCAAGAGTAATGTTGTTGACTCTATACGCTGGGTGTTGGGCGAGCAAAAAACCTCTATGCTTCGTTTGGAGAAGATGGAGAACCTGATTTTTAACGGCACCAAAACCCGCAAGGCCGCCGGTATGGCCGAGGTTTCGCTTACTTTCGAAAACACCAAAAACCTTGTTTCATCCGATTATAAAACCATTACTGTTACCCGTCGTTTATTTCGCGATGGGGAGAGCGAATACCTGCTGAATGGAGTGCCTTGCCGCCTGAAGGACATAAACACCTTGTTTATGGATACCGGCGTAAGCAGCGATTCATACTCCATAATTGAGTTGGGCATGGTTGATGAAATACTGAACGACCGCGAAAACAGCCGGCGTAAATTATTTGAACAGGCCGCCGGAGTTTCCAAATACAAAAAGCGCAAAAAAGAAACCATTGATAAGCTGAAAGGCACCGATGGCGATTTGGAACGGGTAAAAGATTTGCTGTTTGAAATTGAAGGCCAGTTAAAAACACTCGAAAGCCAGGCTAAAAAAACCAAGCGTTATTACGAACTAAAGGAAGAATACAAGCAACTGAGTTTACTGCTGGCCAAATACAACCTGCAAACCTACAAGGTAACCTACAAAACCCTCGAGGAACAAAAGCAGGTAAACGACGATAAAAAGCTGGAACTTGAAACCCTGGTAAACCAGGCCGAGGCGAAACTTGAAAGGGAAAAACTGGATAACGTTGACAAAGAAAAGGCCCTTTTTGAGGTTCAGAAAAAGCTGAATACCCTGGTAGCCGGTGTGGGTGAAAAAGAAAACGAAAGGAACATCCTCAATTCGCAGATAAAATTTGCGCTTGATAAAAAAGACTCGGCAGCCAAACAGATATTAGAAGCCAACGAACAGGTAGAAAAACTGAGATTCTCCATTGAAAAACTAACACTTGACAAAGGAACCGAAGACACAGTTTTAGAAACCCGCCGCGCCGAACTGGCAGTCCTTGAAACAGAGCTAAATGAAATTCGGAATGTCCATGGCAATCTGAAAAACACCCTGTCAACCGACCAGAAAACATATTCTGAAAAAGAAAAGCAAATATTTGAACTTGATAAAAAACTAGCTGTTAACCGCAGTAGTAACGAAAGTCTTCAACGCGACCTTTTCCAAAGCGAGGAAGACGTACAAAAGAAACGTGTTGAACTGGAGCAGCTGCAACAGGGTTTCGACCAGTTAAAATCAGATAAAGAATCAACTGAACTGAAGTTAAGCTACCTGATTAAAGAAGAAGAAGGCAAAAAGAAAGAGATAGCTGAATTGGAAAGCTCTGTTGAGAAGACCCGGGTTGAACTTACCCAGGAAACACGCACGCTGGATGCCAAGAAGAATGAATATGACTTAACCAAAAGTTTGGTTGAAAACCTGGAGGGCTTTCCGGAGTCTATCAAATTTTTAAAGAAAAATGCTAAATGGAGCAAGGATGCTCCTCTCCTTTCAGATATCATTTATTGCGCTGAAGAATATCGGGTAGCCGTTGAAAATTACCTGGAGCCGTATTTGAATTACTACGTGGTTCAAAACATACAGGAAGCTGCCATGGCCGTAAACCTGCTCAGCGATTCAGCTATGGGCCGGGCTAACTTTTTTATTATTGATGAGTTTGAAAAATACCAGCCACATGCCATGCTGGAAATTGACGGCATAAAATCAGTAAATGCATTGGTTGAAATGGATGCCCAATACAAAAAACTGGGCGCCTTTCTGCTTGACCGCGTTTATATGATTGACGACAGCGGCCCATTCGATATTTCAAAACTCGATACCCAGGACCGCAAAATTGTGCTGCTTTCAAAAAGCGGTAAATACATCCGCAAAGACTTTTCGTTAAGCGGTGGAGCTGTTGGATTATTTGAAGGCAAAAAAATTGGCCGCGCCAAGAACCTTGAAAAATTACAGGAAGAAATAAAGATATTGGAAGTATCTACCTACAAACTGCACCAGCAAGTTGCAAACGCGCAGGTAAAAATCAACCAGCTAAAAGCATCCTCAGTAGTTAAAGAAATTGAAGTACAACGTAACCTGGGGGCGCAGCTAAATGGCAAGTTTTCTGCCGCACAGGCAAGTATTCAAAGCCTGGTAAAATTCCTTGAATCGGCCGATGCTAAAAGCAAGAATATTACTGAAAGGCTGGAAGCCTTAAAGAACGAAGTAGAGAAGATAACTGTTGAGTTGGGCACTTTGCGCGAAGAACAGGCGGGTGCTAAGTCTATCCTCGAAAAAACGGATAAAGACTTTGTTGAGATAACCAATAAACTCAGCGAAGCTTCATCGCGCTACAACCAAAAGAATATTGAGTTCCACCAGCAGCAAAACCGGGTTAATACGCTTACCCAGGAACTCGGTTTTAAGAAAAGCCAGATTGATACATTAACCGGCCAGCTAACCCGCAATAACGAGGTTATCTTAGAAAGCCAGATGCAGATTGAAGAGAGCCAGAAAAAAGCAAAAGAACTGGAAGGCGCTTTATTAAATAACTACGCCGATAAAGAAAGCTACCAGTCGGAGGTTGAAGCTGCCGAAAAGAACTACTACGATTCGAGAGGCGAAATAAATGAGCTGGATGCCAAAGTGCGCGACCTTGCACGCAATAAAGACAACATTGTTACCATCCTGGCTGATATTAATGAGAAATTTAATGAGCTTAAATTATCCCTCACCTCGCTAAAAGAAAGACTGAGCGTTGAATTCAACATTGATATCAATGTGATATTGAATGAAGAGTTTGAAATGGTTCAACCGGTTGAAGAAGTACAGGCCGAAGTAGATAAAATAAAAAAACGCGTAGATAATTTTGGCGAAATAAACCCGATGGCGCTGGAAGCTTTTGAAGAAATGAAAAAGCGTTTTGATTTTATTGTAGCCCAGAAGAAAGACCTGGAAGATGCCAAAGCTTCGCTTTTGCAAACCATTAAAGAAATTGATGATACCGCCAGAGGGCAGTTTCTTGATTCTTTTAATAAGGTAAGGGAAAGTTTCATTAACGTATTCCATACCCTTTTCAGCGCTGATGACCAGTGCGACCTGTTCCTTGAAAACCCGGACGACCCGCTGGAATCAAAAATTGAAATTATAGCCAAACCTAAAGGTAAACGCCCAACGGTTATAGATCAGCTTTCGGGTGGTGAAAAGACGTTAACAGCTACTGCCCTGCTGTTTTCGTTATATCTGCTGAAACCCGCGCCGTTCTGTATTTTCGATGAGGTTGACGCTCCGTTAGATGATAACAACATCTCCAAATTCAACAAAATCATCAGCGAGTTTTCTAAAGATTCTCAATTCATTATTGTAACCCATAACAAAATGACCATGTCATCGGTTGATGCCATTTATGGTGTTACAATGCCTGAGCAGGGGGTATCAAGGGTGGTACCGGTTGACTTCAGAAGTTTAAACTAGGTAAAGACGGGGACGCTGATTTGTTATGATGGTTATGATTAAATGCAATATTTATTTTTAAAATAGATCGCGCAATTTGAAGGATTTACGACAATCTAAAAAAACTATGGCCTACAAACTCACACAAAAATATCCGCAGAAACGCGCATTTATAACCGGTGGTGGAGGCGGCTTAGGCAGGGCACTAAGCCTTAAACTGGCAGCTGATGGCTGGACGGTAGGTATTACTGATATTAAAGCTGAAGGGCTTGCCGAATCTGCGGAGCTTATTACCCAGGCGGGTGGTAAGGCTTATACCTACCAGTTTGATGTTTCGAAAAAAGATGAATTCAAAAAGGCTTTTGATGATTTTATATCTAAAACCAACGGCTTAGACCTGATGATAAACAACGCCGGCGTGGGCGATGGTGGTTTGATTGGCGAGTATAGCCTGGATAACTGGGAATGGATAACCGGTATTAACCAAATGGCCGCCATTTACGGCTCGCACTTTGCAGTGCCGGTAATGAAGAAACAAAAAAGCGGCTACATAATCTCAATAGCCAGTGCCGCAGGCCTTGCCAACATGCCTAATATGGGTATGTATAATGTTACAAAAGCCGCAGTCATTTCGTTGATGGAAACTATTTATGCCGAGGTGAAGGCCTTTAACATTGGCGCAAGCGTGGTTTGCCCAACTTTCTTTCGCAGCAAAATAATGCAATACAACCGGGGCGATAAAGACGCTGCGGCCATTGGCCAGGCAATCATCAATAAAGCCAAATTCAGTCCCGATGAAATTGCTGATTATATCCTTACCCAGGCGGGCAAGGGTAAATTCTACATTCTGCACCCATGGCAGGCTAAAGGGGTTTTCCATTTAAAACGTTTCTTCCCTATGTTCTTCCTTAACCAAAAAGCAAAACGCTTTGCCGGTAAGAAATGGGTGCAGGAGGCTTTGAAACAGAAGTTTTAAAATCTTTTTTTTCGGATGTTCCTTACCAGATTACCCAACTTAATTGGTTGGTATAAACCGGAATCAATTGTTTTATGGAACTTCCGGCGTCATTAAATTGGTTATACTAAAAGCTCAGATCAGTTGATTCACACATTAGTGCATTGTAAATGCCCGGTTGGCATATAGCACAATATTAAAAAAATAAAATTGGTTAGAACAAAAACTATATTGTGTTGATTTACTAATTAATAAAACTATTATTTAATATATAAATTATCAAGGTGCTGACAGGTTTTAAAAAAAAGATACTCGCATTATACAATTGGCCTTATGTTTCAAAAGATGTGGCAGACGCAAGGCAAAAATTTATTAGAAATTACGAGTGGGCCGCTATTAGCAGGTTTATCAGGCCAGGCAGGTTTTTAGATGTTGGGTGTGGCGCAGGTTATGCGATGAAAAGGGCAGAGGAAGATTTTTCAAGCGAAACATCCGGAATTGACCCTGACCCGGGAGCTCATGGCGTAGGCAGATATAATGAAGGATATATACAGCCCGCAAATGTTCTGAAGGGCTTTTCAGAAAACCTCCCCTACGATAACAAGTCATTTGATACCGTATACAGCTCTCATGTTTTAGAACACGTAAATGATGTTTCAATGACTTTAAAAGAAATGAACAGGGTAATGAAAGATGATGGGGTTTTGATTATTGGAATGCCTACTGCAACCATGGCGTTTATGAACGGACTTACCCCTTATTTGCTGACAACCCACCATCGTATTGTCAATTTCTTCTTCTCGCGGATTATTACTACCGGAAAAGGCACATTTAAGGAGATATTTTTCCCTCCTTCCCATAGCCATGCAGGCCATAGTTTTCTATTCGACATGAAATATTACAGGGTATCCAGTTGGAAGAAAATGTTGGAAAAGGAATTTGTGGTTGAGCAGACTTTACTACCCCTTCTTTACTGTTATCCTGAATTCAGGGAATTTTTTAAACCTGTAAAATCTAAAAGATTTGCCAGTAGTGTACTTTTCATTTGTCGGAAAAAACAATAGCCTCTCAGGTTCAGATTAAAGTAATTACTTTAAATATCACCTGCTACATACCAATGCTCTGAAAACAAAAATATTCTATTTTCACCCCCGCATTTAAAAACTGTAAAAACAACTTATGGGCGCTGATAAATACCAACACCACGACTACTACCTGGTAGATGACCTGCTTACCACAGAACAAAAAATGATACGCGAATCTGTTCGCGCGTTTGTAAAAGAAAAGGTTAGTCCCATTATTGAAGATTATGCGCAACGGGCAGAGTTTCCGCGCCACCTGGTAAGGGAGCTGGGCGCTTTGGGTGCGTTTGGCCCTACTATACCAACTCAATATGGCGGCGGTGGTTTAGATGAAATATCCTATGGCATTATCATGCAGGAATTAGAGCGGGGCGATGCGGGTATCCGTTCTACAGCTTCGGTTCAGGGTTCGTTAGTGATGTATCCTATTTACACCTACGGCAGCGAAGAGCAACGCATGAAATATCTGCCAAAGCTTGCTACCGGTGAGTTGTTTGGCTGTTTCGGACTTACGGAGCCAGACCATGGTTCAGACCCCGCCAGCATGAAAACGAATTTTAAAGATAAAGGCGACCACTATCTGCTAAACGGCGCCAAAATGTGGATCAGCAACGCACCGCTTGCTGACATTGCAGTAGTTTGGGCGCGTAACGAAGCCGGAAAAATTCAGGGCCTTATTGTTGAGCGTGGCATGGAAGGTTTTACAACCCCTACCACCCACGGCAAATGGAGTTTAAGAGCCTCATGCACCGGCGAACTGGTGTTTGACAACGTAAAAGTGCCTAAAGAGAATTTATTACCAAACGTGTCAGGCATTAAAGGCCCCCTTGGTTGCCTTTCTACCGCCCGCTTTGGCATTGCATGGGGCGCCATAGGTTCAGCTTTGGATTGCTATGATACGGCATTACGCTACTCGAAAGAGCGGATACAGTTTGGAAAGCCCATTGGGCAGTTTCAGTTACAGCAAAAGAAACTGGCTGAAATGATAACTGAAATTACCAAAGCGCAATTGCTGGTTTGGCGTTTAGGCGTTTTAAAGAACGAGAAACGGGCAACCCCTGCCCAAATATCTATGGCCAAACGCAACAGCGTTGAAATAGCCCTGGATGTAGCCCGCAATGCCCGCCAGATGCTGGGTGGCATGGGCATAACCGGCGAGTTCCCCGTAATGCGCCACTTAATGAACCTTGAAACCGTTGTAACCTACGAAGGCACCCACGATATACACCTGCTTATAACCGGGCATGATGTTACGGGGTTGGATGCGTTTAAGTAGGACGTAATTGAGAAACATAGTTTAGTGAAGCAGGATGCTTCGCTAAAACATCACGCTACGGACAGAGGGGTATTTATCCGCCCGGTAAAATCAGCCGGTTAAGCGCATCGACCTTCCACTGTTAACACCCATTCCGGAGACACCATTTCTTACAAAGTTTACATACACCTTCTTCCAGGTTGGTCTGCGTCACACTCGGAAGAAGGAGGTTTGCAGCAAATCTAAGGTGGAATTTGTTAACTCAATTATATTAATGCGGTGTTTAGTAAACTATTTAAGATATTAGCAAGATGATGATGGTTGACCCACAGCTTATATTTTTAGAACCTGACAAATACGTAGATTATTTGACTAGCTCAAATCCTGAGGGCCAATTTTTCGAGAGAAAGGAAGTTGTATCGGGGGGAGCTGGAATGAAAGATGCCCGTGAGAAAATTATAAAAACTGTTTCAGCCTTTACAAATGCAAGTGGTGGGTTACTAGTTTTGGGGATAAAAAATAATGGAACAATCAATGGACTTAACCACTTGTCCGAAAGTGAACATATATCACTGGGTAAAATCATTTGGGAGAATTTACGAAACCATCAATCGCAGTCAAAGGAATGGTCAAAAGATGGTCGTCGAATCTTATTAATTTTTTCGCCTGAGGGCATAAGTGGCGTTTGCGCTACGGTGGAGGGTCAACCTAGAGCTTGGAGACGAGAAGGAGCCAGTTCCCTTCCTCTTTCTATGGAACAAATCGAACAGCTAACATTACAAAGGAATAAGAAATTCGAGCAGCTGACGGTGACAGAATATGATCCATCATTATTAAATGAAAAGGTTTATTCCATTTTTAAATCTAAATACTTGAATGAATTGGGCTCTAATTTCGATTGGAGCGATGATAAGGATTTAATGCTTCAACTAGGGATTTTAAAAAAGATAGGCGAAAAATTATTTTTCACAAATGCAGGGTATTTATTTCTAGCTAAAAATCCATCGGGTCTAATTCCGTCGGCAACAATTAGATTTTTAAAGTATGACATACCAAGTGCTGAGAAGGCATCCGACTATAATCCGTCATTTGATAGAACTTTTGATGGTTGTTTACCTATATTATTGCAAAAAATACGTCTGTTTGTTAACGATAGTGCTTTTTTTAAAAAGTACTCATATCGTAACCCTTATTCAAGCGGGATAATCGAGGAGCCAGAACTGCCACCCAACGCAACGGAAGAAGCTATTGTTAATGCAATTGTTCATAGAGACTATTCAATTAATCTGCCTATTGAATGCATTTTATATAAAGATGCCTTTGTAGTAAAAAGCCCTGGGAAATTACAGCAACCTTCGTTTGTTCCGGCTAAATTTTCGTTGGAATCTCAACGCCTTGACCATTATCCAAGAAACCCAAAAATTATGGAGTGGGCAAGAAATATGGTTGATGAAAACAATCAGAAATTTGTTAAGGCGTTAAGCGAGGGAAATAGAACTATGAGAATGCAAATGAAGGAAGCGCATCTTCCTTCCCCTGAATTTGAAACTAATGGATTTACTAAAGTCACTTTATATAACAACTCCGTTGAAAGGGAGGCAAGAATTAACAAGTTGACCCAGCCTTTAACCGGGGAGTACACAAATTTATTTGAAATTCAAATAGCTATTAAGCAAGTTAGTGAACCCGAGGTACCTGAAAAATCATTGCAAACTATTTTGCTGGGTTTAATAAAGGACAAACTTAATGCCTTGGGCTGGTTTCTTGATAGGGAAGGGAAGTCTCGAATAACAGCGCACCAAAAGGCTAGAAATATTTCGCAGGGTGAAGGGATAGATAAAGTCGTTAAATTTTTCGCCGCATACTCTATACAAATTCATAAATTTAAAAATAAAAATTACTTATCTATAGATTTCAGCCTACAGGTAAAAAATTCATTAACACTTGACCAACTAACCAGATATAATTTTTTGGACTTTAGTGAAAGAAAAACTCTTGCCAAATTCGAAAAAAATTTATGGGCTCATGGAATTATTAAAACAAGCGATGAAATCTACTCGGAAATATATTTTTACGATTATGATACAACTCTTAAAGTTCTAAATAAAGAGGTTCTACCTAATCTGAGCAAAGTAGAAATTAAGAAAATACTTTATTATGTAGATAAGCGGTTCAATATCGATACTAAAATTAAAGAATTGAGTCTGGCAAAAAGTGTAAATGCTTCTAGGGAACGTTGGGCAAAAATTGAAGTGATAAGTCATTATTTTGCGCAAGAGGTTTTCCCGATTACTTATAATGACTTTACTGCTAGCCTTAATTCTAAACCAGTGTCTTTACTTAGTAATTATAATGACGAAAATGCGGTTTTTAGTGTCCATCACAACTTAAAGGAACCTGACGTAAAATTTGCAGACAATTCAACAGCACCCAATATTGCCAGCGGCCTCACAAAGTTTGGTTCCTTTTCAAATGATAGAAGAGAAATTGAAATTGTTCCATTTGCTATGGAAGGTTTTGAACATAAAATGCAAGACCTTTTAAAGGTTGTTGTCAACGGTTCGAATCAGTTTAAGGGTATAGAGCGCACGTTTAAGGTTAAAGCGCAATATAGGTCTATCATTACTCGGAGTGATGCAAATTTTTTTCTTGAAGAAAGTGAAAGACTACTAGAAGCCAATCCATCTTGGGTTGAAAGTCAATACTTGGACAAGATTTTCATGATTCATGTTCCTGAAGATATTTATCCGGTGACAGATATCAATTCTCCTTATTACTCTATTAAGGAATTCCTATTGTCGAAAGGGATGCCGGTCCAAATGTTGGACACTCCTACACTAAATAATGTGCAGTACAAAGATTTAAACCTTGCTTTAAATATCGTTGCTAAAACTGGCGGCACGCCTTGGATACTTCCAAATGCCTTAATAGACGCTGATTGCTTTATCGGCTTATCATATGCGCAATATTGGGACGACAAAAAGCTAAGGCGTACAATGGGCTATGCTAATGTTTTTACAAGTTACGGAGAATGGCAATTTTACAAGGGTAATTCTAGCTCATTTGATTTTTCCGAGAAGCATATTCATTTAGCAAATTTGGTAACTGAAACGATCAAACATCGTACGGATTTGCCTCAAACTGCAAGTATCCATATTCATTACACCAACAAGTTTTCGAACGAAGACATAGCATATATAAGCGCCGCTGTCTTTAAAATTAAACCCAAAGCTACTGTGACATTTGTGTGGATTAATACACATCATAATTTACGAATGTTTGATTCCCGAATTGAGGGAAATGGTAGTTTAAGTCGAGGTTCATATGTTGTTACTGGAAATAATCAGTTCTATCTTTCAACTACTGGCTATAGCCTATTAAGAAAAACTTTGGGGATGCCAGTAATGTTGGAGGTTAATTTTAAAAGCCTGCCTAATGGTGCGTCTTTGCCTATGCACAAAACTATTGCTCAGCACTTGCTTGCTCTTTCAAAACTTAATTGGGCGGGTACACAATCAGTAAATGCCGAGCCGGTCACGACCAAGTATGCACATGATATCGCAGTACTTTCCGAAGTATTCTATAGAAAAAGTGGAAGTTTTAAGCTGCATGCTAGGCTCGAAAAAACCCCATGGTTTATTTAAACCCTTTCCTCCCAGCCTGCCTTTGCGCCTATTGCATCCTATTTCGTCGTAGCCTGCCCTTAACCGCCTTCTAGCCAACGCCTCCCGCCCTCCTATTCTCTAACCTCTAACTACGGCCATCTACACCCCCTGCGCGTTGCATGATGTTTGAGCGAAGCATCTTGCTTCGCTTTGCTATGTTTTTAGCGTTACACTAGTGTATTTTTTTTTATAACTATACCATAAAATATGGAAGGAGGGGGTGGTTTCCGGGAAAGGGGTCTTGAGAAATTAATATGTTGATAATCAAGGAAGTAGTTTTAAAAGTGGAAACCACCCCCTACCCCTTTCCAGCAGTGGTTATACTCCCCTACTTCATTTTGTTAATCGCCGTTTCAACCACATCATCACTGCTGTTAATGATGTAGTAAAAGCCGTCCATGCGCCAGATTTGTTTGGCTAAAAAGGCCTTCAGGTTCAGTTTTACCTTTGCACCTATTTTTGCCTGGCGGGCTTCGTTCTTCTTTAAACCGGCGGCAAAAGCGTAAGTGTAAAAGTCATTCAGCATCCCGTCGCTAACCTCGTAGTCTTTCTTAAACTCTTCTTCAGTTTTAAACCTGCTTAAAACATCGGCGTGTTGCGATGAGTATTTGTAAACAAACTCAGGTATAAACGAGCGCACTGCGTAAAAGTATTCGCTCTCAGCGGTTGTATCCATCGGCACAAAAATATCGGGCCTTATGCCTCCTCCGCCATAAACCCTTCTCCCTTTCGAGGTGCGGTAAACAGTAGTATCCAGGCTGGCTATCGAATCTTCATGCACAAACTCTCCGCGGCTATAGCGGTCGTAAATCTCATTATAATAGGCATCTGTCCCCTTATCATAAGGCCGCTGAATACATCTGCCACTTGGGGTATAATAACGCGCTATGGTAAGCCTGAGCGCTGAACCGTCTTTTAATTCGTATTGCTCCTGCACCAGCCCTTTTCCAAACGAAGTTCTGCCAATAATAGTTCCCCTGTCCCAATCCTGTATAGCGCCCGAAAGTATCTCGCTGGCCGAGGCCGAGCCCTGGTTTATCAATACGCATAAATCACCCTTCTCAAAAAGTCCCGGCTTGCCTGCCAGGTAATC
>Ga0182030_10014367_pt1 | contig 15641 bp, 17 predicted proteins | sample 812S3MmetaG_FD_121299 | JGI IMG/M metagenome (GOLD analysis project Ga0182030, IMG submission 121299) | Permafrost microbial communities from Stordalen Mire, Sweden - 812S3M metaG (Illumina Assembly) | ecosystem: Environmental > Terrestrial > Soil > Wetlands > Permafrost | place: Sweden...
CCCATGGACTTTAACGAATCGACAACAACCACCGAACAGAGGAGAGAATCACGATGAAACCGAGCACAGAAGATAAGACAACCGGTAACCTTCACGAAGTCAAAGGCGCAATCAAGCAGAAGGCTGGCGAGCTCACGAACAACCCCAACCTGGAAGCTGATGGCATTGCTGAAAAGAACGCAGGAAAAGTTCAACACGTCGTCGGCAAGATTGAAAAGGCTGTCGGAGAGTAAGCGCATCACCATCGAACTCAGAGACGAGAAAGGTCAAGAGAGCATGGCGCAATCGGCGTTAGAACAGATGGGCGTACAGATTGACGAGACAGCGCGCAAGGCTTCGCGAGCGGCGTCTGCCGTTGCGGATGCGCTTGAGGATGGCGGCGGAGCGGCACGGCGTATTACAAAACAGGGCAGTCGTGCCGCAGCAGAGCTTCTTGCTGAAACAAGAAAGCGAGTACAGCGCCTTCCTATTGAAACAGTCGCGGCAGCATTTGCGGCAGGCATTGTGGCTGGATCGGTGATCCCCTGGATTTTGAAGCGAAGGCAATGCTAGCCAGCGAAAGGCAATATGAGTGAAGAGGGCCGGAACATTGGTTCCTCTTCACTCACCGTTTCAAGGTGTCAGCCAGTGCGGTTGAGAACCATGTGTATGTTGCCATGACTGGTACCGGCGGCAACCTGCCGTTCGTTCCATACATCGCAACAGACTTCGGCCAGTCAGCCTGCTATCCCTCTACGTCGATCTCGGGATACCTGCGCTTGACCGCTGCCACGACCGTCGCGTGTTCTGGCTTTCCGCTAGACCGGGCCAGCGCATCCCGCGCATGCGCGGCATCCTCAATCGGATGGCGCCGCGTCTTCGGAAAAACAAAATCCTCTGTGGGAAGTTCCTTGCGCTCCTCATACGTAAGCTTGGTCATTTTGACTCCTCCTGTCCCGATTTCTGTCCCGATCTTTCGGAGCCCCGCTCACCAGCAGGGTTGGCCGGCCTACTGCTAGCTGCGGCAGGCTCCGAGGCTGTGGGATCTGCCGGCTTCAGAAACAGGTCCTCCCAGCCGGCAAGAATAGTTAAGGGAAGCTCGATTTTGCGCACGGTAGGATCAATTGCGCTCGTAGCCTGGACGGCTACGCAGTCACCGTCGTCAAAGGGATCTGAAACCAATACCATGTGTTCGCCATACAGATTCACGCGTTTACCCACGACGTAGCCGAGCTTCTTTATGTGTGAGCAGTTCTCGGAAGACGAACCGACAGCTACGGGCTCCGGAGAGGGAGAGGACATGGGCCACCTCGACGGTCAGACGATTTTCATGCCACGCACATCGTGATCTCCGCTGACATCGCCGGTCCCTATTCTCTTCCAGCGGACAAAGGGGAAACTGAGCGTTCCGATACACAGCAAGAATCCTCTGGCAGACGGCATTCCGTGAGGCGTGGCGATGCATACGCGCAGTTCCGCGAGGATCACCGGCTACTCGGAAGCAACCTGGGCCACATCGTGTTAGGGATGAGTTAACGGCTTAACCAAGCTCGATTGGAAGAGCGCATTCCTTTTCGCGGTGGCCGTGGCCGTGGGTCTTCGGATCATCGCTGCCAGAGGATTCGTGCTTCTTCCAGGGGGAGGTTAACGCCTTCGAAGTGGGGGATCCTCGCACTGTGTGGTCCGCCGCGGGCCGGGCCGCGGAAACAGCCGCGGTGTATAGGTGGCAACCCGGAGCGCCCCTCAGCTTGTCCCTGCGCCTCATCTCCTGCACGATGGGGGCGCCGCCCTTGACGCCGTCGGTTCCACAGGCATCCATGCCCACCCTGGCGAATGAAAACCCAGCCACGACGCCTCCCGTGCTGGCTCCCGTAGGGAGCCGTCGAGAATAGCCCAGTGCCGGGGTCCCCAACGACAGGTCTTCGTCGTTGGGGTGGAGGGCAAGTCCGCCGCAGCGGACGCACCCCTGGGAACGCAGCCCAATTCCGTTGAACAAGCACCGTACGGGGCGGCCGAGACCCCAGAGGATTTTCGACGGAGGTAGGTGGCCGCCCATCAACCCCCAAGAAACACCACGAGCCGTGAGAGGCTGTGCCCCGTTCATCGCAGCTTCATCGCGATGAGCGGGTCTTCCGATCAGACCTTGGCCGCCGCTATGATAGGACCATACCGTACGGTCTGAAGCGGTTCCAGAAGATGGAGCCGCTTCAACCATTATGCGACCGGCATTCGAGGAGTCGTCGAAATCGCGTCAGAGCGGACCGCAAGGCTTCGCGGCCCACTCATCGCGATTGGGCCGCGATGAATGAGGCACAGCCATAAGTCTTTGCCAAAGATCGAAGACGCAGAATCGATCTGCGGGCCACCTGCCGAATCATCTGTCGTAGGCTGAAACTGTTGTTCGAAGAGCGACGTTTGGAGAGTGAACCTTGACGAAGAAAGCGATCCGTACCGTACCTTCCGAATTGCCTCACGCTCGAATCTACTTGGATGACTTGTTTGAGATTGAAGCCATACTTCTAGACGAATTCAGCAAACTAACCAACCCACCGTCGGTCTCGTTCGAATATGAGATTGATGGAAACGTTATGATGACTACGCATGACGAGTTACTCGACCACGGTGGACATACCACAGATTTCTCGCTAAACATATGTACCACCCGCTCCGGATTTGGAGGCCGCGCCATACTAACAATCCTTGAAACGGGAGACCGCGTTTCAATATTCCGTATGCTCTTGAAGATAAAGAGTGGGCCATTTTCGGAAGGGTTGAGCAAGTCTTTAACGCACGCAAAGATTGGATCAAGGCCTTTGTCGCGTCCGTGCCGATTTCACTTGCGGTTTGGATTTGGGCGATCAGTAGCGTCATGGGGACACTAGTCGAAGCGCTGAATGGACGGGGTTTTCCCGCAGCCAAGACATTCGGAATCCCGTTTCTTGCAATGGGGGCGACAGTCTTGGTCTTCTTTTCAGTACTTATAGTAGGTCAATTCAGAAGGAATCGAATCTACCTCCGCCCGGTCAGACAGGATCAAAAAGCGAGAGAGAAGGTTTGGAAAGAGAGAGCTGAAAAACTCATCTGGCTTGTCCTCGGCATCGCCCTCGGCTTGATCGCAGATCGGTTAAGACACTGAGAGTATGTTTCGGAAGTTTAAGAACGACGTCCATCATCGTTGCCGGGCCCCCGGGTCCCGTCGCCGGGACCTGGACGCCAGCCACCCCAGGTTCCAGCCTCCGAGACCCGGGAATGACCCTCCGCTCTCCCCTCTACCCCTTCAGCGACCCCATATCGATCGAGAACCGGTACTTCACATCCGACTTCACCATCCGGTCAAACGCCTCGTTTACCTTCTGGATCGGAATCACTTCCACGTCCGCCGTAATGTTGTGCGTGCCGCAGAAATCCAGCATCTCCTGCGTCTCCTTGATCCCACCGATCAGCGAGCCAGAGAAGCTCCGCCGCCGGAAGATCAGCCCAAACGCCGCTATCGGCAGCGGGGTCGGCGGCGCACCCACCAGGGTGATGTTCCCATCGCGCGCCAGCAGGTTGATGTATGCGTTGATGTCGTGTTCGGCGGCCACCGCGTCCAGAATGAAGTCGAAGCTCCCTGCGTGTTTGTTCATCTCGTCCGCGTTCTTCGAGATCACCACCTCGTCGGCTCCCAGCCGCAACGCGTCGTCCTTCTTGTGCGCCGAAGTGGTAAACAGCACCGTGTGCGCTCCCAGCGCGTGCGCAAACTTCACCGCCATGTGGCCCAGGCCGCCCAGGCCCACGACGCCTACCTTCTTGCCCTTGCCCACGCCCCAGTGGCGCATCGGCGAATAAGTCGTGATGCCCGCGCATAGCAACGGCGCCGTCCCGGCCAGGCTCAGGTTCGCAGGAATCTTGAGAACGAACCGCTCGTCCACTACGATCGAGTCCGAGTAGCCGCCGTAGGTCACCCCGCCCAGGTGCTTGTCCGGAAAGTTGTAGGTGAGGATCATGTTGTTGCAGAAGTGCTCGTTACCCTGCTTGCACTCCGCGCAGGTGCCGTCCGAGTCCACCATGCAGCCCACTCCGGCCAGGTCGCCGGCCTTGAACCCGGTCACCGCCGAGCCCACCTTCGTCACGCGGCCCACAATCTCATGGCCGGGAACGCACGGGTAAACGGTGGGCATCAACTCGTTCCACTCGTCCCGCACCTGGTGCAGGTCCGAGTGACAGATTCCGCAGAAAAGAATCTCAATCTCGACGTCGTTCGCTGTAGGATCGCGCCGCGCGATCGTAGTGGCGGCAAGCGGCGATTTAGCACTGGCAGCGGCATAGGCTTTTGCGTTAGGCATGGTTACTCCTGATGGGTTGAGGAAGGGATTCCGTTGGGGACTGTTCTGTGTCAGGGCACGATTTTAATCGTGCCGCAATTAAGGCGCAATGAACTGGGCTTCAGCCCCTGTGCAACGCCGCCTCGAAGACTGGCGCGTCTCAAACCAAACAGCGCCGATCTTGCGAAAAGCAAGGGTCCGGAAGCAGCTATTGGATAGCACAAGCACCCGGCCCGTCGCAAAAAAATGCCATCCCCTTCCGAGCCACGACCAGCCTCTCTGATCCCGGACCCCTGATCTCTGGCCACTGATCCCTGCTTTTGCAGAGAATTACTCCCCGCCGGCGCACACTTGTCTTCAGGAGAACTTTTATGTCGCCTTTAACCGAAAAACAACTCAACTTCGTCCGGAAACTTCACGCCGAGGCCCCCACGACCACCCTATCCCCAGGCCCTGCAACCTCTTCCACTCGCGCCCGCGCCGCTGTTAAGCGTTGCTGCGCCGCCTGGCAGCGTGCCTTCGATGCCCATATGAAGCCGTCGCCGGAGGGGCGCAGCGCATCGGAATACTCCGCATCCATCCAGGCCGGCAAAGCCTATTGCAACGCCATGCCCCTCCTGGTCGACTACGAGGGCATCTGCGCCTTTATGGCCTGCCTCTCCCACGGCATCCTCATCGACGCCATCCCCAAGGAGAAAAGCGGCCAACTCGCGTATACCGCACAGGTCGCCCTCACCACCATCCAGCGCGCGCCCAAACCGCTCAAGTCAGCCTCAGGAAAGGCGTCAAAATTGGAAAAGGAATGATGGACTCCGTACCCCCTATACCCCCTGGGGGTATGTTTTGGCAGCCACCGCGACAATAACAGATTGATACTAAACAAGATGCTGAAACAGCCTATTATCGAAACAGTAATCAGAACTGCCCGTTTTTGCCCCGTTTTGCTCCGGTTTTTCGCGGAATATCGCCCGAGAAACGCCAATTTCGAGGTTTTGATCTCTGATCTCTGATCTCTGATCCCTGATCCCTGTTCCCTCGCCTTCACTTCGGCATCGCGTTCAACTTGTCGAGGACGCGCTTCAAGTCGTCCAGCTTTTGGCCGGCATCGGACAGCTTGCCCGCCGCGGTCAGGCGCTGATAGTCGGAGAAGTCTCTCCCGGCCTGCGCGATCAGCGAGTTGAGACTCTCCGCCGGCTGGGCAGCGCCGCCGGCTTCAGGCGCCGCAGCGGCTTGCGGCGCTTCGGATGAACTAAGCGATGAAGATCCCGACCCAAACAGCGATGCCAGCGCGCCCTCGAAGGTTGGCGCGTAAGCAAGCCGGTCCTGCAGCGCCAGCACCACCAGCCGCAACTCGGGCATGGGACTGCGTTGGGCCTGCAGATAGATCGGCTCCGCGTAGAGCAGCGCCTTTCCGCACGGGATAACCAGCAGGCTGCCGCGTCGCACGTGCGAGCCCTGCTGATTCCATAGCGTAAGCTGCCCGGAAAGCTGCGCGTTCTGATCGATGCGCGCCTCAATCTGCTGCGGGCCGTCCACAAGCCTGGTCTTGGGAAAGTCGTAGACCACCGCGGTGCCGTAGTGTTCTCCGTCGCTGCGCGCGGCGATCCACCCGATCATGTTGTTGCGGTTCAAAGGCGTGAAGGGGAGAATCTCGACGAACTCCAGACCGGTCTCTCCAGGCAGATTCATGAGGACAAAGTTCGGCGGCATCGCCTGTGAGGTCTGCGCGCCGGCGTCGCCCATCCCGGTTTCCGTGGCCACCGTCCACTGGTCCTCCTTGTTGTAGAAGACCTCGGGATCGGTCATGTGATAGAGGCCGTATACATCGGCCTGCAGGCTGAGCATCAGTTCGGGGTAGCGGACGTGCTTGCGCAGCCAGACCGGCATCGCCGAAGCGTCTTCGAATAAGCCGGGAAAGATGCTGCGCCATGCGCCGACGATGGGGTCCTCGCTGTCGAAGACATAGAACGTGGTAGTCCCGTCGTAGGCATCCACCACGGCCTTGACGCTGTTGCGCACGTAGTTCACTTGCGCGCCGGCCAGACTGTTATGCGCGGAATAGGGATAGCTGTCGGATGACGTGAATGCATCGATGACCCAGGAAAGGCGACCATCGTCGCCAACCACGATGTAAGGGTCCTGATCGAAGGTGAGAAAGGGCGCCAGGGCTGCCACACGATCGCGTATGTTGCGCCGCATCAGCAATCGGCTCTCGGCATTTACATCGTCGCTGAAGGGCAGTTTTGTCAGGTCCCCGCGGTCGAACGCCAGCAGGATGCGGCGCATGAACCCGCCCACAACAATGCCGCCCTTGCCGTTGTACGACGTTAGGTTGTTCGTCTGCCCCTCGGGGTAGTTGAACTCCTGCTGGCCGGTCTTCACATAGACATCGGTGTCGGTCATCTCGCCGAAATAAATCTCCGGCCGCGTCACCGAGAGGCCGGGCACCGTGCTCTGAACCGGCATGTTCGAGAGCAGCAGCGCGGGCAGGCCTTCCGCGGTAAACCCATTGACGGGATTCATGGTGATCCCATAGCCGTGGGTGTAGATCAGTTTGTCGTTGATCCAGTTGCGGCTGCTCTCAGGCAGTTTGTCTACGTTGAGTTCGCGCACCGCCAGCATGACTTCGCGCAGAGAGCCGCCCATCTGGTACCGGTCGATGTCGATGTCGGGAAAATCGTAATAGGTGCGAATCTCCTGGACCTGGCGCAGCGTATCCTTGAGCGCCTGCACATCCCACAGCCGGATATTCTGAAGAGTGGCTTGGTTGTTGGCCGGATCGGCTGCTCCGGGGGTTATCTCCGCGGGAAACTCATGCTGCGCGAAATGATCGAGCCCGTAGGCCCGCCGCGTCAGTTGAATGTTATCGGCGATGTAGGGTTTCTCGCGATCGAGCTGATTGGGCTTTACCAGGAATGTAGTGACGTACCACCCGGCAAGTCCGACCGCGACATAACAGACCGCCGCCGGAACGATCGCCGCGGCCAGCCAGCGCCCGCGCGGACTGAACGCGGCGGCGGAAAACGCGATGATCGCGCCAAGGATCAATGCGGCAGAGACGAACAGCAGCCCTGGGATAGTGATGTGCGCGTCAGTATAAGAGACGCCGTCGAAGATCGTGTGGTGCTCGAACAAGAGATCGAATCGCCCGATAAACACACGCAGCGCGAGGACCAGCAGCAGGAATCCGGCGGTAATGGAGAGTCCCCGCCACGGCAAGCGGACCGAGCCGCTCAGCCCTCCGCCAAACGCGCGCGCGCCGCCGCTGGCCAATAGAAACAATACGGCCATGATGCAGGAGATGATGGCCAGCGTGAGCAGCCAGCCGGCAATCATTTGCCACGCGGGCAAGGTGAAGAGATAGAAATCCAGCGGCCTGCCGAAGATGGGATCGGCAATGGTTGCTGCGCTCCGTGGCGCATACCAATAGAGCGCCAGGTCCGGCCATTGCGCTTCCATCGCGGCCCCGGTAACCAGCGCGACCAGGAGCGAGCCGATGACTGCGACCACCCGCAAGACGGCCGCGACCGGAAGGTCGACAGACTGGCCGGCAAAGAGAACCGTATGGGAGACCGGTAGGTCGACGGAATGTGCGCGATTAAGGGCCCAGAACACCCCCAGGAGAACCACAAACGTGACCAAAGCGAAGCCTGCAAAGACGCCCCACTCCAGGCCGCGGGTCTTCCAGAAGACTTCACTGTAGCCGAGCGAGCGAAACCAGAGAAGGCCGACCCAGTAGGAGATCGCGGTGCGGCTTCCCAGCAGGAGTATAGCGACGATTGCGATAAGGAAAAGGAATCCGCGGCGGCGCGGCCGCGACGGCTGCGAATGCAGCGGCCAATCGATTGTTTCGGGCAATTTTTCCACCCCGCTCAGCACAAACCGCGTGCTGGGTCACGCAAGAATTGTACAGTGGCGCAAACGGGCAACCGTCGATATTCGGGGGGAAACTCAGTTCTATACCTTGAAGCGCTCTGGAATCCTGACCGCGTCCTTGTTGCGGCGTTCGTGCAGTGTTAGCATTTGGTTCAGGCAGGAGAGGCCTTCCTTCGATGAGCGAGATCATCTTTGAGGTGCGCGAGGACGAAGTAGATGGCGGCTACACGGCCACCGCTCTGGGGTATGGCATCCATACTCAAGGGAACACTCTCGATGAACTCCGCACCATGGTCAAGGACGCCGTGAACTGCTACTTCGACGAAACGATGAAGTCGCCGAAGATCATCCGCCTCCATTTCGTGCGGGATGAAGTGCTGGTCCAGTGAGGCTGCCTCGCGATATTGACGGACCGCGCTTGGTCAAAGCGCTTGGGATCCTGGGGTATGAGGTTTCACGGCAAAAAGGCTCGCACATCCGCGTGACGACTCAACGAGACGGCGAGAACCACGAGGTTATCCCCTATCATCAACCGATCAAAACAGGCACTCTCTCCAGCATCCTCAAGCGCATCTCCGCTCACCACGGGCTGACCATGAACCAACTTCTGGAGATGCTCGATCTTTAGCCGGCGGGTGGAGGCGGTAGCAGCGAAAGACTGGACGCCCTGGACCTAGCTTCCGATACCCGGATCAACCACTCTCCCAAATCACCGCTTCTTCAGATCAGGTCCGTACGCCCCGAGTTGCCGAGTTCCTTCACGATCTTGCCGACGTCCTGCGAGTGGTCGCGGTGGACGATCAGCAGCGCGTCATCGGTGTCTACAATCACCAGGTTTTCAACGCCCACCAGCGCAACAAACTTCTTGGGGCTGAAGATGTAGTTGTCACTGGCCTCGATGGTAAGGTGTCCGCCGGTGTCGGTCACATTGCCTTCGGCATCGCCACGCAGGCGCGTATCGAGTTGGTACTCGTAGAGCGAGGCCCAGGAACCCAGGTCGTTCCAGGTGAACTCGGCGGGCAAGCAATAAAGGTGGGAGAGGTGCTCGCCCTTGGCTGAGCGGGGCTCGAGCACGGCGTAATCCACCGATATGTTTTCGCACTTGGGATAAAGCGCGCGAAACACCTCGTCGAACTGCGGAGTGCCGTAAGCGGCGGCGATCCTCTCCAGCAGCGGCGCGGTTTCCGGCAGGTGTTCGCGCACCGCGTTAGCCAGTGTGCTCGCCGACCAGATGAACATGCCGGAGTTCCAGTAGTAGTGTCCCGCGGCCACAAACTCCTCGGCCCTGTTCTGGTTGGGCTTCTCGATGAAGCGGCGAACGTGGAGAGCGGAATCGTCCTTGGCCAGGTCGCCGGTCTCGATGTAGCCATAGCCGGTTTCAGCGCGGACCGGCTCAATCCCCAGGACCACGATGTTGTCGCCCGCCGCGGCCACCACGATGCTCTTTTGCAGCGCTTTGAGGAATCGCGGCTCGTCCGAGATCACATGGTCGGAGGGAAAGATGCCTAGAACCGCGTCGGGATTCTCCTGCTCGATGAGGAAAGCCGCTAGTCCGCAGGCCGGCGCAGTGTTGCGGGCCACCGGTTCCTGGACGATATGGCCGGCGGGCAAGCCCGGCAACTGATCGGCGATCTCATGCGCGAGGTATTCATTGGTGATAATCCAGGTCTTGTCCAGTCCGGCAATCGGCTTGAGCCTCTCCACCGTCTGCTGAATCATGGAGCGCTCGCCGTCCAGGGTCAGTACCTGCTTGGCGCGGGCACGGCGGGACCTGGGCCAGAAGCGGGTTCCGCTTCCTCCGGCAAGTATCACAGGGCGAAAATCAATCGGCTTCGGCATTGAAGTGACATCCTACCCGACCGGCACCATGTTTGCACAGTGTCGAGCGACACATTCTGCAAGATTCAGGAAAAGGTAAGCCCCGCCGGCTGTTCACGGCGGAGCTGAGGTGCGTTGGCTGGCCGAACCGGCCCGGTCAAGAGACGGTGGAGCGCTACTTCAATCCAGTCAGGAACTCAGCCATCCGGCGCGTTCCCTCGTCGATGTTCTGCTTGGTTACCGGGTAGGAGATGCGTAGGTGTTCCGCCGTTCCGAAAGCTTCTCCGGGAACCGTGACAACGTGGGCTTCATGCAGGAGCTTTGTGGCCATTTCGGTTGCGGTTTTGATGCCGCCTTTGCCTAAATAGGCGGAAATGTTGGGGTATACATAGAAGGCGCCTTCGGGTTTGGTGCAGGTTACGCTGGGGATTTCGGCGAGTTTGGAGAGCATGTAGTCACGTAATTCGATGAATTCGGCGCGGAATTCGGAGACGCATTCCTGGGAACCGGCCAGGGCGGCGATGGCGGCCTTCTGGACGAAGCTGGTGGCGTTGGACGTGGATTGCGACTGGAGCTTGCTCAGGTTGGCGACGACGGGCTTTGCCCCCAGGGCGTAGCCGGCGCGCCAGCCGGTCATGGAATAGGTTTTGGAGAGCGAGCCGAGGATCACAATGTGGTCCTTGGCCCAGGTAAAGGAGCCTCCGGAGACCGGCTTGCCGGCATAGTTCAGGTAGACGTAGCACTCGTCCAGAAGCAGATAGATGCCGCGGTCGTGGGCCAGGTGCACGATCCGCTCCAGATCCTCGGCCGACACCACCGAACCGGCCGGGTTCGACGGCGAGTTCAGAATGATGGCCTTGGTGCGCGGCGTAATGGCCTTCTCGATGGCGTCTGCGGTGATGCGGAAGCTCTCGGCCTCGCTGGTTTCGAGAAACACCACCTTGCCGCCGGCGTACTGGACGATGTCCTTGAAGCTGACCCAATAGGGCACGGGCAGGATGACCTCATCGCCGTGGTCCACGAGCACCTGGATGGTGTTGAAGAGGGCCAGCTTGCCGCCGGTGGTGAAGATGGCTTCGGAGAGGTCGTAGTCGGAGCCGAAGTCGCAGGCGTGGCGCTCGACGATGGCCTTGCGCACGTCGGGAATGCCGGGCACCACGGTGTAGCGCGAGAAGTTGGCGTCAATGGCGGCGATGGCCGCGTCCTTGATGTGGCGCGGGGTAGGGAAGTGCGGTTCCCCGGCGCCGAAGTCGACCAGGTTGATGCCCTGGGCGCGCAGCTTGGCGGCTTCGGCAGCCACGGCCATGGTTGCGGAAACCTCGATCCGGCCAATGCGGTCGGCAAAGACTTTTGCGGGAGCGGAGACTGTCATAGCACTCCTATCTTTACAGATTTTTTGGGAAGCGCAAAGTGGGGGAGCGGGGTTAGCGGGGTTAGCCGCGCGTTGCGCGTGTTGGCGGAGTTGGAGTGCGGCGGGTCAGCGAGTCAGCGAGTCAGCGAGTCAGCGAAAGAGATTTTACTTATTCAGGAGCTGCCGTTGATGCGGGCGCGGAGGCGCTTGAGGACGTTGGGCGGAACGAGGCCGGTGACGTCGCCGCCAAAGCTGAAGACTTCCTTGACCATCCTCGAGCTGACAAAGGAGTAGCGGCCGGCGGGCTGCAGGAAGACGGTCTCGACTTCCGGGGCCAGGCGCCGATTCATGAGGGCCATCTGGAACTCGTGCTCGTAGTCGGAGATGGCGCGGATGCCGCGCAACACCGCCGACGCACCCTGCTGGCGGGCAAACTCGACCATGAGCCCATCGAAGGTGGCAACGGAGACGTTTTCGAGGGAGCTGGTGGCCTCTTGCAGCATCTCCAGGCGCTCCTCGACGGTGAAGAGCGGGTTTTTAACCGGATTGACGAGGATGCCCACGGTCAGGTGACCGAAGACCCTGGAGCCGCGGGTGATGAGATCGACGTGGCCGTTGGTGGGCGGGTCAAAGGTGCCGGGATAGAGGGCCTTCACGATCATGGACATGGCGCTATGGGGATTCTACGGCATTTTGGAGGTGCGGCTGCCAGTTCGCGGTACGCGGCGAGTGGACCGGCGGGCGCAGACACGAAGACAAGCGAGAAACGCCTGTGTACGTCTATAGGTCTGGGGTGAAATCACCGGCTTGCAGGCCGGGAGATCGGGCCGACGCGTCGGCTTAAAAACCTACTTCAGAAAATCGTTTCGAAAGTATGGATAGAAGCAGACGTTTTTTGAAGAAAGTCTGGCTAAAAGCCGACGGATACGCGCGAAAGTTGGTCAGGATGGGTGTCCTTGTCGTTGGCGTCTTTGCCGGCGCGAAGCGGGGCTGGTCCTGCGACGAGTCCCGGGTCTTCAAAGGCGAGGTCGGGGGACCCAGACTTCTGGGGAAGATCAGAACACCCCGAGCGGGAAATAGGTATCATGTCCCACTACTGTCTTGTCGTGTTCGGAGACGTTGAAATCGTAATAATGCGCCTGCCAGAAGGGTCTTTCCCGTCTTCGCATCGTAACCGACAATTTGAGGGCCTGGATCGCCGCGGACAAAAGCGCGCGCGCCGGCTCGTTTACCAGCAGATGGACATGCTCGGGCATGACGACGTAACCGGCTACCACAAACAGATAGCGGAGGCGAACTCGCTCCAGGGCATTTTCAAAGAGTTCCATCGCCGCAATGGTGGACAGGTAAGGACGACGGTGATAACAACTGAACGTCAGGAAGTGGAACTCCCAGGTTTGCTGATATCGGATGCGCTGACCTTTCATGCACAGCGGGGATACTCCAATTGTGAATCCGCCTGCGGTGATATTGAGCCCACCTCCCCGGTCCCCAATGGCGAGGGACCGGGGGCACCCTCGGGATTGGGGGGTGTTGTTATCGAGACCGGGGCCACCCGCCAAGAATGTTGCCGACGGCGTCGTACCCGCCGCTGGGCGAGGCGCAGCCCGAGCCGGAAGACGCCGCGATGCAATAGCTGTAAAGGACGGCAGGAACGTGAGCTATCCTAGGTGACCAAAGCGAAGCTCCCGGGGCACCTGCGCAACGCCCGCTCATCACGATAGAACTGTGATGAACGGGGCACAGCTACTCGTGGCTCAATGTGATTCATCCAGGGGGATGACCGGGCCACCTGCCCCCGCTGACCATGCCGGTTGGATTCACAAACTGCTAAAACGGCAACACTGTCCTATCCACTATCGGAGCTTCCCAGACCATACTGCCTTCGGTATCGATGTAGGCGATTGTCTTCTCAGTCTTAACTAATGCCCGCTCGATGTAGAAGGATTCGGCACTCCAGAACTCGCCGGCGAAAGCCAGCTTGCCGATTGTGTTTATGAAACACGTAAACCGTTGATTGATCGGCCTCACACAAGAGACGCCCTCCTGGAAATTTCGGACATGCTCGTAAGCGGGTTCAATAACGAATTCTCCGAACTTGTTGATGAAGCCCATTGGAAATCGCTCTTGCGAATTTGCAGCCGATAGCCCCGAATGCATATCCCAAACCATTGCGAATTGTGGAGAAATTGCAATTTCTCCGGCACGGTCAATAAAGCCCCATTTTTGATTGACACATACACGCGCCATCCCTTCACTAAACGGCATGGCGGCATCAAATTGTGGACGGATTACGCTATTTCCCAGCGTGTCAATATAGCCCCATTTTTCGTCGAGTTTTACCGGCGCGAGATTTTCGCTAAAGCCCCGAGCATCCTTAAAGACCAGCGGAATAGTCTCTTCACCATTCTCATTTATGAAGCCGTACATACGGCCATCGAAAACCTGCGCCATGCCGCACGAAAAAGAGGTCGCAAGGATGTATTTTGGTTCGACAATCCATACTCCATCCTTTCGTAGATACCCTCGGCGCTCAGGATTTGATCCGCGTTTGTCGCGGATTACCGCGATGCCATTCACGAACCGCGTGGGGAAAGCCCATTCGCAGGGAAAAAGAAAATCGCCTTGCATATCGATCAGGCCCCAGCGTTGGTGAAGCTGGATCGGAGCGTGACCATCGCGAAAGTCTCCTGCATCTTCAAATGCAGGCGGAATGACTGTATTCCCTTGTCCGTTCATGAAGCCCGCTCTGAATTTCTGCGGGCTTCGGCCAGTTCGAACAAAAATCGGATAAAGATGATTGATAGGCTTTTCGGAATCTGTTTTGATCGTCATCTCCATGAAATCTGTTTTTCGGTGTCCGCCGAAGTGTTGGTCGGGTGTCACAGGGTAGAAATAATCTCCTTCTCAAACTGGTCAACGTCGGGGTCAGACTGCAACTCCTCTAAACCTTTCACAGCATCTCTAACGGTGTTCGCGGCTGGGTTGTTTCCCTCGATATTATCGAGCAGTTTTTGGATGGCCCCTTCCCCTTTCCCGGCTTCGGCGCGAATTTCCTGTACGGATTCTTTGACCTCTTCCTCTCCCCATTCAGATATAGGCTTTCCGAATTTATCCTGAAGCTTTTGGATTATCTCCTTGACCTTCGCAATATAGTCATTGTGTTCCTTTGTGCGCCCTCCGTGGAGGCCGGGGACGGGCAGTTTGCCCGTTTTCCAGTTTGAGTAGATTTGTTTGGCGTATTCGCTCGCATCTCGGTACAGAGATTGAGGGAAAAAGTGATGCCCATCACCTACGAAAATTGCCATCAAAGGAATCATTGGCGGTGGGTCTGCTGTCACTGATACGCAATTTGGAATTCCATTACAAGGGTCGCTGGCATGACCAAAGATATCGGTCCGAGACAGTGGATTATTCTGCACGTAGCTATATTGGTTCAGCGTCTGCGGGTTGTCCAAATCAGCATACGGAACAGCCCACGGACTTTCGCTCCAATCCGGCGACATGAAGCGGCTCATTGAACTCGCGTAGTACCTAGCCCCGAAGTAGTCATTCCCCGATTCGGTGTCACGTTCTTTGCCGGTGAAGTGGGATGGAGATATACACACTGTAATTGTACAAACGGTGGAGGGCGTCGTAGACATGGAATTCGACTCGGACCTCCATCGTACGTGAATCCGAGGTCCCAAAAGGGGGACATCGGGCACCCGGCCGCTTTATTTGCCGGGTTCGGTCAGGGTGACGGTCAGGCCCTTCACGGGCTTGTCGTTGGCATCGAGGAAACGGGCGCAGAAGTCGGTGGCTCCGCCGCCGTTGATGACCGCGGCGCGCACCACGTTTGGCCCCTTCTTGAGTGTGATGCGCCTGGAGACGCCGTCGTCGATGACCGTCTGGCGATCACCGTAGATTCCGACCAGCTCCTCGCCATTGACCCACCAGACCGAGGCGGCATTGGAGCCGATGGCCAAGCGCACGCTGTGCATCTCCTCCGGGCTGTTGACGATGGTGACTGCCCAGAACAAAACATTGCTGGTCGGCTTACCCAGCGCATAGGCGAAGTGATAGAGGTTCACGTTGTAGAGCCTGGTGTCGACGGCGTGCCAGGTGAGCGCCGCGTCGCCGACGGTTTCCTTCTGCCCATCTGTGGGGATCATGGTCTGCTGGCCGGGGAAGTAGTCTTTCTTGACGATTTCACGGACTTCCTTCTGGGTCAGTCCGGTCACAGGGATGGGTTCGAGGAGAGACCAGCGCGGGATAAAGCCGTCCGCGGCTGTGAGGCGTGCTGGGGTTGCGGGGCTTGTGAGCGAAGGCCC
>Ga0182030_10014368_pt1 | contig 15640 bp, 14 predicted proteins | sample 812S3MmetaG_FD_121299 | JGI IMG/M metagenome (GOLD analysis project Ga0182030, IMG submission 121299) | Permafrost microbial communities from Stordalen Mire, Sweden - 812S3M metaG (Illumina Assembly) | ecosystem: Environmental > Terrestrial > Soil > Wetlands > Permafrost | place: Sweden...
CAAGCGGCTGCGGCTGGCCGGCGTCATCAATAATCGCTGCCTGCACGCCAGGCAACGGCTTGCCCATGGAGCCAGGCTTAATATCGAGCGATGGGTAGTTGGCAATACTTATGGAACCCAGTTCGGTCTGCCACCAAGTGTCATGAAACGGCCGGCCGAAAGCTTCCAGACTCCACCACACGGCCGCCGGATTCAACGGTTCGCCGACACTGGCAAGGTGGCGCAGCGATTTGAGGTCAAAATCCTGGGGTTTGACTGTCGAGGCCATCAGCATACGAATCGCCGTCGGCGCCGAGTACCAAACAGTGACCTTATTTTTCTCAAGCACTTCGTACCAGTTTTCCGGGCTGAAACGGCCTTCATAAATAACCGATGTGCCACCAAGCCCCCAGATGCCCAGCACGCCGTAAACCACACCCGTCACCCAGCCGATGTCGGCGGTACACCAGTAAATGTCATCGCTTTTGATATCGAGCACATACTGGGTGCTGACAATGGCCTGCAAAATGTCGTAATGGGCGTGGACGATGCCCTTGGGTTTGCCGGTGGTGCCGGAGGTATAGAGCATGTAGGCGTAGTCGTCTTTTTGCATTTGGGCAACCGCAAAATCGCTGCTGGCGCTGGCCATGGCCGGCTCGTAGTAGACAATGTTGTCGGCCTTAGGCAGAGCTTTTGAGCCACGCTCGACAATGATGATTTTCTCGAGATCGGGCAAATCTTTCTGAATTTTGACAAGGCGCGGATAAAGCTCAGCGTTGGTCACAACCACCTTGGCGCCGCTGTCGGCCAGGCGATCCATCAGCGCCATTTCCTGGAAAGCGGCAAACATCGTGCCGGCAATGGCACCGAGCTTTAAGATGCCCAAAAAAGCCACGTAGCGTTCCGGAATAGTCGGCAGAAAAATAAAAACCCTCTCGCCGTTGCCCACACCTAGATCTGTTAAAACGTTAGCAAACTTATTGGTAGCCTGTTTAAGGTCGATAAATGTGTAGCTTGCCTGCTCGCCGTTGGCACCTTCGTACAATAAGGCAGTTTTGCTGCCGTGCTGGCCGTCGGCGTGTCGATCAATGCAGTTAAAGGCAATGTTCAGTGTGCCGTCGGCAAAGAAATCAACGTTTTCGTGGGCGGCTTGCTCCCAAGAGAAAGTCTTGGCCGCTTTATTGTAATCAACCAAGTTGGAGGCCATAGCCTGCGCCTTGATGAGCTTAGGAGTATCCTGCATCGTGGTAGGAGTAATTATACATCTGTTGGCGGCTATTCCCAAGTGTTCGATAGGTGTTAGCATCAACCTTTTTCAGCTTCGAGGGTTATAATAGGTTTACGCTAAAGTTAGGAGGGTCAGCAATGTTTAAACTACCGGATCTGCCATATAGTTATGACGCCTTTGGCAAGTACATTAGTAAAACCATCATGGAGTTGCACCACGACAAGCATCATCAGACCTACGTGGATAAGCTCAACGCCGCTCTAGAAAAGGCACCTGAGCTGCAGGGCAAAACGGTAGAAGAGTTGATTAGAAACCTCGAGGCCGTGCCACAAAACATCCGCACGGCAGTGCGCAACCATGGCGGTGGGCACTATAACCACACCAACTTCTGGCTATGGATGTCACCGAATGGTGGCGGTGAACCTAGTGGCGCCCTGGGCGACGCCATCAAAGCCCAGTACAAAGATTACCAAGGTTTCATGGATGCCTTCACTGAAAAAGCTCTCGGAGTGTTTGGTAGCGGCTGGGCATGGCTGCAGCCGGACTTGAGCATTGTGATCACGCCAAACCAGGACTCACCGTTGAATAGCGGCGAGCCTGCGCCACTGCTTGGCCTGGACGTCTGGGAACATGCCTATTACCTGGATTACACTTTCAACCGTGGCGACTATATCAAAGCCTGGTGGCACATCGTCAACTGGCCCGAAGTCGAAAAACGCTTCACTAAAACAGCTTAATAAATTACACGGCGTGTTGTATCAGATCTTCATGTTGGCCGAAGAGCTAAATAAGTATTTGTGTTACCGCTAGCACCGCTGACTTAAAATCTTCCACAAAATTTGCTATAATATTAGGTAAATGTCCGAGAGAGCTGTTGCTGTTAGTAAAAATCCTGACCACGTGGAGGGAGAGCGCACGCATGCAGAGATAATGTTTATCTTGAGCGCCCTGCTGCTCGCCATGTTCCTGGCAGCACTCGATCAGACCATTGTGGCCACCGCCCTGCCGCGCATCGCCAGCGACCTGCATGGTCTCAATCGATTGTCCTGGGTGGCCACTGCTTATCTGTTAACCAGCGCTGTTTCGACACCGTTGTACGGCAAAATCAGTGACTTATTTGGGCGTAAGAAGATTTTCCAGTTCGCCATTGTTGTCTTCCTGATCGGCTCGGCTCTCTGTGGCCTCAGCCAAACCATGAGTCAATTGATCTTTTTCCGTGGCCTGCAGGGCTTAGGAGCCGGTGGGTTGATGGCACTCGTTTTCGCAATCATCGGTGACATTGTCAGCCCACGGCAACGCGGCCGCTATCAGGGATACTTCGGTGCCGTATTCGCTGTTTCCAGCATCACCGGGCCGCTGCTGGGCGGCTTCTTTACCGACAGCCTGAGCTGGCGCTGGATTTTCTACATCAATCTGCCGATTGGCCTATTAGCACTTTCAATGATCGGTGCTCGCCTGCACCTGCCAGTTCACAAAACCGAGCACAAGATTGATTTTCTGGGCGCCGGTTTGCTGGCTATTAGCGTTGCTAGCCTGTTGCTGGTTACTGTCTGGGGTGGCACCGATTACGCTTGGGGCTCAAACCGAATTATTGGCCTGTTCGCAAGCTTCGTGATCGGTGGCCTGCTGTTTATCTTGCGCGAGTATAAGGCTGCCGAACCAGTTATTCCGCTCCGCTTGTTCAAGAATGATATCTTTAGTGTCTCGGTTCTGCTTAGTCTTTTGTCTGGTGCCGGCATGTTTGGCGCGATTATTTTCCTGCCGGAATATCAGCAGATAGTACGTGGTTATTCGGCCACTAAATCTGGTTTAGAGCTTTTGCCACTAGTGGCCGGTATGTTGGTAGCGGTTGTGAGCAGCGGCCGCCTGGTATCCAAATTCGGTCATTACCGGCCCTTCCCGATTTTTGGCACCCTGGTTATGGCCATCGGTTTCTGGCTGTTCAGCCATGTTACGGCCACCACTAGCCAGGGAGTTTTGGCCCTGTGGATGGTGATATTGGGTCTGGGCGTTGGCTCATTCCTTCAGGTCATGACCGTGGCCGTCCAAAACGCCGTTGACCGTCGGGATTTGGGCACTGCAACCTCTGTTGTGGTCTTTTTCCGTAGTGTCGGAAGCGCCATCGGCGCGGCACTATTTGGCGCCGTATTGACAGCCCGCCTGACCTATCATCTCAAGCAAATGATACCGGCCACAGGCCACGCCGTGCAATTAACGGCCACTAGCCTGCAAGCTGGCGCTAGCCAGCTAGGCAAACTACCGCCCTCTACGCTACACTTGGTATTAGAAGCTTTTGCCCGATCTTTTCACGACATTTTCTTGGTTGGCATTCCGTTTGCTGTTGTCGCTTTCTTGGTATCACTACGCCTGCGCGAAGTTCCACTTAGAACCACAACCAAGGCGGCAACGCCGCAGGTTGAATCTTAATCGTTAGACTTGTCCTTTACATGGCTCTGAGCCTGGCGCCAGGCATGAATTTCACCGTGATTGCCATTGAGCAGCACTCCTGGGACTTTAATCCCTCGGAAATCTTCCGGTCTAGTGTACTGCGGAAATTCAATTGTCTTGTCATCCTGTTGGAAAGATTCAATCTCGGTCGAGCTTTCGCCGCCCAGCACGCCGGGCAGTAGCCGAACGACCGAATCAATTATCACCATGGCCGGCAATTCACCGCCGGTCAGCACATAATTGCCGATGCAAAAACAATCATCCGCCCACTCCGTGACTCGCTCGTCATAGCCCTCATAACGGGGGCAGAGGATAATCAAACCAGAGCGGGCAGTCGCCAGCTGCTTGGCATTGGATTGTTGGTAAGTTTGGCCGCGCGGCGTCGGCAAAATCACCCGTGCTGTGGGGTCGATAGTTTTAGCCTGCTCAATCGCCGCCACCAGCGGCTCTGGTTTAAGTAGCATGCCGTCACCGCCGCCATACGGCGTATCGTCCACCTGCTTACGTGGCCCTAGCCCAAAATCACGCAAGTTAATAAACTCGTAGCTAACAATGCCCTTGTCTTTGGCCTTCCACAGCATACTGCTGGCCAGTACGCCGGTGAACATTTCCGGAAACAGCGTGATTATCTGTATTTTCATCTGTTTATTGTATCAAAACCAAAACAACCTCCATATAAAGAGGTTGTTTTGTCACATAAAGCTCCCATCTTTCGATGGCTCGCAAACGAGCTTTTGGTTTTGGTATTAAGGTTCGTAGTCTAATCGACTAGAGACACTATACCAGTCCTTGCCACGGTTGGGCAATAGGCCTAGCCCAAGTTTAGACGTCGAGGTCGTCGAGGTCGGCTAACTCTCGGCGGGTCTGCGCCAAGCGGTCGCTGGCCTGATCTTCGTCATTATGAGTCGATTCAGCCTCCGGTTCCGCGGCTGGCGGCTGGCTTGAGGCAGGCTCAGCCGGCGTTTCTGGCTCTGCTTCGGGCTCTGCCTCTGGTTCGGTCTCTGGCGCAGCATTTTCAGTGGTTGTGGGTTCATCGGTCAACGCGGTGCTGTCATCTGCGACTGCGTTATCATAAGCCGGAACGTTATCAGATGAAACGGGCTCGCTGGCTGGTGCCGGGCGGTCGTCGCGAGCACGACTGCGTTCGGGGTCGCCATTGTCAATAATTTTGAGATTGTAGCGAGCATCGTTCTTGGTGCCCAGGGCTCGCAGTAGGGTGCGTAGCGACTGTGCCGTAGCACCACGCTTACCAATTACACGCCCTAGGTCTTCTGGGTCAACGGTTAGCTCCAACAGCACACCCTTTTCGTCAATCCGGCGGTCAATGTGCACGGCGTCCGGTTTACCGACGAGCGACTTGACTACGTATTCAATAAATTGCTGGTCAATTTCACTCATGTGACAGTCTCCCTGCGTTATAACTTGTTATGCATTAATTATAGCAAACTCTGGCTAGCGCTCTGCTAGGTTTTTGGTTCGGCTTCGGCTTCTGGCTCTGCTTCGGCCTCAGGTGTTACTTCTGGAGTCTCAGCCGGTGCCTCTTCGGCTGGAGTTTCTTCGGATGGTGCCTCGTCGGCCGTGGTTTCGCTCGCAGTGGCAGCTTCTGGTTCAGGGGTAGTATCTGGTTCGGTAACAGCTTCTGGTTCAGGAGCGGCTTCGGTCACAACCGGCTCGGCGGGGGCTTGTTCGGCCTCAGCTGGCTTTTCCGGGGCTGTGCTGCGGCGCTTGTCGGGATGGCGCACGGCGCGCTCTTTTTTAACAGGCAGGGTCACCCACTTTGGTAATTTGACGCCTTCGCTTTTCAGTAAGCTGGCCACACGGTCGGAAGGTTGAGCGCCGTGGTCAAGGTAAAATTGGGCTTTATCTTTTTCTAGCGTAACCGCTTTAAGATGAGGGTCATAGCTGCCCAGAAAAGCCACCACTTTGCCGCTGGTTGGTGTCCGGTGCGAGTCCTGAACAATCACGCGGAACATGGCGTGGCCTTTGCGACCAGTGCGTTGCATCCTGATAGCTAACATATCCGGTGTATTTTACAGATAAGTGCCTCTGTTGTCAAACGGGCTTAGAGCCTTCCTGCCCGCGATAGAACTTAAGAGCGATTTCGGCGGCTTGTTGCTGGGCAGCCTGCTTGCTGGGACCGCTGCCTTGGCCGCGCAGCTTGCCACCCACATAAACACCTACCGTGAACAGCTTGTCGTGATCTGGCCCTTCTTCATTCATTACCTTATAAATTGGTGTAGCGGTTTCTTGGCTTTGGGCTAGCTCTTGAAGATGTGATTTGGAGTCCATCCAGGCGCCGGTAGCTAGGATCCGGTCGAAGGTACTTAAAATACTGTCAGTTATAAAAACTTTGGCAGCGTCATAGCCTTGATCCAGATACAGTGCGCCGATGACAGCTTCAAAGCTATTGGCCAGTATTTGTGCGCGGGCACGGTCGGTGCCGCGTTTTTCGCCGCGGCTGAGGCGCAACAGCGGTTCAAAGTCAAAATTAACAGCCGCCGCACTAATACTTTCGGTGCGCACCAGGCTGCTACGCCAATTGGTTAGCACGCCTTCCGGATCGCTGTGATTTAGATACAGAAACTCGGTGACAACCAGTTCCAGAACGGCATCGCCCAGAAACTCCAGGCGCTCATTGTGCTCGTGAACGGTTTTTTTGTGCTCATTAAGGTAAGAACGATGCGTGAAAGCCGTCACCAAGAAGTCAATATTATTAAAAGTAACGTGCAGCTTGTCGCGAGCGAAGGCTTGATAAGAGGAAATATCCATAATGCTTAACTTGCTAAGTATTAACTATAGTTTCCCTTCCCTAATCTTTTTCATACTGACCAGGATGAGTTTGCCAATATCATCATAGGCGATTTTATCGACGGCTTCGGTTGCCGGCAACCATTTGATGTCGTTCAGCCAGTCCTCCGGATGCAGTTTGTCGGTCTCCCCCAAGCCCTCCACCAGAAAAATATGCATAGTCATTAACACCAAGGTATGATTTCGTCGATAACGGAAGTTGACTTTGCCCAGCCAGTTGTGCATTTTCATCTGTTTTAGGCCGGTTTCCTCACGGATCTCGCGCTCAGCCGTGGCTTTGGGATCCTCACCCGGTTCGACATGGCCCTTAGGAATCGTCCAGCGATTCTTGGCGTCCTGCATCAATAGAATTTGGACTTTGCCTTGTTCGCGGCGAAAAACAACGCCACCAGAAGTGGTTTCACGAACTACCTCATCAATTACCGGCCGGCGAGTAACCAGCTTACGAATACCGCGAATGGGTTTCGGGCGCTGCATTTAACGCTTACCTTTGCCTGGTTTTTTGGTGGTTTTCTTGATGGCTTTGGCTGTTATTTTGACAGTCTTTTTAGCGGCTGGCTTAATATCGTCTCCCTCGCGCTGCCTGAGCAGCGTACCCAGTACACCGTTTACAAACTTCGATGAATTATCGCCGCCAAAGGCTTTGGCTAGTTCCACGGCTTCGTTAATAACAACCTTGGGCGGCACGTCGGCCTCGTTTTCCAGCTCATACAAGCCAATTCTGAGCACCAGCCGATCCATGCGAGCAATCTGGTCTATCGGCCATTCCGGCGCTACCGGTTGCAGTTTGAGGTCGAGTTGAGCTGACTGTTTGCTGACGCCAGCAACCAATTGTTCGATAAATTCCGGGTCGTCTAGCATGTCCTGGTAGCGGGAAATGTTACGCGCCAGTACGGCATTGATATCCAGGCTGCTATCGGCGGCTTCTTGACGCATCTCCTGTTCGTAGAGAGTCTGGAGGGCGATGATGCGGCCGAGGTGACGGTTGGATGCCATATTGTTAATTCCTTAAGATTGGACTGGCTAGGCCGGGGTAATCTTGGCCGATTCGCGCTTGGTAGTACGGACTTTAACGGGCGACTTGGCGTTAACCTGACGCGCCAACTTCAGCACCAAGTGACTGCGGCGGGCACCGGTTCGACGAGGACTGGTTCGTTTTTTGGGAGGTTGACCACCTGCCATACTAAAATATCCTTTTCTTTGACTTACAAAAACTTACACTTATATTAACAAATTTCAGAGCTCTTCTCAAGACACCATTTAGATGACAAAGTTGACCAGCTTGCCTGGCACATAAATGGTTTTGCGGATATTCTGGTCTTTTAGATAACCAGCAACTTTGGGGTTGGCTTTGGCGGCGGTCACAATCACAGCTTCTGAGGCATTAATGGCTACTGGTACTTCACCCCGCAGACGGCCGTTGACCTGAACCGCAATCGTCATAGCATCTTCCATCAAATATTTTTCGTCGTGGTTCGGCCAAGAGCTGAGATGAATCGATTGGTCGTGGCCAAGTTGCGACCACAGTTCTTCGGCAATGTGCGGTGCGAAGGGAGCCAATAGCTGCAGCAGTGTTCCCAGAGCCCAACGCCACTGCTTGGCATCCACACTATTTTGGGCTTTAAGCTTGTACAGCTCGTTAACGCACTCCATCTGGGCAGCAATGGCTGTATTAAAACTGAGGTCGATCAGATCCTGGCTGACCTTTTTGATGGTGCGGTGCATGATTTTCATCAGCTCATCTTTGGAGCCATTGCCCTTAACTTCATCAATCTCCTGAATCAGTGTCCAAACGCGCTGCAAGAAACGATGGGTGCCGCCCATGCCTTCAACACTCCAATTGGCCACCTGATTCCAGGGGCCGATGAACAGTTCCATCAGTCGTATGGTGTCGGCGCCATAACCTTGGCTAATCAAAGTGTCCGGTTCGATGGTATTGTTCTTGCTCTTGCTCATCTTAACGCCGTTGGGTGCTAGGATCATGCCCTGATTGCGTAGCGTTTTGAACGGTTCTTGGAAGTTAATTAGACCTTCGTCGTACATAACCTTAGTCCAGAATCGGGCATATAGCAGATGCATCACGGCATGTTCGGCGCCGCCGATGTAATCATCGACCGGCAGCCAGAAGTCGGCTTTGGCGCGGGCAAACGGCTCATGGTCGTTATGCGGGTCGGCAAAGCGCAAGAAGTACCAGCTGGAGCAGGCGAAGCCATCCATGGTGTCGGTTTCGCGCTCGGCCTTACCGCCACAAACCGGACAGGTAGTATTTACGAATTCTGGGACATTGGCCAGTGGGCTGTGACCATCGCCGCTCGGCTCGTAGCTTTTGACTTCGGGCAGCACTACCGGCAGCTGGTCTTCAGGCACTTGTACCGCGCCGTCTATAGGACAGTGAATAATCGGGATTGGCGCGCCCCAGTAGCGTTGGCGGCTAATCAGCCAGTCGCGGATTTTATAATTGATGACTTCTTTTGCCACCCCAGCTTTCACAAAATCTGCCAGGATTTTTTCACGCATCGCTTCCGAACGCATGCCGTTGTACTGACCGGAGTTAATAATCACTCCTTCGGAATGAAAATCAGCAGCTTCGTCATTCTTTAATACTTGTCTGATTTCCAGACCATACTGCTTGGCAAAGGCGTGATCACGGTCATCGTGCGCCGGTACGCCCATCACGGCACCGGTGCCATAACCCATCAAAACATAGTCAGCCACCCAAATGGGAATTTTCTCGTCGTTGGCCGGGTTAACGGCGTAAGCACCGCTGAAAACACCGGTTTTTTGTTTGTCGGTTTCGGCCTGGCGTTCAATGTCGCTCTTGCGAGCGGTTTTTTTAATGTATGCTTGAACCGCCTTGCTTTGATCTTGGCTAGTTATTTTCCCGACCAGCGGGTGCTCCGGCGCCAACACCAGGAAGGTCACTCCGAATTGGGTGTCGTGACGGGTCGTAAAGACAGACACGCTTTCGTTGCTATCGGCAATCTTGAAGGTAATTTCGGCGCCCTGGCTACGGCCGATCCAATTGCGCTGTTGAGCCTTGATAGACTCCGACCAATCGATGTCGTCCAGGTCGTTTAGCAGCCGATCGGCATAGTCTGTAATCTTGAAAAACCATTGTTTGAGCAGTTTTTTCTCGACCTCATGGCCACAGCGCCAGCACTTGCCATCCTCGACCTGCTCGTTGGCCAGCACTGTTTTGTCATGCGGGCACCACCACTGCAGACTCTCTTTTTGGTAAGCCAGACCTTTTCTGAATAGCAATAAGAAAAACCATTGCGTCCAGCGATAATATTTGGGGTCGGTGCTGTCCAGTTCCCGCGACCAATCAAAGCTGAAACCCATTTGCATGAGCTGCTGCTTGAAGCGCGTCGTGTTTTCATCAATCGCCTGGCGCGGGCTGATTTTATTCTTGATGGCATAGTTTTCGGCCGGCAAGCCAAAGGCGTCCCAGCCCATGGGGTGCAGCACGTTGTAACCGTTCATCCGGCTCCAGCGGGCAATGGCATCCCCGATGGTGTAGTTGCGGACATGGCCGACATGCATGGCTGCACCGCTGGGATACGGAAAATATTCCAGCACGTATTTTTTAGGCCGGCTTTTGTCTTCGGTGGCCTCGTAAATCTTATCGGCCTCCCATTTGGCCTGCCACTTCGGCTCAATGTCTTTAGGGGTATAACGCTGCATTATTAGCTGTAATTATAGCAGGTTATCCCTGTTATAACAGTTATTCCCATTCGGTGGTGGCCGGTGGTTTGTTGGTCAGGTCGAGGAAGACCTGGGAGATGCCGGGAACTTCTTTGAGGATGCGGGTAGTAATTTTGTCTAGGAATTCAGCCGGCAGATCGCGGCCAGGCAGCATGGCCTGTACAGTCATGAAGGTGCTGGTGGTGACCGGTCGGAGTACAATCGAGCGTTGGCCGGGCTGGCCAAACGACAGAGGCAATAAGACCACCGGGAATTGCTTGATTTTATCAAGCAAGCCGGCCGCACGCATTTCTTCAAAGACAATGCTGTCGGCGTGGCGAAGTTGGACTCGGACGTCGGCGGTTAGTAGTGTTTTAGTTAAAGAATGGACTTTAAGCAGCTGGCTGTCGAGAGCGTAAATGACTCGGTTCAGGCTATTGCGGAAATGGGCTGGCAGCTCGCTGCCGAGCTTGGCCAGATCCTTGACGCCTACATTGGCATGGTCGATGGCAGCCACCGCCAGATGTGAGCGCTCGTCACCACCGACGCCAACGCTGCGAATCGGCAGGATATGAACTGTTGCGGCGCTGCCTTGTTTAACTAGAAAGTCCTGAACGTCGTTTTGTTCTCCGGCCAACCGTAAGTCGGTGATTGACTCAGCGGCACAGATGATTCGAATAGCCAAGCCAGGTCCGGGGAAAGGTTGGCGCTGCACCAAGTCTTCCGGCAGGCTAAGTTCACGGCCGAGCTCGCGGATTTCATTCTTAAATAAGTCATCGATTGGTTCAATCAGCAGGCCGGCGGCTTTTAATTCTTGCACTTCCCTAACCTGGTTATGGTGGGTTTTGATAGTCATGGTGTGGCTGTCGGCCGTGCTGTGACCGCTCTCGATGCGGTCGGCGGCATTGGTGCCTTGCAGCAATAGTGCTTCCGATAATTTGAGGCCGGCGAGCAGCCGGTTTTGCATTTCTACGAAAACTTTGCCAATAATTTTACGTTTTTCCTCGGGGTCGGTAATCGCATTCAAGGGACCGACAACTTGGCCGTCAATGGTGGCCGTGCCCTTCTCAAAATACTGCACAGCATCAACCTTTTGGACTGGCAAACCAGCTTCTTGCAAAGCCTTAATGACCAAATTGTCCTCGTCGCGCATGAAACCGTTATCGATGTAAAAGGCATGAAAACGGTTGGCCGGTATGACTTTAGCCGCCAGGGTGGCCGCCACGCTGGAGTCCACACCGCCGCTGACGAAAGCAATAACATGACGTTGGCCAACTTGTTGTTTGATCAGACGTTGCTTGGTTACGACCAATCGCGCTAGCTGTTTGCGGCGAAAAAACTTGTCCGGCTTCAGTCCGGCGATGCCAATCAGGAAATTCTGGAAAATCTGATAGCCTTCAGGCGTGTCGTCAAAAACTTCCGGGTGAAACTGGACACCGTATTTGTTGCCTTTGAAAATTGCCGAAATGGCATTATTGCCGTCACTCAGTGTATGCTGGCCGAGAATCGTAAATTCCGCCGGAACTTCTTTCACGAAATCACCATGGGTGAATAGACCAGTCAGCTCCCGCTTAACACCGCTGAAAAGCGGATTTTCAGTTTCGACATTGGTGGTCACGCGGCCATCTTCTCGAATCGCACTTTTGACAACTGTGCCGCCGTGCGCCGCAACCATTGCCTGCATGCCAAAGCAGATGCCGAGCAGCGGCAAGGGGCTATCCCATATGTCTTTAACTGGCTGCGGCGCCGGCCCTTGAGAGGTGTTGGCCGGACTGCCGGAAATAATAATGGCGCCGTACTTAGCTTCAATAGCGGCTCGCGGGGTAGCCAGCGGCAGTACATCGGCCTCAAATCCCTGGCGCTCGACAGCTTTAAGCACCAAATCCACATACTGCCCGCCGGCATCCAGGATAGCCACTTGGCTATGCTTTGTCATAATTAATTATAGCACAGTGACCGGTGTTGACCACTCCGCATAAGCACCAACTTGGTGCCGCACGCAACGATCATATTCCTTGAGCAATTGCCTGGTCAACGCGCCGGGTTTACCGGAGCCAATGGTGCGATGATCTACCTCTATAACTGGTGCTATATTCATGCTGCTGCCGCTCAGGAATATCTCATCCGCCACGTACAGTTCGCTTCGATCGACTGCCCGCTGAGCATATGGAATGCCAAGCAGCTCAGCCAGGCCGAAAACCGTGTCACGGGTGATGCCTTCCAGAAGGTCGGATGAGTCGCTGGGTGTAATCAGCAGGCCGTTTTTAACCAGGAATATGTTCGCCACCGTACTTTCGGTAACATGTCCCTGCTCGTCTAGAGCAATGGCATCATCAAAACCATTCTCCAGTGCCTCATGCTTCATTAGGCCGGCATTGGCATAACTGCCATTGATCTTAGCGCGTGAGGGAATGGCGTTGTCCGGCGTCCGCCGCCAGCTGGAGATACACAGTCTAGCCCCTTCCTTTGGCAGCAGCGAGCTGGCTGGATAAACAAAGGCCGACAGACTATGTTTAAGCCCGCGCATGCGCGTGCCTTGAAGTAGATCATCAACAAAAACGCTAATCCTTACCAGACAGTCTTGTTCAAGTTTGTTTATATGAATCAATTGCTTGACGATGCCGTCGAATTTTGATTGATTCCAGCCTTGCAGAAAATCATCAAAAGCCATAATTTTTGCGGAGTTTTGTAAACGCTTAAAGTGATCAGGCAGCCGAAAAATATAATGTCGCTGCTCGGTTTTATTCCAAAAAACCGGGATGACGGTGTAAATGCTCAGACCATAGAGCACCGGTGCGCTGGCTATACTAAGCTTGGCATCGGCAAAGGGCACGAAGGCTTCGCGAAAATAGGCATGGGGAGCAATTTTAGGGTCTGCCATAATGATAATTTAGAACTGCTGCAGGAAATTGGTGGCAAAAGTGGTCGTCAGCGCCTGGCGTTGAACAAAGCGCTCTTTGGCAAAGGCCACCAGTTTTTGTACTAACTCAACATTACTGATGCCTGCCCGGTTCCAATTATGGGCGTAGAGACTGCCCGGCAAAGGGTTGACTTCGTTGAAATAGACCTGTTTGGTGGTTTCATCGATTAGCATATCTACCCTAGCGATTCCGCTGCAGCCCAGGGCTTTATAAACAGCCACGCCAGTGGCCTCTGCACGTACATAGACCTCTTCGGGCAGCTCGGCTGGTACTTGGCTGTATCCCTGGGAACCCTTGGTGCCCATCTTCTTACCACCGCCTTTTTTACCACCAGCCAGATATTTGGCCTCAAAATCGAAGAAGTCTTCGGGTTTGGTCAGCGGTCGTTCCAGCATTGCCGGTTGCGGTCGGTCGCTCGGCCCCATAATCGGCAGGGTGACCTCGACCAGATTGGGTACGGACTCTTCTACAATGACTTTATCATCGTAGTGTGCCGCTACTTCCAGACCGTTGCGTAGTTCGCTGTCGCTAGTCACTCGGCTTATACCAATGCTCGAGCCCAGGTGTGCCGGTTTAACAAACACCGGATATTTTAGGGTTTGGGTTATGGATTTTACGGCCACTCCTGGTTCGCGCTCCAGCTCGGCCTTAGTGAAAGCCAGAAATTTAGAAACAGCAATATTATTGGCCACAGCTACCTCTTTGGCCAATACTTTATCCATGGCCACAGCCGCAGCACTAACGCCGCAACCAACATATGGCACACCGGCCATGTCGAGCAAGCCCATTAGAGCGCCGTCCTCACCGTAGGTACCGTGGGTAGCCGGAAAGACAATGTCGATTTTGCGCTGACGCTTACGACCGGCGATGCCGCTGGCTTTGACTAGCGTCATGCCGCCATCAAATTGGACGCTGGCCGGCTGGTTGTGGTGTAGAAAATCTCTGATGCCGCCGGAGCTGAACAGCTCAATGTTTTTAAGTTTTTCGTCCCAATACCAAGCCCCGTTCTTGGCAATGTAGACCGCCTCAACCCGATATTTTCTGGTCAGCTCCAATGGTTTGATAATGCTAGCCAGCGCGGTCACGATTGATACGTCATGCTCGGCCGACCGACCGCCGAAAATTACTGCGATTGTTTCCATGAACTCATTATTGCAATTAAGGGCTACAATTTCAATCTACATTTTCATATAGGTTTGCAAATACCTGATTAGGTGATAAAATACATATTCATTATCAGTTTAGGGATATAAATGATAGACATACCGCGAGTTATTATTTTTCATGAAGATAGGCGATTGGCCGAAACGGCCGACTTGGCGGCTCGGCAAGCTGGCTGGCGACCTAGAACATTCAATTTCCTGGAATCTGCCTTGACCGAAATCCGTCGTGAAGAGATAAACAAAACTAGGAGCTCAGCACTAATTGCCGGGGTCGAACAGCTTGGCGTCGGTGGCAATGTTTACAACTACATAGCTCAGCCACTCATTGCTGAGGCTGTTGAACTCGGTATGTCAGTGGCTATTTTACTCGGCAGTCCCGCATCCAGCAACGCCGATTTCGGTAAACAGGTTTTTGTTGTGCCTGCCTGGCTTGAAACCGGCATTAATCCTTCGTTGCAAAGATTCCTTGGTCAACAAGCCGGCGCCGGTGACCAACTTCACGTTTAGCTTTAGATGTAGTTGTCCGGCCAGTCGTTTTGCATGACCACCAAATCGCCATTGGCCACAAAATGCGCTAGATTGGTGTAAAAATCAAGCGGCTTGGACTCTAGCCTTAATTCGCCTTTGAAATGACCATTTTTGAGACCTTGCTTGATAAAATCGGTCACTGAGTTCTGCATTAGAACTACCAGGTCGGGTTGAGCGGCAGCTATTAGTTTGCCGACCTCGACGTGCACACGTTCGGTTTCTTCCCCCTGATCAACCAGACCAGGCGTAACATATACTTTGCGGCGGGCTGGCAGCTCATGCAGCAGTTGAGTGCCGGCTCTGATGCCTTCCAGGTTGCCATTGTATGTATCGTCAATAACCCAAGCGCCAGCTAGTTGATACGGCTGCATTCGGTGCTCAAACGGCTTGGTTTTGGCAAGTCCAGCCCGAACTTGGGCTTCGCTCAAGCCAAGCTCTAGCGCCAAAGCGGCTACCAATGCCAAATAGCCGACTTGATGCCGGCCAATCAAGCCGCTTTTAATAGCCAGGGTTTTTTTGCCTTTTTTGATGACGAATTCACTGCCGTTTAAATCGACTTTGACATGCTCAACCTTCCAACCCAGAGCCGCATGACCGTCAAACAGATGGTAGGCTGGTTTAATAAATGGTTTGACACTCGGCGATTCATCATTGACATAGACGTTTTTGCCATGAAGATAGTCGGCCACGCTAAAGATATCTTCGCCGGCGGCTTGCAGCGTCTTGTAGCGATCCAGGTGAGCCGGTGCCAGACCAGTGATAACGGCGTGGGTAGGATGTGTGTTGCTTGCAAAACCGGCTACATCGCCAGGCGCACCCTCGCCGTACTCAATAATCAAAACATCCTCTTGGCCGGTCAATTTGGCGGCAAACCGGGCGTG
>Ga0182030_10014369_pt1 | contig 15639 bp, 11 predicted proteins | sample 812S3MmetaG_FD_121299 | JGI IMG/M metagenome (GOLD analysis project Ga0182030, IMG submission 121299) | Permafrost microbial communities from Stordalen Mire, Sweden - 812S3M metaG (Illumina Assembly) | ecosystem: Environmental > Terrestrial > Soil > Wetlands > Permafrost | place: Sweden...
CATCAATCAAAAGCACCATTCGGAATTGAAGTCTCTACTTAGCTTGAAGTTCCAATTCTTTGATAAAAACAGTCCACTAATTTATCCCTTGTGAAGTATAGTTTAGTTTGCAGGTGTAAATGTCCGCTATTAAAATCATATTTGGGTGTTGCTACGGGTAGGAAAATTTTATAGAAGTGATTAATTCCATAACCGGGAAGTAAGGGTATCGAATATTTAATTTTATCAACTTTAATATGATTAATAAAATAATTATAATTCGGTCGGCAATGTGAGGGCCAGGGCAACTATTTGCAGAACGTTTTGTAATACACTCAAACATAACTACGCCAAATGGCAAAACTTATTTTACGTACTTTTAGCCTACCATCTTTAATAAAGTATGCAGGACTTACGATCATTTTTTGAACCGGAACATTTTGTAGAATCAACAGATGCCGATGTTTACCAACCGCTGCAGTGGGGCTCAAATATTCAGTGTGCCACTGCCCGGTCTTTTGACTGGGAAGAAGCAGATATCGTTTTGGTAGGTTGCGGCGAATGGCGAGGGGCCGAAAAAAGCAATAGGTACAGCAACAGCCCAAATGCGGTTCGCAAGCAACTGTACAAAATGTACTACTGGCACAACGCCGTTAAAATAGCAGACGCAGGCAACATAAGGCAAGGGGCTACCATTGGTGATACCCGCGCAGCTCTGCTAATGGTACTACAGGAAATTCACAAGGCAGGGAAAATAGCTGTAGTGCTGGGAGGATCCCATGATCTTACTCTGCAGCAATATGAAGTTTTTAAGAAAGCTGGAGAAATGGTTGTTGCCTCAATCGCTGATATGCTCATAGACCTTGATGAGGCAGAAGAAACAAATGCCGACAGTTTCCTGATGGATATGCTTACAGAAACACCCAATTTCATTACCCATTACAGCCATATAGGATTTCAAAGTTATTATGCCCATCCGCGTATGCTGGAAACGCTGGACAAACTGCGGTTCGATTTCTTCAGGTTAGGAAAAGTGAAGGAACAGATAGAAGACATGGAACCCGTACTGCGCAACAGCAATCTGTTTAGCTTTGATATTTCAGCGATACGCTACTCTGACGCGCCTTGTAATATCAACGGATCGCCTAACGGACTTAACGGAGAAGAAGCCTGCCTACTGACCCGCTATGCAGGGATGAGCAATGAGCTAACGTCGTTCGGTATTTACGGCTATCAAGAGGCAGATGACCAGCATAACATGACAGCGAAGCTGATATCGCAGATGGTTTGGTACTTTGTGGATGGCTACCTTGTGCGGAAAACAGAGGCAAAACTTACGGAGCGGGATGAATTCGCAGTATTTAATGTAGCTTTTACCGATAACAATACTACATTCCTGAAAAGTAAACGCACCAACAGATGGTGGATGAAATTGCCGGACAATTCTTTTGTACCCTGCTCTTATAATGACTACCTGATTGCCAGCAATGATGAGATACCGGAGCGGTGGTTGCGGGAGCAGGAAAGGCTGTTATAGTCATGGCAGTAGAAAGAGGATACGAAACGCTATTATTCCGAAACCAATTATGTTGCAGGACTTTCTAAATCTTTTATATCCGCGCTGTGCCACTGAGCTTTAGATCTTATTTCAAACAAAACCGGAATTGCTTTCGACTTTTGAATTTATACCTTCTACTTTTAATTTTTAATTTTTGACTTTTATATAGTGCTCGACAAAAAAAACAAAATACAGAACGAAGAAAAAGCAGTGCTGGTAGGCCTGGTGCATAAAGAGCAGACGGAAACGATGATGAATGAATATCTCGCCGAGCTTCAGTTTCTTGCTGAAACTGCGGGTGCGGTAACTATGAAAACCTTTATGCAGAAATTGCTGCGCCCTGACAGTAAAACATTTGTTGGCAAGGGGAAGCTACAGGAAATAAAAGAATATGTTACTGCGAAAGGGATAAACCTGGTGATATTTGATGATGAGCTTACCGGCTCACAGATCGGGAACATTACCGACGAGATTGGCGTAAAAACCATTGACCGAAGTGACCTGATACTGGATATATTCGCCAGCAGGGCTAAAACCGCGCAAGCCAAGGTGCAGGTAGAACTGGCCCAATACCAATATATATTGCCCCGCCTGAAAGGGATGTGGAAACACCTGGAGCGGCAGGGTGGCGGCATAGGCAGCCGTGGCCCCGGGGAAACAGAAATAGAAACAGACCGCCGTATTGTAAAGGATAAGATAGCCCTGCTGAGGAAGAGGCTGGAAGAAATAGACAAGCAAGCTATGACCCAGCGAAAAGAGCGCGGGGAGTACATACGCGTGGCATTAGTAGGCTATACCAATGTAGGCAAGAGCACCCTGATGAACGTGCTAAGCAAAGCAGACGTATTTTCAGAAAATAAACTTTTTGCGACACTTGATACTACCACACGAAAAGTGGTGTACGAACAAACACCATTTTTGCTGAGTGATACTGTGGGTTTCATCAGGAAGCTACCACACCACCTAGTGGAAAGTTTTAAAAGTACTCTGGATGAAGTAAGGGAGGCGGACTGCCTGCTACATGTTGTTGACATTTCCCATGCAGGATACGAAGACCAAATGGGCGTGGTAAATAAGACACTACAGGAGATAGGCGCTTTCGACAAGCCGGTGATCACCATTTTCAATAAAATGGACCTATATGAACAAACGGTATTTGACCCCTGGCTGGATGATGAAGTGAAAAAAGAAATGCTGACACAATTGGAGACCCGCTGGCAACTCAATATGCATAATTCCGCTATATTCGTTTCCGCCACCGAGCGGCGTAACCTTGATGGGCTGCGCAATACCATACTCAACAGAGTAAAGCTGCTCTACCAGGAACGTTATCCCTACCTAACAAAATTCTATTGACGTAACCTACAAATACCTCATAGTTTATTAAATTACAAACCTCTAAGTCTCCAACCGTAAATTCAAAAAAACTAATTACCAATTCCTGATTTCCGTGTGAATTTATTTTTATCAAACAATTAAATATGTGGGTTTTTTCGTAAAAAACACCTGCATATTGTTTTTTGCTATTCCTCAATGCGAAAAAGTTGCGTAATTTTCTGAAAGCAAAGAAAAGGAAAGCGAATTATACCCAATACATTTCTAAATCCGGCAAGAAAAAATCTCACGCGAAAGCGCTGATTTCAAGGCATTTTAAAGAACACAAAGTGAGCCACACTGCTGGTTTATAAAATTGGATGGGGTGCTACTTCCAAAAAAGTAATCGATAAATACTCTTTTATGAAGCAACAGGTACGTGAATTGTTAGTTACGGCAAAAGTGGCTCAAAACTGGCATAGCCAATTTAACGAAAAAGTGGAAGAGCTAATGGTGCTGGTAAATAAAGTGGATACCGATAAACAAGTGTACGATTCCGGAGAGCTACTTGATGTATATCATAAGAGAAAACACACACCTGCTAAACTGCGAAAGAAAAAGATAAGCGAGTATGATCAAAGACCATTTGAATTCCTGGTTTTTCGAAATTAAATCGCCTTTAGAGTTATTATTGGAATAGCGAAAGCTGTATTTAAGTAACTATCTTTACTACATATGCTGTTCCTATGAGGGTTCTAGTCCTTATTTTTTTTGTTTTGTATACGTCGGTCATATCCGGAAAGACGTCGTATGACCCAATAAATATTCATCATCCATCCCTGACAGCTACAAATTTACCAGTAGGGCGAACCCCACCTGGATTTACAGAGAATACGGGGCAGGTAACGGATCAGCATCTTAGCACCAGACCTGACATTCAATTTAAAGTATCCGCTGCACCTGGATTGAATATTTTCATCGGCGGTGGTGCCATCCACTACCAATTTAGCAAATCCCTCAACGGTATAAAAGGAACATCTGCGTCTCCATTTCCGAAATCAGCGTTCACCCAAACCCGCACAATGTACCGGATGGATGTTGAGCTGGCCGGTGCGAATAAAAATGCAAAAGTGATTACCGAAGAAACGCAGGACTATTATGAAAACCATATTATTGGGGATATATGCGGCCGTGGTTCTTTATCTCATTTATTCCGTAAGATCACCTACCAGGATATATATCCGCATATTGATTGGGTTTTGTATTTAAAAAATGGAACCCTGGAATATGAATTTGTAGTAAAGGAAGGGGGTAATACACAGGACATACAATTAAAATATGGCGGTGCTACTACGATAACATTAAATACCGATGGCTCCGTGACAACTGCCACGCCCCTCGGTCTAATTAAAGAACACTCACCTGTTTCTTATCAACGAGATGGTAAGGCAGTAAAAAGCAAATTTGTACTAACCAACAATATCTTAGCTTTTGAAACCGGATGTCACTCGGGTACTTTAATAATAGACCCAACCCTCGAGTGGGGAACCTACTTTGGAGGAACGGGCGGTGACTATGGGCAAAGTACAACAACAGACGATTCAGGGAATGTGTACGTAACAGGATGGACAAACAGCACCTCCAATATTGCCACTTCCGGCGCTTACGAAGCAACTTACGGCGGCGGTACCTATGACGCGTTTTTAGCGAAATTTAGCAGTGCCGGGACTATGCTATGGGCTACGTATTATGGTGGAAGCGGAGAGGATGTTGGATTCGATGTATCAACGGACAAAGCAGGCAATGCTTACATGACCGGGTGGACTAACAGCACCTCCGGCATTGCCACACACGGCGCTTACCAAACGACTTACAGCGGTGGCATTTTTGATGCCTTTTTAGCAAAATTCAATAGCACTGGCGCCCTTCAATGGGCCACATATTACGGAGGAAGTGATGATGACCAGGGGAAAGGAGTAGCAACAGACAGTACAGGGAATGTGTACCTGACTGGATGGACAAACAGCACTTCGGGAATTGCCACGCCCGGTGCCTACCAGTTCACTTATGGCGGTGGCGCTTATGATGCTTTTTTAGCAAAATTTGATAGTTCCGGTAGCCGTCAATGGAGCACTTATTTTGGCGGAAGCGGGGAAGATGTAGAGTATGGCATAGCCAGTGATGACTCTGCTAATATCTATATTACGGGGTATACTCCAAGCCTTTCAGGCATTGCCACGCCCGGAGCTTATCAAACGTTTGAAGCAGACGGAGGGTCATTCAGTGATGCTTTTTTGGCGAAATTCAACACCGCTGGCGCTATTCAATGGGCTACTTATTATGGAGGAACCGGAAGTGATTATGGGCAAAACATTGATGTAGATAAAACCGGAGGTGTTTATATCACAGGATTTACGAACAGCACTTCAAGCATAGCAACGCCAGGGGCTTACCATGACACTTATGCCGGAGGTGTCTACGATGTGTTTTTAGCAAAATTCAGTTATTCCGGAAGTATGCTGTGGGCGACCTATTTCGGGGGAAGCGATGCTGATTACGGGCATGGCGTGGCAACAGATGACTCGGCAAATGTGTACATTACAGGCTACACTGCAAGCACATCTGAAATTGCAACACCAGATGGATATGATACAGCTTTTAGCGGAGGTGGAGATGATGACTATCTGGCCAAATTCAATGGTAGCTCCGGGGCTCTTCTATGGTCTACCTATTATGGAGGAACGGGGGATGACGAAGGATGGAGCGTAACAACCTTTAGCCCGGATCTTGTTTATATTTCAGGTAACACAACCAGTTTATCAGGTATTGCTACGGCTGGTGCTTACCAAACTGTAATTGGTGGTAGCCAGGACGCCTTCCTAGCAAAATTCGTTTTTTGTACCGTGCCAGTTGCTGGGCCAATCACGGGCATTGACTCCGTATGCATTGATTCTACCATTCTCCTTACAGATTCTTTCGCAGGTGGCATTTGGAGCAGCAGCGACGTCACCAGAGCTGTAGTAACCGGAGGCATTGTGACAGGAAGATCAACAGGAACCGATACTATAAGATATTCTATTCCCAATCCATGCGGCAATGCAACTGCTGAAAAGCTAGTCTATATTACCCGTGACTGTACTGAAGCAGCGGAAAACATATCATTCCCAGCGCAAGGCTTTATTTTATATCCTAATCCCGCTCAAGGCGAACTGAATCTCTCTTCCGCAGACAAAATCAGCGAGGTTATCATAACCAATGTTTTGGGGCAAATAGTATATGCAGAAAGATGCAATGCTACAAGCCTACTTATTGACATTTTGAGCCTGCCTCCGGGTGTTTATTTAGCAAAAATAAACGGCTCGAAAATGCGGCGGTTTGTAAAGGAGTAAAATTTCTAAATAATTGAATTCTGCCATGAATATAAAAGTGCATATCAGCGTTGACAGCTATCATTCCAGTCCCCTGTTTAAAAAATCAATGAATGGCCGCATGGCTGAGAATACGTCCAATGATTTCTTAACGAAGCCCTTTGAGATAATATCAACATCCTGTAAATGATGTGCGACCGTAAAGCTTTTCATTTTCAGGTATTCTATTGCCGGATTGTCATCAGTATAGCCCTGGGGCAGGGTTTTTAACTGTTCTCCGTTTATTTTACTGAATAATTTTTTAAACTTTTTTTCTTCAGTAATCCCTTTGAAATCATTGAAGTTATAATCTATTTCCTGCCTTACCGCTTTTAATAGCGGTGGCTCAGGAACCCAAAGGCCTCCTCCCACGAAGCTCTTGCCGCCCGGTTCTATATGTAAATAATAACCCGCGCCGGGAAACTTGCGGCCTCCTTTGCTAAAGAATGCCCCGAAGTGGGCTTTGTAAGGCGTTTTATCTTTTGAAAAACGAACATCACGGAAAATGCGGAAAATGCAATCCTTAGCTTTTTGTTCCTTAAATAATGGTTCTGAACCTGATAAGTCGGCCAATAATTCTGTAACCAATGCTTCAAAATCTTCTTTAGCATTTTGGTAGTCATCCCGGTGCTTGTCAAACCAGGGTTTATTATTATTTTTTGAAAGCTTTTCGAGAAATGCTGTGGTGGACGTTTGTATCATAAAGACGAAAAATAAGGAAATTCGGATTCCTAATACTCCAAATTTAAGAAGTTGACCCTGGATTTTCAATGGAAATTTACTTTACTGATACCTATTCTCCTTTCTTCTCATTTATATAACAACACCTTCCGTATTTTCATTTTTTTTTGTATAATTTTATTCCCCCTCAAATCATAGTGCATGTTCGTAGCTTCATTATATAATCTCAAAGGCGGTGTAGGCAAGACCACTTCCTGCGTCAACTTTGCTTATATGGCGGCAAAAGATGGCTACAAGACATTGCTGCTGGACCTTGATCCCCAGGGAGCCGCCAGCTACTACTATAACGCAGCGGCAGCGGTGAAGAGAAGCATTAAGAAGATCATAGAACATGACCTGGCTATCGGTGAAGCCATAATGCCATCAGGGTATAAGGGTTTAGACATTATACCCGCCGACCTCTCCGCACGTAAGCTGGATATTTTACTTGATGAGCAACACAATACAAAGAAGCATTTTAAAAACCTGCTTAAAGAAATATCCTCCAACTATGATCTTGTTTTTATTGATTGTCCTCCGGGCTTCTCCAATGTTGCAGATAATATATTTTATGCTTCAAACGCTATATTGATGCCATTGATCCCAACGACATTATCAGTGCGCACTTATGAGCAGGTCAAAACCTATTTCGGGAATAAAGATATTAACCATGAAAAGCTGATGTGTTTTTTCACTATGGTAGATGTCCGCAAGAATATGCATAACGATAGTATGCAGCAGTTGAATAAGGATAAACATTTTTTCGAGCATTACATACCTAATCTTTCAGACATTGAAAAAATGGGCATAAACAATGCGCCGCTAGAGGTTTTTGCCCGATCGGGATATGCGAATACATGCTACCGGGCGCTATGGAAAGATATAAAGGAAGGCCTGCTCGAATAATTGATGGAACAGCTAAGGAAAGTTGACAAAATAAGATCGCAATATGGTGGAAGCTATTTTGTCAACGTTCCTAACGAGTTATCTTTAACTTTATCCGATGCAACTCTCGTTACAATTAGATATTCCGGTGCTCCCCAAGCCAATTTCTTACACGGATAATATACTTCTTATAGGGTCTTGTTTTACAGAGCATATTTCAGACCGGCTGCAACAACATAAGTTCAAGGTACTATCTAATCCGCATGGTATCCTTTTCAATCCGCTCAGCGTAGCATCAAGCCTGGAAGGCTATTTAAGTAGTAAGCAATATGAACAAGAAGACCTTTTTTACCAGAACGAGTTGTGGAATAGCTGGGATCATCACACGCGTTTCTCTGATATTAGCGCCGATGTTGCCCTAAACGGTATAAATCAATCACAGGCCGAAGCATCTGTATTTTTAAAACATGCAGACTGGGTTATTATCACATTAGGCTCCGCTTTTCAATATTACTTAAAAGAGACAGGCAAACCGGTTGCTAACAATCATCGCGCACCGGCGCAGTGGTTCGAAAAAAAGCTTTTGCCTATTGATGAAATCACCACAGCTTTAGGTAACGCTTTGCAGCATTTGTTTGATTCAAACCCTTATGCCCAGGTACTGTTTACTATCAGCCCGGTACGCCATATCCGTGATGGCGTGGTGGACAATAACCGAAGTAAGGCAAGGCTTATAGAATCGGTGCATGCCTTATGCGAACAATACGAGAAGGCGTATTACTTTCCTGCTTATGAACTGGTGATAGATATACTGCGTGATTACCGCTTCTATGATATTGACTTTGTGCATCCTAATTACCTTGCTACTACTTATGTATGGGAGCATTTTATAAAATCCTGTATTGCAAGGCCCGCTTATGAGGTGATGCAGCAAGTACAGGAGATCATCACTGCACGCAGCCACCGCACACGTTTTCCTGCAACAGCCGTTCATCAGAAATTTAAAGAGAGCTATGCAGAGAAAACACGGGCGCTCATTGATAAATATCCTTACTTAGACCTCAATGAAGAATTGAGATATTTTACCCCAAACCCCTCCCGCTAAAAAGCCGGATTTTATTCCGGTACTTCTCCATATTTCCTGATTGTGGATGTAATCCGTTATGGCTGAAGAGTAATGGTATTTCTTACAGCTTCTTCTTCCTTACTTTTCCTATCAAGGATTACTAACATAGCCAAAGGAATATAGAAAAGCGCAGCCACTTTGTGCGTCTCAATTAATTCGGAAAAGAAATTATTGATGAAGCCAACTGCTAAGGTCATAGCAAGGCCTATAGTCACGAAGCGGTAGAACCGGTCTTTGAACCTGTGGTATATTTTCTGAGCCCTGGCAAATATGGCATAGATAAGTATGGCATATAGCAGCATGGCCGGCCAGCCCTGCTCCACCAGCATATAAATAAAGTAGTTGTGCGTGGTTGATTGCTCCGGGTTTCTGCTTACATAAGTGCGGAATGAAGTGACCGCATAAGGCTTATAGAAATAATAAAATGCACGTGGCCCATAGCCTGTAATAGGTCTGTCCTGACTCATTCTGACTGCGGCTATCCACCTATACAGCCGCTCCATTGAGGACATATCCCTGCCGCGGAAAGTAGATATGAGATGGTCTGTAAAGTTTTTGTGCATGTAGGTATTGTTATAGTCCGGCCTGAATTCAAGGTACTTATTGTTGGGTACCATGTAACACATCATTAAAATGATGAGGCCGTAAATAGCAGGCATAATAATATTCACAAGCCTGAACCTCATAGCGAGGGCGACGACAATTGCAAAAACAAGACCAATCTCTGCTGCCCGAGCAAAGGCAAACCATATCCCCACTAAAAAAATAAGTATGGTAAGTACCAACCCGCCCCTGATGAAAATATTCCGGCCCTTGGTAAGCGGCACAGCGATAATCAACAACGGCAGGAACATAGATATGACAGTGGAATAGTCCACATGATTATAATAAAGGCCGCTCATAGCTCTTTGCACCTTATCAAACTTAAAGCCCAGGATTGCATGGTGCGCTAATATGACCAATATGGTGATCAGCATGGGCACCAGCATGAGCAGAAAGCCCCTGATAAAGTCTTTCTTCTCCCTGAAAATGTAAATGGGCAAAATGAAAAAGCAAGTCAGCAACCATATTTTGACGAGGAGGAATTTTATAGAGAATAACAGCATCTTTGAAAAAATAACTGCCACTACTGTCCAAACAAACTGTAGCACAGTGATCAGAACGATCTTGTCCCGCCAAAACCATTCGGGTATCATGGCGGGGTTGCGCGCCAATATCAATATAAATGTGAGCAGGAACACCCACATCAGTGGCTGGTCAGGCAATGTGATGGACATGGAATCACCCGCAAAATTGATCTGGATGGATGCAGGGATAGTGAAGAGGAATATCCAGTACGCTGTCTTCCAGTTAACGACCAAAAGCATCAGGTATAAAAAAATAAATGGCGCTGCCAGCAGCATATAATTGCCCGTCCAGGCAAATAATACCACGGTGACAAAGAGCAGCATAAATGCTGCCACATCAAACCAAATATTTTTTACGAGTGCCAGCATTTTTTATTTCTTACCTGACAACTGAGTTGAGCTTGCGGAAATAAGCAATCAATAAGACATAAACTGTGCTGAAAAATAATCCAAGGAAAGCAGCGATCGCCAGGATAATCGTCGCACTTGCTCCTGTAGGAGAAACAGGCGGAACTGCTCTTGAGATCAGTTTCAGGAAAGTCAGTGCGTTATTTGATGAAGCCGAAAATTCATTCAGGTTAGAAATATAATGGGCACGATCTGCTACCAACTGGTCTTTTATGGCTTCTATGTTCTGAATTTCTTCTATCCCCCTGCCATATCCTTTTCCACCACCCTTCATTTCGCCATATATCAGGTTTTGCCTTGCCGGGCTTATGAGGCTGTATATGCCATACCTGTCGCGCATATTAGCAAGTGAGTCGGTGAGTACATTGATGGAGCTATCTAACTGTTTTACTTTATCATTAACTGCTGTGTACAGGTCCTGTTTCATAGATGTATAATAGTGCTGGTACGTTTCTTCCAGCACCTGAACGCTCATATTGGCCACGTTGGCTGCTGTCTGCGCATCATATGCTATGTAAGACACCTGTATATCTTTATACTCAGAACGTTTCAGGTTGAAGTTCTTATTAAATATGCCCATCAGCGCCGCATGGCCCTTTGGATCATTGATGTCCTGGTTATATACCACCTGGAACTGGCTGTTCCTGATAATGCGGTCTTTTACCGTATCAGAATTTGCAAGAGAGGTAACCTTGTCCAGGTCATCATCTCCGCCAAAATAATCCACATACCTTGTTTCAAAGGAGCGGAACAAAGTGCTTCTGTCCCCATAAAGTGGGTTATTAACAAGGAAGGTAGCCTCAGCTTTATACTTCTTCTTCTTAATGACCAGGAATACGGCGCCGAGTAGAATTGCGACAACAGTGATGATGATAATAAAATTCCTTTTTTTCTGGATCGTCCTGATAATGTCCACCAGGTCAAATGATGTTTCTGTCATTTCAATTTATTAATGAGTTATGCTGATCTTTTATTTAACGCTTAAACTATGTTTCTAATTGTATGAATTAGCTATGCAGTTCGATAATACAAATTGCCAAACCTTCGTCCTGCGCGAGAAGGCTGCTCCCCGGCCCTCTCCGAAGGAGAGGGAGATGTTGCGTATTCGCGAGAAGTATCACCCCAGCTGTATTCGTCCCGATAACTATCGGGGCTCATCCAGCATCCCCTCTTTGAAAAAAAGAGGGGAGTGTGTTGCGTACCTCACTCAGTTTTGCATGTCATTTTCAAAGAGCTTGTGCGCGGTAAATCAACTAAATTACTGTTTCACCTGCCTGCATTTTTTCAGCATTTTCGGCAAACTGCAGCGCATCTATCATTTCCTGGATATTGCCATTCATAAAGTCATCCAGGCTGTAAATAGTCATGTTAATACGGTGGTCGCTCACCCTACCCTGTGGGTAGTTATAGGTTCTTATTTTCGCCGAGCGGTCTCCAGTGCTTACCAAACTTTTTCTGCGACGGCTGATTTCATCTTCCTGCTTTCGCACCTGCTCTTCATACAGCCTGCTGCGCATCATGGCTGTAGCCTTATCCCTGTTGCCTAATTGAGAGCGCTCTGTCTGGCAGGTAATTACAGTCCCGGTTGGCACGTGGGTAAGTATTACTTTGGTTTCCACTTTATTTACGTTCTGCCCACCGGCACCGCCACTGCGTGCCGTTTCCATCTTCAGGTCACTATCTTTCAGCTCAAAGTCTATTTCTTCAGCCTCAGGCATTACCGCCACGGTAGCGGCGGAAGTATGTACCCGGCCGCTGGCCTCTGTTGCCGGTACCCGCTGTACACGGTGAACACCGCTTTCAAATTTTAGCGTGCCATATACATCCTCACCCTGTACTTCCAACTGTACTTCTTTATAACCACCTACAGTACCTTCTGTTTCTGACAGCAGCGCTATTTTCCAGCCCAGCCGCTCACAGTATCTCATATACATCCTCAACAAGTCTCCAGCAAAAATACTGGCCTCATCACCGCCGGTTCCTCCGCGAATTTCTATAATAGCGTTTTTCTCATCCTGCGGGTCTTTGGGTATAAGCAGGTTCCTCATTTCTTCTTCCAGGCCTTCTTTTTGTGTTCCCAGCTTCTCCAGGTCTTCCTTAGCAAGCATGCGCAGCTCTTCATCGCTCTCAGTTTCCAGCACTTCACGCGCAAAATCAAGGCTGTCTATACAGTTACGATATACTTTATAGACGTCGACTATTTTCTCCAGCTTACGGTATTCCTTGCTTATCTGTGAAAACCGCTTGTTATCGCTAACGATCTCCGGATTGGTTAGCGCTACACCCAGATCATCAAATCTCGCCTTGATAGCTTCTAACTTTTCTACTATAGAACTCATTTTATATTATACGATATTATTTATGGTGCGCGAAGTTACGGCTTTAAGGGGGTTATTCAAATTTTGGTCTGAACCGCAATTTTTGGAATTGAGGAATTAAGGGAACTGATGGGGTTAAGACAATAAATAATTATTTACATATTGTGTATTTACAAATTCATTAAGGAAAAACTCATATAGAACATTGTTTTTTGCTCTTTAAGCGGCCTTAACCAATAATTTGCAGGTTCATTTGATAAAAATATTGTGTGCGACCCTGACTTTTACGTGTATTGAAACAAAGTGAAATTTTTTTTCGGTCTCTTCCCAAGAGTGATGAGTTTATTTTACAACTTAATAATTTTGATAATTTTATCATTTTGTTTGTACTACTATAGTATATTGCAACTGAAGCCTCAAGGTGCAAATGTACTAATTTTTTAGCAATTTTTTTTAATTTACTAATATTTTAGCATTTTATTATAGCATGCCGATCCTAACCTTTCCCAGAATGCTTTTCGAGGTTCGGCGAACAGTGGGGAATTTGGGGAGCTGATCCTGCAACGTATACCCTTCGGTACATCCGCAACTGGTTTTAATGAGGTTATTCAAATTTTGACTGAATACACACCCATCGAGTAGCGTTTTTCCATACTCCTCTAAAAAGACCCAATTAACCCCATTTTATTGATAGGTACTTCCTACCCGCTTAGCTTTATAATCAATAAAATAAAACCCGGTGGAAGACTTAGACATAGATGAATACAAAGCTTATCTGTTTATGGCAGCATCAAGCACTATCACTTTAATTATATTCTGGCTTAACATTCACCTGTGATCTGTAGCGGGCAACCATTAAGGATCACAGGTGAATGAATTGAAAACTTTCCTGCAAACCCTGTTAATCTTTTATGATCGCTTGCCAGCACTATCATTTTTAATCTAGTAAATCAAGATTTATATGTTTAACATGCAGAATTTTACGAACGTTTACACAGCTGTTAAATGGCATTGCGAAATTGCAGGGTTTCAGGAAAATAAAGACTGGCGGGAAACTATTGCAGAGACTGCTGATGTGCCGGTGACTAATATGAGCTTCTACCTCAACCTGTTCGAAAACCTGGGATTAATTACCTATTCACCATACGGGTCTATCGAGCTAACTGAAGTAGGTGTAAATAAAGAGAAACTATTCGCATAGCTAATACTGAACAGGGGATAGATCAGTGAGTTTAGATTACTTATGATGCACCTGATATTCGTCTGAAATACATCCCCCACCGCCCCTTCGCTCACGCTCAAGACCAACGCTCAAGGGGGAATACTGCATCAAGTTTTTTTTGCTGCATACAATGTTTCAACAGCTTAAATGTTGCTAACTTACCCTTGCAGAATATAAACCACTACTTATGGACTATTTAAGTCCTTCCCTTTCTTTTTGGAAACGGAAGAGGTTATCCCTTAATCGTGCAGCTTCCATAAAGTCCATATCTTTTGCTGCTTTTTCCATGGCCTTCTTTGTCTGGGCTATGATCTTGTCTAACTGTGCTGCCGAGCGGTATGCCACTTCTTCTTCAGCCGCCATTGGCAGCATATCATCCTTAATAGCATATTTGTACTTCTCATCATAGCCCTTTATTTCCAGTACGGAACCTTGCTGCATGATCTGCTCTATTGATTTGATAATGGTTGTGGGCGTAATGCCGCGTTGGAGGTTATATTTTATTTGTTTTTCACGTCGGCGGTCTGTTTCATCCATGGTGCGCCTCATGCTGTCTGTGATGTGGTCTGCATAAAAAATTACGAGGCCCTCTACATTTCTCGCTGCGCGGCCTGCCATCTGGGTAAGAGAGCGCTCATCTCTCAAAAAACCTTCTTTATCCGCATCCAGTATAGCCATCAGCGACACCTCCGGTAAGTCTAATCCTTCTCTTAGTAAATTAACACCGACCAATACATCTATATTGCCTAGTCTCAGGTCACGGAGTATTTCCACCCGCTCCAGGGTGTCTACCTCCGAGTGAATATATTTTGAGTTGATGTTGATGCGCTTCAGGTATTTGTCCAGTTCTTCTGCCATGCGCTTGGTGAGCGTGGTTACGAGTACGCGACCTCCTTTTTTTACTCGTTTATCTATTTCATCCAGGAGGTCGTCAATCTGGTTAATGCTTGGGCGTATCTCTATCGGCGGCTCCAGCAGGCCGGTTGGCCTTACTATCTGCTCTACTACTACCCCACCCGTTTGCTCCAGTTCATACTTGCCGGGAGTGGCGCTGATAAACAACACCTGCGACAGCTTCGACTCAAATTCATAAAAATTCAGTGGGCGGTTATCTAATGCCGATGGGAGCCTGAACCCAAAGTCAACAAGGGTTAGCTTACGGGATCGGTCCCCTCCATACATACCGCTGATTTGTGGTATGGTGGCATGGCTTTCGTCCACCACCAGTAGAAAATCATCCGGAAAATAATCCAGTAGACAAAAAGGGCGCGCCCCTGGCTTACGCCGGTCAAGGAACCGTGAATAGTTTTCTATGCCGCTACAGTAGCCCAACTCCTGTATCATCTCCAGGTCATAACTTACGCGCTCTTTTATGCGCTGGGCCTCAATATGTTTGCCTATGCGCTTAAAATAGTCTACCTGAGCGGTCATTTCATCCTGTATCTCGTAAATGATCTGAGACATCTGGTCGCGGGGGGCTATATATAGGTTGGCAGGGAATACGGCTGCGCTGTCCATAACCCCTATGCGCTTGCCAGTCTCCGGCTCAAAGCTCTCTATCTCCTCGACCTGGTC
>Ga0182030_10014370_pt1 | contig 15638 bp, 8 predicted proteins | sample 812S3MmetaG_FD_121299 | JGI IMG/M metagenome (GOLD analysis project Ga0182030, IMG submission 121299) | Permafrost microbial communities from Stordalen Mire, Sweden - 812S3M metaG (Illumina Assembly) | ecosystem: Environmental > Terrestrial > Soil > Wetlands > Permafrost | place: Sweden...
ATGGATCGCCTGGGCAAGGCGATCGGCAGCGGCATTCACGGCAAATGGAAGGTGCTGCTCACCGATGCGTGCCACAGCGGCGCCATCACGCCGGAGACAGATCCGGCGCAGCTCAATCACCTGCTGCTGGACATGCAGCAGTCCATCTTCTCACTCACGGCCAGCCGCGATCGCGAACAAAGCTTTGAGAGCGCCGAATGGGGCGGCGGGCACGGCATCTTTACGTATTACGTCGTGCAGGGTCTGGCCGGCGCGGCTGACACCAATGGAGACGGCATTGTTACGGCCGACGAACTTGCCGAATACGTCCACAGCAACGTGCGTCAAGCCACCGGTGCGCGCCAGAATCCAACCTCTGAACGCGGCAGCTTCGACTCAAACATGGTGCTTGCCTTCAATCCCACGCACGCAAAGGCTCCGGCTCTGGCTGAACTGAAATACGGAACGATGGTCATTCAAAGCAACATGGATGACACGGAGTTTTGGCTTGACGGCCAGAAAGCCGGAGTCGTGAGCAAGGCCACCCCGCTGCGCTTGCCCGGCCTCAGTCCCGGATCGCATACCATCAAAGCCGTTCACATGGGCTATGAGCCGGACGGTCCGCGGGAAGAGATGATCTATCCAGGCCAGGAGACCACGGTCAACGTGCGCATCCTCATCCCGCGTCGACGCACCCAGGCAGCGGTCGACCTTCTCGATGAGGGAGTCGCTTCGTATAAGAAGGGATACGAAGTCAATTACAAGAAAGCCGAAGCAAAGCTGAAAGAGGCCATCGCCCTTGATCCCAACTACAGCGAAGCCTGGATGTATCTTGGGCGCGTGGAGAATGCACTCTGGGCAGACGATCAAGCTACGGCAGCGTTTCAGCGCGCCATTGCCATCGATCCCGATTATGAGGAGGCGCGCGTGAGCTACGCCGGCGCCCTTCTTGATCAGGGCGGCCTTGATGAAGCAGTGCGGCAGCTGAATGCTGCGCTCGAGCGGCAGCCACAAAACGGCACGGCCTACTATCTGCTGTCGCAGGCGTACGCGCGGCAAGGAGACTTCGCTGCCGGAAAGGCAGCAGCGCTGCATGCAGTGAAAGCGAACCCCGGCAATGGAGAAGCGCACTTCTGGCTGGCCGAGTGCGAGCGCCACCTGAACGACGCGGATGCGGCCGACTCCGAGTACCGGCAATACCTGCGCATGACAGACTTCAACTCCGGCGCCTGGGGCCAGGCAAACTACTACATCGCCGGCTTCCTTCTAGGGGTGGGCCGCAAGCACCACGCAGCGGAGCAGGATATTTGGAAGGAACAGCAGGGACAGGCAAATGTTGGGCTTTGCGATTGCGAGTGGATGCAAAAGCGGTACGATGCTGCAATCTCTTTTTGCCAGAGGGCACTCACCTTTTTGCCCACGGACCTGTGGGCAAACTATCGCCTCGGGCTGATCTATGTGGAGCAAGCCAATGCCGGTGCGCCGCCCGCCAATACCGCGACTGCAAACGCTGGCACTCCGGCTGACCTTCTAAAAGCCGCACGCGTTCGGTTTTCAAACGTGGTCACCGTGAATCCGGACACGGATGAGGCCAATCGCGCGCGCCAGTACATCGCACGCATCGATGCTGCTCTCGCCTCCAATCATTGAATGCGAATTAATCGACAGGCAAGCCGCTACTCGTGCCGCAACTCGAGGCGAAGCACCACCTGGGAATTCGATGCTGGGCCAGACTCTTTATCTACCACGTAGATCGCCTTCTCATGCGTATCGGCTTGCGTCTTGGAGCCGTCCTCTTTCTCCTCATCCACAAGCTTCAAATCGCGGCTTGCCAACCGCTGAACAAATGCGTCGGGAATTTTGTTCTCGGCTTCCAGCGTCTGCGTGGAATCCGCAGGTTGTTGAGACGCTGCGGGTTGAGCACTGCGGAGATTTTCAATGGCCCGATCGAGATCCGCAATGGGCGTGCGGCTGAGAATCACGAAAAGCTTTTCGTCTCCCGGGTTCTGGTCGAATTGAAATGACTTGGTGCCTTCCGGCACAACCTGGAGTTGTCCCGCGGAGATTTTGTTTGCATCCGGTGCCGCGCCAAGCGGCGGATAAATGGGAGACCAGGCGCCGGTCGATCCTTGCTCGATCACATAGAAATACCCGGATTCATTGGGCAGGAAGCTGAGGCGGATATGATCGCCGCTGTGAAACACGCTGTCGGCATCGACTTCTTCGTAATTGTGCGCATCATCGCGACGCATCACCGAACATCGCAAACCCAGATGAGTCACACTCGCCCGAACCAGGTGGGGTGCCGCGCCATAGCCATTTTCAGAAACAAGTTGCTCGACCTTCGAGGCTCGGAATGTATTTCCCGATTGCGCATTTCCGCTTCCGCTGCTCTCTGGCTGAGACGCAGTGTGCCCCGTAATCTGTGCATGGCTCACGGTGCGCTTTTGCGCGGCAGGATTCGGTGTGACGGTGATCAGGTCGGAGGATGACCAGAACGTATCGCGCGCCGAAGTCTTCTTCTGGGCCCGAAGGGACACGGCAACGAACGCGGTGAGGGTCAGCATCAGCAGAAGTCTGTTGGGGAAAGTCATTGATTCTCCTCCGTGCCAAAATCGAAATTTGTCGTACTCAAAGAAACTTTAGGCCGCAGAAAAAGAATTACGCCGGCGGCGCGCTTCGTACGCAGCGAAAGCCTATCCATGGAGAGCGGCCATCGGACGGTAACCCGCGATGTCTGGTCAGATCGAAGTCTTCACTTGTGCCAGGCCCGAAGCTCCCACCCTTGATGATGCGCCACTCAGCAGAGAAGCTTTGTCCCTTCAAGAGTTGTTTCATATGATCATTCTCTTCCGCGGTCGGAGTGTAGGGGCTCGCCGTCCACTCCCACACGTTCCCTGCCATGTTATACGCGCCATACGGGCTGCGGCGAGACGAATCCGAGCCCACCGGTTCCAAATGGTTGGGCACATTCTCTGTCCACGGAGTGTTGCCCCAGGGAAAGATGCGGTCATCCGTGCCGCGCGCAGCTTTCTCCCATTCCTCTTCTGTCGGCAATCGCCGGCCGGCCCATGCCGCGTACGAAGCCGCGTCGTCATAAGAAACCGTCGTGACGGGATATTCCAGATGGGTGGCATAGTCCGCACTTTGCGGAGGCGAATGTCCTGTAGCCTGGCAGAACTGCCGGTATTCCGCATTGGAGACTTCAGTTTCGTCAATATAAAAATCCGGCAGCACAATGTTCCGCGCGGAGTGATCGTCTGCGCTCCCGAACGCAAATGGACCCTGGCTAACCAGAAGCATTTTTCCGTGCGTGTCGGAATAGGTTTGCGGCAAAGTGGGCTTGGGCGCAGCAACTGGTTGTGTCGCATTCGTTGCGGAGTGCGTTTGGTAAACAACGGCTGCCACCGCTGTGATGGCGATGATGGCTCCCACCGCGATCCAAATGGGCAACCGCGATTTACGCTTCGCGTTTCCGGACACTTCGGGCTCGGCTGGCGAGCGCTCCGCCTGGGCCGCGTCCGGAGCCGAAGCCACCTCCGGAGCTGGCGCCACGCCGGTCCCGGAAATCTGTACCCCCGATCCGGCAACCTCCGGAGCCACGCCGGCCCCTAAATTTTCCACCTTCAAGCCGGCAACGGTCCCGCTCCCGTTTGCGCTGGAAACTCGGGTCACCGAGGCTCCGGCGCCGGTGTGCGCATCGAGCGGCACTTGCTCGGCCTGCTCAATGCTCGCGCGCAGGGCGCTATCGACTGACGGCCTGAGTCTCCCCGGACCGGTCGTGGCTCCGTAAGATCGGAGCAACTCCAGCAGCTCAGCGGTGCTTTGGAATCTATCTTCAGGACGCTTTGCCATGAGCTTCTGCACCATGGCGTCGCACGCAGGAGCTAAGGCAGGGTCCAGCGTCAACAGGGAAGGTGGCTCTGTCATTAAGTGCGCCAACAGCACTGCCGACGTGACCTCGTTGTAGAACGGACGCTGCCCTGTGAGCAGCTCAAAGAACACAACGCCCAGCGAATAAAGATCGCTGCGTACATCGCAAACTTCGCCCCGAATCTGCTCGGGGCTCATGTAGAACGGAGTGCCCATGCTCTCGCCCGGTCTGGTCAGGCCGTCCGCAGCGTCGTGGATACGGGAGATGCCAAAGTCCAGCAGCTTGATGCGCCCGCTTTCATCCAGAAGCATGTTCGCCGGTTTCAAGTCGCGATGCACAATGCGCTTGCCTTCGGCGCACGAAAGAGCCTCGGCGGTCTGGGCAATCACGTTGGCCGCATCCGCCAGAGTCAGCTTCCCCTCGCGCCGCAAAAAACCTGCCATGTCCTCACCCGCGATGAACTGCATCACGAGGAAGTACAAACCAAGCCCTTCACCGATATCGAAAATCGGCACGATGTTCGGGTGGCTCCCCAGTGAGGCGGCCATTCGTGCCTCTCGCTCAAATCGCGACACGATGCTTGCGTCTTGCGCCAGTTGTTCGGCGAGTACTTTGATCGCAAACAGGCCGCCATGGAAACGATGCCGCGCCAGGTACACCTGGGCCATCCCGCCGCCGCCAATCAAGCAAAGGATGCGGTATTTGTCTCCAAGTACCGAGGTGAGCCGCTCCTGTTGTTCTGCCTGGGACATAGGGTGCCTCTGCTTGGCGAACTTGATTCTGTTGATAGGTTATTGGGAACGCTTTTTGCGAAGCGGCGCACGACCTGCCTTCCGACGGCTTGAAAAACTTCAATCCAGGAACTGAACTTACTGGCAAAGCTGCGCCTCGGCGATTATAAAGTGTAGGATCGCCTGACTGGAACGGTTTCCGTCGCCTAGAGTCAGAAGGAATTTTCCTCGACACAACGAATACGCTCCAAAGAGTCGAAACCACCAGTTTTACTCCGGCGCGCCAGAACGCATAGGGTAGCCCGGTAATGCCCTCGCCACTAAGGTTCTCCCCAGCTGCCGAGTCACAAGAACCCAGAACCACCAACTCAGAACGGAGATTCAGACTGGCGATGACGCAGGCCATCGACTCGCTTGCGCGAATGGAAGATGCGGACCATTACGATTCAACGTCATGGGTACAAGCGGGCAAGCCACTCTGTGCGCCGGAAATCTTCGGGCGAAGAAGTCGTCAGACACTCCGTTCCTCGAGTTTGCTTTTCGGGCCATAGGAATACCTCCTGGTCCGAAGCAGGCACACAACGCGCACACTTGTGCGGCGGAGGTCAGTTTCTAAAGGGGTTTGAGAGGCATGTTATTGATGGGGAATTCAGTGTCCGATTACTGTATCCTGTCTGCGGCGCGACTTAGGCGGTCAGCCAGGACTTCGTTGGCCAGTTCGAGAGCTGACTCCTTCACGAGTCGACGTACCGCTGTTTACTCAGTCCGGGCAGATAGGTCACACAGAACACGAAGGCACTCAGATCGATTGGGCCTTTGGAAGGATGCTGCTGATCGGAAGCCTCAGCGGTCGCGCTAGCGTGACACGCCGGGAATCGCAACGCATAGGAAGACTCTTCAGCAGTACCCAGAATCATTAACCGGACCGACATTCAATTCACCACAGAAGTCGAGATGCAGGCTTGCGGTGATTCCTTTCTTACCTTTTGAACTGAGTATCGAGGACCAATTCAAGAGCCCTGTACCTGACGTCGGAATCAGTGATTACGTAGTAGATCCGCCGTGCGAGCCATTGTGCGAACCATGCCAGGGGGTTGTTGGCGTCAGTGGTCGGCACGGGCGGCCGAAGCCTTTGTGCGCTCAAACTCGCGCGCCTCATACTGGCTGGCGGCGCTTTTGATTCCCGCCGCCCTGGCACGACGGGCCAACTCATTGGTTGAGATTTTCCCCTCGCGGGCAAGAAGCCGGGCGATCTCTACACTTGCGCCCACGAAGATCGCGCGGAGCTGCTTGCCTTCCTGGGCAGGCGCACGGAAGCTCTTGCCGAGCTCACCAGGGTCAACCAGATCGATTTCGGCCCAAGCGCCTCCATGACGGAAGAAAGCGTTTATTTTGAGCTTGGCGAATATCAGAATTTGTTGGAAGCCAGCCGCAGCGGAGTCGCTTCGACTCCCAACGAGTGGGTGGGACACGAATATCTGGGCATCGGCTATGAAGGCACCGGCAAGCTTCCCGAAGCCGTGGCTGAGTATCAAAAGGCAGTCGAACTATCAAATGGAGGTCAGGACGCCCGAGCTTCGCTCGCACACGCGTTCGCGGCCGCCGGAAACCGATCTGATGCAGAGGTGATTCTCCGTGACCTCGAGCACAAATCGAAAAATAGCTACGTCTCTCCGTATGTCCTGGCAACCCTTTACGCGAGTCTTGGCGAAAAGGACAAAGCATTTCAATATTTAGAAAAGGCGTACAGCGAAAAATCGTTAGACCTCATTCCGAACCTCAAGGCCGACTTAAGAATCGATAATCTACGCTCCGACCCTCGATTTCAGGATCTAGTTCGGCGCGTGGGGCTCCCACAATAAAGTTAGTTCTTCTATTTCGATAGATCTCGCATCCTTCAATGCGCTTGCGTGGAGCTTCCTCGGTTAAGACGATTTCAACCAGAGCTGGATTTGTATGGAAGCATTTTGAAATGCTGCCTTTAGACGCTCACTTTGCGCTGCTTGCCCAAATAGATCCTCGAAAGTCGGCATTGCGCCATCTTTCAATGGCGAACCAACTTCTCCTTGCCTGGGTTCTGGCGCCTTTGCGCGGGGCAATGATCGGGCTCAACGCCGCGATTGAAGACAAGACCGATCACCGAAAAATTCCCTGGCCGGTTAAACTAAAGGCTGCCCTGACACGAGCCTTATGCCAGCCGAAATTGTCCTTCAGCCCAGCCCCAACGCCGCAGGTATCGCTGAAAAACGCGAGCGGCTTGCTGCCGTCCGTGCCGCGCTTGCCGAGCGCGAAGCCGACATCGCACAGATTCGCTCTCAGTTGAAGGCATTTGAAGGGCGCTATCTCCAGCGGGTCGGCATTCTTTATGCGGAGCTGGACGAGACTGCGGCACGTATTACCGAGCGTGAAGTCGATCTGTACGACTCGGACTCCGCGCGTCGGCGTGCGCAGGAAGCGCGTCAGCGTGCCCAGGAAACCCACGAAGCCGCTTTTGGCGCCGAGCAGGAGCCCGAGGAGTTTGACCCGTCGCCGAGTCTCAAGACGCTGTTTCGCGAGGTCGCAAAGCGCATCCACCCTGACTTTGCCAGTGACGAGGCAGAACAAAAGCACTTCACTTTGCTCATGACGCGCGCCAATCAGGCCTACAGCCGCGGCGACGCCGAGACTTTGCAGCGTCTGCTCGACGACCATCTCGAGGTCAACGCCGCAGTGTCCGACGAGGGGGCCGATGCCTCAGGGTCCGATGAAAGCGACGGTCTGGCCTTGCTTCGTCTGGTGCGGCAGATTCAACATGCTGAGCGAGACATTGCCGCGCTCGATCGCGAACAACAGACGCTGCTTGGAAGCGAGATTGGCCAACTGTATGCCGGCGCCGAAGCCGCTTCACGCGAAGACCGCGATCTGCTCGCCGAACTGGCGGCCAGCCTGCGCGAGCGCATCGCCGATGCCCAGTACCGGTTGGAGTTTGTCGAACGCCAGGTCGGTGCCCTTGGAAGATAAAGCTCAATCCGGACTGCAGCATATTCCTTCCGGCGGCGCTTTGGCGCTCCACTCGGTTCGCTCCAGCATCTTTGCCCGTGGCCGGCGCGACGCCGCAAATTCGTCTTCAAATTCTGACTACCAGAGGGCCGTGGCTGCATACAACGCCGGCCGATTCCCAGAAGCAGTTGCAAGCTTAAGCCAGGCCGCCGGCCAGGGTCACGCTGAATCGCAGTACATCCTGAGCACCATGTATGACGCAGGCAAGGGCGTGCCGCAAGACGACGTGCAGGCTGCACGCTGGGAGCACATGGCCGCGGACCAGGGCCACCTGTATGCCCAGGCCAATTTGAGCTTCAGGTGTTACCGCGCAAGCGACTTCGCCGGCGCGTTTGAATGGTGCCAGCGCGCCGCGGACGGGGAACTGGCCTGGGCACAGTACAACCTCGCCCTCATGTATCAAAAGGGTGAAGGAGTGGCCCGAAGCGAAGCCGAAGCTGCGCACTGGTATCGGCTGGCAGCATCGCAAGGCTTTGCGGACGCTCAGCAACGGCTCGCAGACCTTTACTACCTTGGCCAGGGCATACCGCGCAGCTATACCCAGGCCGCGCTATGGTATCGCCGCGCTGCGGAGCAAGGCAGCGCCAGGGCTCAATTCCAGCTTGGTCACCTCTACGATGTGGGGCTCGGCATCGAGCACGACTACACGCAGTATCGATACTGGACCCGCATGGCCGCAGAGCAAGGACACGAAGATGCCCTCCGCGAAGTCAAACGCCGCGATTACCGTGACCCATAGGTCAACCGCCTCACGCTTGATTGCCGTTCGACACCCGCTTTACTCCCGCGAAGTCGGCATGGCGACGGGGATATCGGACCCTCCCGCCAGCTGAGAGCTCCAGTCGCAAACGGCGTCTTTTCAAGGCCAATCTTCGTTCTCCGCCAGAAAAGCACATAAGTTATTTAGGATCAATATAATCCCAACAGAATCAATATCTTATGGTAATGTCCGATTGTTACCACAGCCCGTCCGAATATGCCTGAATGCAGCCCTTATGCCTGTTTTGCATTACTAAGCCGAGATTGCGTTACCACAGCAATCTTGAGTTAAAAGTGAGTTGAACTTCAGGCAGATATTTTCTTCCTTTGAACCGCAGCCGGCGAAGTCCGGGACTCAGCTGCGATAGTCAAGTCGCTCTGCACATCATGAGATTTGCTGCACGAATGCTGGCCCATCATAACCGCCATTGTGCAGAACTGCACAGACTCTGAATTTCCACGGAGTGATACTCTGTGCAAGCCTTCCGCCTTCGATTGTGGCTGCGAGATCGGCCATGACACGGCGCGATTCACTCTCGGGGCTAGTGGGATTCGAGTTTGGCGATGCCCCGATGAATAGAACTCGTGCGGCTAGTTCGTAACGTCCTCAGGCATTGTCGTCAAGGATATCCACAAGAGAAATCGCTTCGCCTGCTCTGAACGAAGGGTCATTGGCCGCTGAATCGTATTTGTAGGAAGGCGCGCTTGATTGCGGCGAATCCAAATGGCTCCAGAGAGTCTTCTGCAAGGCACGACGAACCATTGTCCAAGCCTCCTTGTGAACCGTGCGCCAGGAGAGAGATCACACCAGGAGACCGGTCCCAAGTGAAACCGAATCCAGAGAAGCCCGAGTCGAAGCCAGATGCCAAGCCGTCGCCGAAAGATGACAAGAACGATCTGAAAACGCTGGCCATGCCGGAGCTGATGAAGAAGCTGGGCGCGACAGCTGACGGGCTCACGCAGGCTGAAGCCGTCAGGCGGCAGGCGCAGTACGGGCCTAACCAGCTCAAGGAAAAGAAGACTAATGAGTATCTCAAGTTTCTTTCGTATTTCTGGGGTCCAATTCCGTGGATGATTGAGGCCGCCGTGATTCTGTCCGGCGTTGTCCGTCATTGGCTCGATTTCTTCGTGATTCTTGTCTTGCTGTGCTCCAACGCTCTGGTCGGATTCTGGGAAGAACACCAGGCGGGGAATGCCATTGCCGCTCTGAAAGCCCGATTGGCAGTCCTGGCGAAGGTAAAGCGAGACGGCAAGTGGGTCAATCCCAAGGCGAGCGAACTGGTCCCCGGCGACGTCATTCGTCTTCGGTTGGGAGACATCGTCCCCGCCGATGCGCGCCTGCTCGACGGCGATTCGATCCAGGTGGATCAGTCAGCGCTGACTGGTGAGTCGCTGCCCGTCACGGCCAACGCCGGCGGCGCTGTGTACTCCGGCTCCATCATCCGCCAGGGTGAGATTGACGCCATCGTCTATGCCACCGGGACAAATACTTATTTCGGCAAGACTGCGCAACTGGTGCAGCAGGCGCATACAGTCAGCCACTTCCAAAAAGCAGTCATGAAGATCGGCGACTACCTGATTATTCTGGCGGTAGGACTGGTCGCCCTGATTCTCATCTTCGCCCTCTTCCGTGGAGACAAGGTACTCACCACGCTGGAATTCTGCCTGGTGCTCCTGGTGGCCGCTATTCCCGTCGCCATGCCCACGGTACTGTCGGTGACCATGGCTGTCGGCGCTCGTCTTCTGGCCAAGAAAGAGGCGATCGTAACCCGGCTATCGGCCATCGAGGAACTGGCGGGCGTTGATGTTCTTTGCTCCGACAAGACCGGGACACTGACTCAAAACAAATTGTCCCTGGGGGATCCGTTCTGCATCGATGGAATCTCCGCCGCAAACGTGGTGCTGTGGGCCGCACTGGCATCGCGCGCGGAAGACAAGGACACCATCGACCTTGCAGTGATCGGCGGCGTAAAGGACGACAAGGACCTGAAGAGCTGCAAGGTGCTTCACTTCATGCCTTTCGACCCGGTGCATAAGCGCACCGAAGCCACCGTCAAGGGGGCGGATGGCAAGCAGTTCTTTGTCGCCAAGGGCGCGCCGCAGGTCATTCTCAAGATGGCGATCAATGCCGCCGAAGTCAAAACAGCGGCAGAGAAAGCCATTCTCGACTTTGCCGGCCGCGGGTTCCGTTCGCTGGGCCTTGCGAAGGCCGATGAGCAAGGCAAATGGAAGTTCATGGGCATACTGCCCTTGTTCGATCCGCCGCGCGTGGATGCCAAAGAAACCATAGCCAACGCTGTACAAATGGGCGTAAAGATCAAGATGGTGACGGGCGATCAGATCGCCATAGCCCGTGAAACATCGAAACAACTTGGCCTGGGCACCAACATCCTGGACGCCACCGCTCTTGGCGACACAACCCAGAAGGCCACGCCGCAGATTTCTCAGGAGATCGAAAAGGCGGACGGCTTTGCCCAGGTGTTCCCAGAGCACAAATTCTTTATCGTGGATACGCAGCAGAGCTCCGGCCACATCGTCGGTATGACCGGCGACGGAGTGAACGACGCGCCCGCATTAAAGAAGGCCGACTGTGGCATTGCCGTCTCCGGGGCCACCGATGCGGCCCGCGCGGCAGCTTCGATCGTCCTGCTCTCTTCGGGGCTCTCCGTAATCATCGACGCGATCAAAGAGAGCCGCCGCATCTTCCAGCGCATGAACAGCTATGCTATCTATCGCATCGCTGAGACGCTGCGCGTATTGTTCTTCATGACCCTGGCCATTCTGGTCTTCAACTTCTATCCCGTTACCGCGGTGATGATCGTGATGATCGCACTGCTCAACGACGGGGCGATTCTATCCATCGCTTATGACAATGTGTTGTACAGAAACAAGCCCGAAGCATGGAATATGCGCCTGGTGCTGGCTATCTCCACCGTGCTGGGAGTAATCGGCGTTGTCGCAGCATTTGGCCTGTTTTATCTCGCCGAGCGAGTCTTCCACTTTGACCGCGCTCACGCCCAGACGCTGATGTACTTGAAGCTCTCCGTGGCCGGGCATTTGACCATCTTCCTCACCCGTACGCGCGGGCCATTCTGGTCTATCCGCCCGGCGAAGATTCTTTGGATCGCCGTGCTGGGCACGCAAACCATCGCAACGCTGATTGCCGTTTATGGTTTGTTCATGACGCCCTTGGGATGGAAGTGGGCAGGCTTCGTGTGGGGCTACGCAATTGTCTGGGCTCTGATCAACGACCGTATCAAGCTCCTCGCCTATAAGATTTTCGATCCCGTCAAGGCTGCAGCCAAGCCTGACTCCAAATCCGAGGGCAAGCCCGAAGACAACGCTCAACCGAAAACTGAAGAGCCTAAGCCCGGCCCGGTGGCCAAGGCTGACCCCAAGCCGGAGATTAAATCCGCGCCCACGGCAGAAACCAGGCCTGCGGCAAAAATGGAAGCTAAGCCTGTAGCCAAGTCGCCAATAGAATTGTATCCACGAATTGCTAAGCGGGCTTACGAACTCTACGAGGGGCGTGACCACCAAGGCGGTACAGCAGTTCAGGACTGGCAGAAGGCTGAAGGGGAAATCCGGAAAGATGGAGCCAACAACCAGCCGAAGCCGAAGGCCAAAGCGGCCGAAGCTCATCCAGAAGTAAAGACTGAGCAGACGCCCGAAGCGAAAACTGAGCCGATGCCTGAAGCAAAAGGCGAACCGCAGCCCGATGCGACGCCACAACTCGTCAATCGGGTCCATGAACTCTATGAAGAGCTAGGCCGCAAGGACGTGCAGTCGGTTCAGGATTGGGACAAAGCGCATCCAAACCTTGAGGAACATGAAACACACAAATAATCCGGAGCAAATAGCGAGGCGGGCATGACTGACAAAGTGGATACAAAAATCAACTCCAAAGATTTTCGAGTTCCGCCCGGCAAGAAAGTCGACCTCGGAAAATGGCCGACGGCTGTCGATCCCATCACCAAGTCGAAGAAGGAATATAAGCAACTGCTCGAGCAGCACATCGACAAGCTGAGTTCGCTGCAAAAACTTCACTACGCATCGCACAAGTATGCGCTGCTGCTTATCTTCCAGGGCATGGATGGCGCCGGCAAAGATGGCGCTATTCGTCACGTCATGTCGGGCGTCAATCCTGAAGGCTGCGAGATCTTCAGTTTCAAGCAGCCCAGCGCCGAAGAGTTGGACCACGATTTTCTCTGGCGCACCACTTGCCGCCTGCCTGAGCGCGGCCGCATCGGCATCTTCAATCGTTCCTATTACGAAGAGGTGCTGGTGGTCCGCGTGCATCCGGAGATTCTTCGCGCCCAGGGCCTGCCGGAGGAGTTGCGCGACGAGAAAAACATCTGGAAGCAAAGGTATGACTCTATCGCGGATTTGGAGAAACACCTCCACCGCAATGGGACGCAGATCGTCAAGATATTTTTGCACCTCTCCAAAGACGAACAACGAAAGCGATTTCTTGCGCGCATCGATGAGCCGGACAAGAACTGGAAGTTCAGCACCTCCGACATTCACGAGCGCAAGTATTGGAAGCACTACATGAAGGCCTATGAAGATTGCCTTCACGCGACCAGCACGCATCACGCGCCATGGTTCATCGTCCCCGCTGATGACAAGGAAGACGCACGGCTGATCGTTTCGCAAATCGTGCTCGATGCGCTCGGAGACCTGAAGATGGCCTATCCCAAAACCACAGAGAAGCGGCATCTGGAACTACTCGCCATCAAGAAGATGCTGGCGAAATAACGCTCGAGTTTCATCGTCAACAGGCCCGCGAAAGCCGCTGTCTGCTCACCCCACCGCGCTGTTACCAGTTACCCAGAGATGGAAAGGAATGATTAAAATGGCTACCACGGAACTCCCCATCAAGGTTGAGAAGGAAGACACGCCTAAACCCTTCAGCAAGAATTTCGATCAGTATGGAAATTCATCCGGCTTCATTTTCGATGTAAGTTTGTCTTCCGCGATCGCTGCGGACGGCCGAACTGAAGAGAGAGCCCCGAAGCCCAAGGGACCGCTCTCGCCCGCGATGCTGGACAAGATGAATCGCTACTGGCGCGCAGCCAATTATCTGTGCATCGGCCAGATTTATCTCTTCGAGAATCCCCTCCTGCGCGAGCCGCTCAAGGCATCGCAGATCAAGCCGCGCCTGCTCGGCCATTGGGGGACTTCGCCTGGACAGAATCTGATTTACATTCACCTCAATCGGATCATCAAAGAGCACGATGCGGACATCATTTACATTTCGGGTCCGGGACACGGAGGCCCTTCGCTGAATGCCTGTTCTTATCTCGAGGGTTCGTACACCGAGGTTCATCCCGAGATCACGCATGATGAAGACGGACTCCGGCTCATGTTTCGCAAGTTCTCCACGCCGGGAGGCGTGCCCAGTCACTGCGGGCCGCACGTCCCCAACTCCATGCACGAGGGAGGAGAGCTTGGTTATTCGCTAGTTCATGCATTTGGCGCGGCCTTCGACAATCCGGACCTCATCGTCGCCTGCGTTGTCGGCGACGGCGAATCCGAAACCTGTCCACTAGAAGGAAGCTGGAAGTCGGTCAACTTCGTCAACCCGGTGCGTGACGGCGCCGTGTTGCCGATCCTGCATCTCAATGGATACAAAATCTCGGGCCCCACTGCCCAGGCACGCACCAGCGACGCAGACTTGAAGGCCCTCTATGTAGGACGGGGTTACAAGCCATACTTTGTCGAAGGCGACGAACCTGAAGTCGTGCATCAACTGCTGGCGCAAACGCTTGACGATTGCTACGCCGAGATTCGCGGCATTCAACAGGAGGCGCGCAAGAACGGCTTCAAGGTGCAGCCCGTCTGGCCCATGATCATCCTGCGCACACCCAAGGGATGGACCTGCCCCAAGGAAGTCGATGGAATCCCCATCGAAGGCACATTCCGCGCGCACCAGGTCCCGCTGGCAACGGTTCGCGAGAACCCGGAGCATCTCAAGATTCTTGAAGCCTGGATGAAGAGTTACAAAGCCGAAGAACTGTTCGACAAGAATGGCAAGTTCATCGACGAACTCGCTGCTCTCTCGCCTGTGGGCAATCGCCGCATGGGCGGAAACCCTCATGTAAATGGCGGCCGGGAGCTGATAACTCTCGCGCTGCCCGATTTCACCGACTACGCGCTCGAGATTCCCGGCCCCGGTCAGGTTCTGGCGGAGGCTCCGCGAAAGCTCGGAGACTTCTTCCGCGACATCTTCAGAATGAATCTGAAAAACTTTCGCATGTTCTGCCCCGACGAATCGAGTTCCAATCGTCTGAACTCCATCTTCGAAGCCACCAAGCGCTGCTCCATGGCCGAGATTGTTTCGATCGACGATGAGCTCGGTCCCGACGGCCGCGTGATGGAAGTGCTCAGCGAGCATCTCTGCCAGGGATGGCTTGAGGGCTATCTGCTAACCGGCCGTCATGGTATGTGGTCTTCTTACGAGGCCTTCGCGCAAGTGGTCGACTCCATGACCACCCAACATGCCAAGTGGCTTGAGCAATGCCGCGAATTCTCATGGCGCAGGCCGCTCGCGTCTCTCAACGTACTGCTCACCAGCCATGCCTGGCGCAACGACCACAATGGCTTCAGCCATCAGGCCACGGGATATGTGGACAATGCTCTAGCACGCAGGAGCGAAGTCATCCGCGTGTATTATCCGCCGGACTCCAATTGCCTGCTGAGTGTCTTCGACCATTGCCTGCGCAGCCGGAATTATGTGAATGTCGTCACCTGCGGAAAGCAGCCGCAACTGCAATGGCTCAACATGGAAGAAGCACTCGAGCATTGCTCTCGTGGCGCATCCACGTGGAAGTTCGCCACCAATGATGAAGGCGGCGAGCCGGATGTTGTGCTGGCCTGCGCCGGCGACGTGCCAACCATCGAGATCTGCGCAGCCTCATGGCTCTTGCAGAAGCACGTCAAAGGCATCAAGGTGCGCGTGGTCAATGTCGTGGACCTGATGACCCTGATGTTCCCTGACAAGCATTCGCACGGCATGGACGAGATGTCGTTCAACGCACTGTTCACGGAGAAGGCGCCGGTGGTCTTCGCCTTCCACAACAATCGCTGGCTCATTCACACCCTGGTCCACGGGCGCGCCAATGAGGGACGCTTCCATGTGCACGGTTATATGGATCATGGCACCACCACCACACCCTTCGACATGGTGGTGCTGAATGAGATGAGCCGCTTCCATCTTGCCCTGGATGCGTTGAAGCACATCCCACGCCTTCGTG
>Ga0182030_10014371_pt1 | contig 15638 bp, 14 predicted proteins | sample 812S3MmetaG_FD_121299 | JGI IMG/M metagenome (GOLD analysis project Ga0182030, IMG submission 121299) | Permafrost microbial communities from Stordalen Mire, Sweden - 812S3M metaG (Illumina Assembly) | ecosystem: Environmental > Terrestrial > Soil > Wetlands > Permafrost | place: Sweden...
GAACGGTAACGGCGATCCGGAAGACATCAACGTGGTCGGCAACACTTTCTTCCAGACCATGGGCATTCCCATTATCGGCGGGCGCGGCTTTGGCCCGCAGGATACGGCAAGCTCGGTTCCAGTGGCCGTTGTCAATCAGGCGCTGGCGAAGAAGCGCTTTCCCGGCAGCAATCCCATAGGCCGGCGGTTCAAGATCGACGACGACAAGCCGGTATGGATCCAGATTGTGGGCATCTGCGGCGACAACCGCTATATGAACCTGCGCGACGATGCGCCGCCGCAGTTCTTTCTGCCCTATGTGCAGCAGCCGGAGGTGGGCGGCATGACGTATGCCATCCGCACCCAGCTCTCGGCTGGCGAGTTGGCGCCTTCGCTGCGCCATGTTGTGCAGCAGATCGACCGCGACCTGCCCATTGTGGACATGCGCACCCAGCGCCAGCAGATTGACGACAACATGCAGATGGAGCGCACCTTTGCCACGCTCACCACGGGCTTTGGCGTGCTGGCGCTGGCACTGGCCTGCGTGGGCATCTACGGCATCATGGCGTACACGGTGGCCAACCGCCGCAACGAGATCGGGATTCGCCTGGCACTGGGCGCGCAGCCGGGGCAGGTGCGTGGGATGATCTTGCGCGAGAGTACCTGGCTGGCGGGGGCGGGGATTGTGGCCGGGGTGGGTGGCGCGTTGGCGCTCACGCGGCTGGTCAAATCCATGCTCTATGGGATTGCGCCCAACGACCCGCTGACGATCGCCGGCGCCGTGGCGGTTTTGCTGGCTGTGGCGCTGGCCGCGAGCTGGATTCCGGCGCGAAGGGCAGCGGCGGTTCAGCCGATGGAGGCGCTCCGGCATGAGTGAGGCGAGGGACTAGGGACTAAGGGACTAGGGACTAAACGCGGCCGGTTGAGGGCTGAGCTTTCCCACCCATTTCACGGTGAAGCTGTGAAATGGATGGGGCACGGGGCATCGGCGACGGGCCGAGCGTTTCTAATCCCTAACCCCTAACCCCTGATCCCTAATCCCTAGGGGCTCAGGCGTTTGTCCTTCAAAAATCCCCACGCCTTGCTGTCGATCTCTTCGGAAAAATTATCGTAGTTGTGGGTCTGCCCTTGAAGCACGTGAAGTTCGAGGTGGAATCCATGCGCATCGAAGGCCCGTTTCGTCTCAGTCACATCGGCTACGGGGAAGTTCTGGTCAAGGCTGCCGACCCAGATGGCAATGGGCATCTGCCGCGTGGCCTGAGGGAACAATCCGTAGTTCTCCGGCCGCAACGTGCCGGCATGGACAGTCACGGCGGCGAAGTAGTCTGAATCGATCAGCGCCAGGGCCAAGGCATACACCGCCCCGCCGGAGTGGCCGAAGAGATAGATGCGGCTGTCGTCAACCGGATGGACAGCCCTCACCTGATCTACCACGGCATGCAGGAACTGCGGCGAATCGTAGCTTGAATCCCACAGCGCGGAGTTGAAGGCGTCGGGCGCGGCAATCATGAAGTGCTCGCGCGCCGCCAGGTCTTTCCACGCCTCAGCCATGACCGCCCCGTCTCGTCCGGAGCCGTGCAACAGAACGACGAGCGGAAGCGGACCTGCGGTATCCGGCGCATACCAGTAATAGGTTCGCTTGTTGTCATTGAATTCGAATACCGAGCGGGTTACTTTGACCTTGGCGAGCGCGGGAATTGCAAGCAAGAATACACAGCAGAGCATCGCGATGGTAGACGATCGCTTCAAGGCAGACTCCGAGGGTCTGATTGGACCGGGATCATTCTATGACAAGGGCGGGTTTGGGGGCTGGGGTTTCCCACCCAATTCACGATGAGGCTGTGAAATGGATGGGACACGGGGCATTGGCGACCGGCCGGAGTTTTCGATTCCCTATTCCCTGTTCCCTGACCCCTGATCCCTAACCCCTGCTTCTACGCCAGTATCGGCAGCGAGGGCATGGCGCCCAGCTTCTTTGCTTCGTCGACCACGACGTCGAGGTTCTCAAGCACTTCGGCGACGGCCATCGTGTAGATCTCGCGGCGGGAGTCGTAACCTTCTTCGATGAGCTGGCGCAGGTAGCGGCCTGCCACCTGCACGGCGATCTGGTCAGTGATGACCTTGCCGGTGCGTTCCTTCTGCTCCACCCAGGCGGTGAGCGGCAGGGCGATCCACATGGGACGCCCGTTCACATCGAAGCGGATGTCGACGGCGTCAGCGTGGCGGGTGGCGATGGCCACCACGGTGCCTTTCCAGCGGCAGTGCAGGTCTTCGCCGCTCCAGCGGTCAGTAACATGGAAGTCTTCGTACATGCCTCTAGCCTATCCCTCGCGCTTGCGAAGGGCAAGGCTTGTCGCCCCATGCTTGCATTCCCTTGTCCCCAAGTGCGAGGGACCAGGGGCACCCGGACCCCTGCGGTGGGGCAGACGGCGCTTGCGCGCCATGGGGGATCTTGCTATCCCAGCACCCGGCAAGCAGAGACTGCGCGGTATTCTCCCTGCAGATTTTTCGTAGGCCGCCGATAAGTCTTTCAGGGGAAAAACCGTCAACCATGCAGATTACCGTGACCATTTCCGATGCCGTTGTCCGCGAAGCCGGCGTGCGCGGCTTCACCGTAAGTGACTTTGTTGAATCGCTCATCGACAAGGGAATGTCGCAGGCCAATGAGCCCAAGGTGCTTTCGAGCGCCATGGAGCGCATCCGCCTGCTACGCACCGCGGCCGTTGAGTCCAAGCGATAGGGCGCTTTTCACCCGCCGGATGTTCAGGAGATTTCCGCGTGTCAGATGCCGTGCTCAGTTTGCCGACGATTTACAGTCCTTTCATCGAGCCGGAAACCCGTTACCGGCCGCACCGGCAGCGGTGATGTTTTTCCGAAGAAGGTCTAGAATCTTGTGGCAACTGCAGCGATACACCTTATCAACGATTCTTTCGTCTGTATTTACAAGGCGCTGCGAATCGCCCGGCGCAATGGCCGCTGGTTTATCTGACCACGATTGGAACTACCCACGTTTGTATCTGCGAGGGAGATCGGGGCGTTGGCAAACTGCGAAGGAGACGAGATGAAAGCTCTTGATTCTCAACGGTTACGCATGTGTCTGTGTTTCCTTCTTCTAGTACTTTTTGTGGCCGCGTTGTTCGTGGCGACTCATTGGAAGGCCGGGACGGGAGTTGTGTTGGCATGCGCCGCAGGGGCGGCCTTCTTTCTGCTCGCAGGAGTCCGCGCTCTCTATCACCTGACTTCTGACCCCAACTGAGACACTGCCAGATCTCCGCCCGGTGGACGCTCCCGTTGGCGCGCTGTTAGACTAGTAAGGTTGCAGTGGAAACGACCTAAAGCGTTAAACCCCGCCTGCAAGTCCAATCGACGAAGGACAGAAAAGACCCCGTGGATACTCAAACCCGCCATGCCCTGAAGAACGACAAATTTGCCCAAGCCACCGCCAGCAGCATGAGCTGGGTCGGTGACCACCGGTCCAACGTTGTGCGCTGGGTGATCGTTGCAGTTGTTGTTCTTGCCGTGGTAATTGGCGGCGCTATCTTCTGGAACGTGCGCACCGATGCCGCCGATCTGGCGCTCGGTTCCGCGCTGGATACATACGACTCGGCGCTGGCCCAGCCTGGCGCGCCGCCGGAAGCCAACACTTACTCGACGGCCGCCGACCGCTCGCGCGCGGCCAACAAGCAGTTTGTGGCCGTGGCTCAGAAATATGGCATGCTGTCGGAAGGCGCCAAGGCGCACTACTTTGCCGGCGTCACCTATCGCGAACTGGGCGACAACGCCAACGCCGAAACCGAGCTGAAGACCGCCGCAGGCGCGTGGGATCGCAACCTTGCGAACCTGGCCAAGGTGGCGCTCGCCAGCCTCTATCACCAGACCGCGCGCGATCCGCAGGCAATCGACATTTATAACCAATTGGCGGCCAAGCCGTCTGATACGGTGCCTGCCAATGTGGCGAAGCTCGATCTCGCCGATCTCTACGCCGCCAGCGGCAAGCAGGATCAGGCACGCACCCTCTGGGCCGCCGTGAAAGACGCCGACAAGGACGGAGCTGCTGGCGCCATCGCCGCGCAAAAGCTCACCGGCGCTGCCAAGTAAGTTTCTAAAACAGGTTTAAACCCAGACCTCGCGGAGCGCGCAATTCTGCTTCGCGAGGCATTTTTGTTTGTGGCGGCCGCTCGGCGGCGAGCACTTCTGCCAGACCCCGCGTCTGGTGTGTATGAGTGCCAGCCAGGCAGTATTCTCAGGTTGGATGGAGATTCCGGAAAGCGCTGTGCAAGAGCAATCCAGTCCTGTCGCCGACCGCACCCGCGCCCTTGACCTTGCCAAGGACGAGACCCTCGCCGCGCTGGTGAGCCAGTACGCCGGGACTCTCTATCGTGTAGCTTTTTCCGTGATGCGCAACGCGTCAGACGCTGAAGACGCCGTGCAGGAGGCGTTTCTGCGCGTGCTGCGGCACCGCGACACGCTGGACGAGGTGCGCGACCAGCGCGTCTGGCTGATCCGCATTGTGTGGAACATTGTGCTTGACCGCAAGCGCCGCTCGAAGACCCGGCCCGAGACCGACGATGTGGCCGAGTTGGCCCGGGTGCTGCCCTGCGAAGGCCTGAGCGCGGAAGAACGCGCCGCCGCCGCGCAGCATCATGCCCAGGTGCTGGCCTGCGTGGAGACGCTGCCGCCAAAGGAGCGCGAGGTTCTGATGCTGTCCGCGTTTGAAGAGCTGAACAGTGTGGAGATTGCCACTGTGCTGGGCATCACCGAGTCAAGCGTGCGGTCGCGGCTGTTCCGGGCGCGGAATCTGATGGCCGGGTTGTTGCAGCATGAAAGGCGCTAGAAGTTTTGTGGCAGGGCACGACTTTGGAGGTTGCGGAGAAAGGGTCGTTTTCGAGCCAAATTCAGAAACCCGTACCTCAGGGACTAAAGCCGCGAATTGATTCTATTTGCATTGTGCCGGGGATAAATCCCCGGCACAATGCCCGAATGAGTTTTTCAGCAAGCTGTTTAGTCGTGCCGAAGACCGCAAGAGCGATGTGGGCTTTAGCCCCTGCGGGATGTTTCATGTCATTGGCCGTCCCAGACGGCGGGAGTTTCAAAATGAGTTATACCGAGCAAAGCGGATATCCAAACCAACCCCGCGTCAGCGAAGCAGAAGTCACCCTGCGCCTGATCGCCAGCCTTCCCGCGCCCAACGGCCTTGAGGGCCGCGTCCATGCCGGCCTGCGCGCCGCTCCGCGCCGCTCGCGTGTTCTTGCGTGGCCCGGCGCCTCGTCCCTGGCCGGCGGTTCCGTATCTGCCGGATGGTTGCGCGGTGCCGCGGCGGCAGCGATCGTGATGGTTGTTGCCGGCGGCGGCTGGGGCATTTACGCGCGCGTGCAGCCCGGCCAGCCGGTACATGGAATCGCCGGGCCGAATAGGGCCGCGCCGGGCAGCTTTTCTGAGACAGGTGTGGTGCGCCGGCCTCTTACCTTGCAGGGACCGGCCGTGCCACCGGCCAAGGTTGTGACTCCTGCACCCAAGGCTCCTGCAAAGGCCGCCGTGGCCGCGCCACTCAAGACCAAAGCTGCGGCGAACAAACCGTCTGTGACACCCGCGGCTCAGGCTGCCCAATGATCTGAAGCATCGGGTAGAAACGTCCCTCGGGGGCTAACGCCCGGAGTGATTGAACGAAGACGCAATGTACGGGCTGAAGCCCGTACCCTTCACCGAAAATTCTCAGCAAACTACGAACCCGTGGCGAAGGCGTCCTACGCGTCCTTGACCATGGCGCGAATCACCATGCCCAGCAGCGCGAGCACCACGGCACCCCAGAATGCCGGCGCGAATCCGCGAACCACAAACCCGCGCACCAGGTTCGACGCCAGCATGATCATCAGCCCGTTGATGACCAGCAGGAAGATGCCGAAGGTGATGATGCTGATGGGGAAGGTGATGATCTTGAGCACCAGGCCAACCGTCGCGTTCAGCAGGCCTATCACCAGCGACGCAATCAGCGCCGGGACCAGCCCAGCAACGTGGAATCCGGGCACGATCTTTGAAACAATCAGCAGGGCCAGCGCATACAGCAGCCATTGAACCAGAAGCGCCATTTCGTTCTCCTTCGTGCGGCAATCGGTGCGGCGCGGGGAATCGCCAAGCTACCCTTATAGCAGGTCAAGCCCGCATTGCACCCTCCATTGCATTGAGCGGCAAAACCCTCCGTGCCCGCCACACAACGGGCGCCAGCCACACGCGCCCGACCCGCCATCCCGAGCCCGTTATCCCCGAGCCCGTTATCATGGAACCTGCGCGCGGAAAGGCGTCGCGAAACCCATGTCTGCCACCATCTTCATCTCCGCCGGCGAGGCCAGCGGCGAGCACTACGGCGCGCTGCTGATCGCCGCGCTGACCCGGCAACTGGCGGCCGAGGAACGGCGGGCCAGCTTTTTTGGCATGGGCGGCGAGCGCATGGTGGCTGTCGGCCTGGAGCGCGTGGTGCGTTCGGAAGACATGGCCGTCATGGGCATCACGGAGGTCGTCCGCCACCTGCCGCGCATCTATCGCGAGTTTCGCAAGCTCAAGCGGGCCATCCGCGAGCGCCGGCCGGACGTGGCCGTTCTCATCGACTTCCCCGACATCCACTTCAAGCTGGCTGAGGAGTTCCACCGGCTGGGCGTTCCGGTCGTTTTCTTCGTGAGCCCGCAGTTGTGGGCGTGGAAGAAACACCGCATCAAGCTGGTGCAAAAATACGTGACGCGGATGCTTGTGATCTTCCCGTTTGAGGAGCCGTTCTATCGGGAGCGAGGGGTGCAGGCGGAGTTTGTCGGCCATCCGCTTGCGGAGCTGCCGCTGCCGGCGATCTCGCGAGAGGAGTTTGCGACCGAGAATTGGATTGACCCAAAGCTGACTTGGATTGCTCTTCTTCCCGGAAGTCGCCCAAAGGAAATTCGCGCCAACCTGCCGGAAATGTTAAGAGCGGCGCGAGAATTGGCCGGACTTCCGATCAAAGTCCCGGACCGATCCGACTTTAAGAGAAAGCATCTCGACCCGCTGCCGGAAATCAGTCGGCCCGATTCATCGCGAACCAATAACGGGCAATACGCGTTCCTCATTCCCCTGGCGCCTACCCTCAGCCCGGCGCAACGAGATGAAGTGCGCCAAATCGTGGCAACGCAGGACGACGCTCTTTCGGTCCGCTTGGTCGACGATGCCCGCGCCGCCCTCCATCACGCCCGCGCCTCCATCGTCGCCAGCGGCACGGCCACCGTGGAAGCCGCCCTCATCGGCAATCCCTTCGTCGTTGTCTACCGCGTCTCGCCGCTCACGTACGCCATCGCCAAGCGCGTGGTCACCGTGCCCCACGTGGCCATGGCCAACCTCATCGCTGCAAAGCGCGTCGTACCGGAGTTGATTCAAAATGACTTCACTGCGGCAAAAATCGTCGAACAGATTAGGCCGCTGCTACCGGACGGCCCGCCTCGCGAGTCCATGATGCAGGAGCTGAAGGCCGTTGGAGGTCAGCTGCGGTCCCGGCAGCCGGCGGCAAACATCCAGAATCCGGGCGCCATTGAACGCGTGGCGGCCGTCACTCTTGAACTGCTTCAAGCCGCTTCCCCGGCGCCGGAATCCGCGGCCGTGCAAAAATCCTGAATCCGGCCCGCGGCTGAAAGACGTAGTATCGATAAGACAAAAATCAGGCTAGGATGAATCTGCTTTTTTTGAGGCATGAAAGACGATCGGTGACTGGAATGGGCAATCGAGAACGGAGTCTTCAGGTGGAATCGGTTCAGGCACAGTCGATTTTTGGCCGGCGCATTGTCGGCATTCTAAGTCTTCTCGTCACCGCTCTAGTCGCAACCGCGCCGCTCGCCGCCCAGATCCCGGCCCAGCGGCCGGATCGCGCTGCGCTGGACATTACCGGCTACGTAATCAACGCCGAGATCGACACCACCACGCACCACCTGACCGCCAAAACCCAGGTCAGCTTTACCGCGCCTGAATCGCTGGAGCTGGCCAGCTTCGGCTTCCATCCAGCGCTCAAGGTTACCAGGATCACCGATGAAAGCGGCAAGCTGCTGACCGGCGAGCGCTCCGCTGACGGCACCATTCGTGTGACGCCGGCGGCTTCTTTTGTCCGAGGCCAGACCAACCGCTGGACCTTTGAGTACGACGGCACCATTACCGGCAATGAAGACGGCCCGGTGGAAGGCCTGAAGCTGGCCGCCATCCAGGAGCCCATCACCTACCTGCTTTACCCGGCGCGCTGGTTTCCCATGACCGGCTACCTCACTGACCGCTTCACGGCCCAAATCCACATCCGCGTTCCGCAGGGGATGAAGGTGTTTGCCAGCGGCAGCCAGGGCAAGCCTACCTCTGCCACGCTGGCCAGCGGCAAGCCTGCCGACGAGTTCAGCTTCAAATGGGATAAGCCTGGGTTTCCCGGCACCATCATCGCCGGCCGCTACGTGGATGGGGTAAGCGCCGGCGCCGGCAACGTCAAGGTCTTTCTCACCCTGGCGCATCAGGCAAGCGGCAACAACCTGGCCCAGGTGGCCGCGCACGAGTACGACTTCTTTACCGACAACTTTGGCACTGCGGAGAGCTCGCACCTCAACGTTGTCGAGCTGCCCGACGACACGCTGCCCGCCGTCTGGGCGCCGGAGCTGGCCGCCATTCTGGGCTCGCGCGTGGGCGACAAGAGCGGCGTGCGCCTGCTGGCCAACACCATCGCCCACCAGTGGTGGGGTTCCGAAGTGAGCCCCAAGACGCTCAACGACGCCTGGATCACCAACGGCATGGCCCGCTACGGCGAGCTGATGTACCTGGAAGACGAGAACGGCAAGAGCGCTCTCCATGCCGCCATGCAGGACATCGCCGCCTCGGCGCTGGCGTATGACACCATCCCGCTCTCCAGCGTAAGCCGCGAGCAGCCCTTCTCGCCCGAGTTCCAATCCGCCACGCTCGATAAAGGCGCCATGGTCTTCCACATGCTGCGCTGGGAGGTTGGCGACAAGGCCTTTCTGGCCACCCTCAAAGGCGCCCTCAGCCAGTACACCGACAAGGGCATGCGCACCATCGACCTCATCAAGGTGGCCGAGTCGCAGAGCCAGCAGGAGCTGACGCCGTTCTTCGCCCAGTGGATCGACGGCACCGGCGCGCCGCAGTTTACCGACAAGTTCGCCGTCTATCGTCTCGGCAACAACAAGGGGTTCCGCACTATCGGCGAGATTCAGCAGGACCTCGACCTGTTCCGCATGCCCGTCGACCTGCGCGTCGAGACCGACGGCAAGACCGAGAACCAGAAGATCGACGTGGTGGGCACGGACACGCAGTACGTTGTGGACACCTTCGGCCGGCCGCGCAGCATCAGCATCGACCCCAACGACTGGGTACTCAAGTCCACGCCTGATTTATCTGTCCGCATCGCCATCCTCAAGGGCCAGCAACTGGTGGCGCAGGGCGACCTGACCGGCGCGCTGGCGCAATACCAGAAGGCGCTTGAAGCCAACCCGCAGAGTTCTCTGGCCAGCTACCGCATCGGCGAGCTGCTGTTCACCCAGCGCAACTTCCAGGCCAGCGTCAACTCCTACCGTGACTCCCTGCGCGGCGACGGCGAACCTCGCTGGACCGAAGTCTGGAGTCACATCGCCCTGGGCAAGATCTTCGACATCACCGGTCAGCGCGACCGCGCCGTCAGCGAGTACCGCCTCGCCGTCCAGACCAACGACAACACCCAGGGCGCCGTGAACGAAGCCCGCCAGTGGCTGCAAAAGCCCTACAAGCTGCCCGATACCGAGTAGCCACCGGCCATCTGCGGTGGACTTCCTTTCTCTGCGTCCCAGCGGGAAGCCTTGAGAATAGCCTCGGGTGAAACCCCGGGAACCGCCGCCCAAAACCCCCTGCCGTCCTGGAGGGACGACGTGAATATTTCCCCCGAATTGAGATAGGAAACGAAACAACAGCCCCGTGCCCCATCCATACCGCTATCTCAACGTGGCATGGGTGGGAAAACATGAATCCCATAACCCGAAAGCAAAACGGCCGCCCCGAAGGACGGCCGGGGGCTTTACCTGAAGCTGGGTTAGCGTCGACCAGCTCCCAGCGAGAGCACTTCCACATCCACCTTGGCCAGACCAGCGCCCGTCATGGCCAGCTTTTCCGCTGCTGCCTTGGACAGGTCGATGACGCGGCCCTCCTCCACCAGGTCGCCGCGGTCATTGATGCGCACCACCACCGACCGCTTGTTGCTGCGGTTGATCACACGCACGATGGAGCCGAAGGGAAGGTTAGGCTGGCAGGCAGTCAACTGGGTAGAGTCGAACTTCTCGCCGTTGGCCGTCTTGCGCCCGTTGAAGACGCCTCCGTACCACGACGCGAAGCCGTGAATGATCTGCAGGCTCTTCTGCTTCGCGGTTTCCGGAGCCGGCTTTGGAGCCGCCAGGAATGTGGGCGTCGATTGCGTAACTGCCGCCGATGACGGCATGGCCGCTGCAGCAGCCACCAGGGTGGGGCCGGCCATCGCAGCCGGAGCCGGGGCGGAGATCGCCGCGGGCCGGGGAACGTCAACCGCCGCATGAACAGGAGCCGTGGTAAACGGCATGATGATGGCCACCAGCGCACCTGTGGCAGCACCGGCAAGAATACAAAGACCCACTTCGGTCTTGATGCTCGTGTTGCTCGATTTCGTTCGTATCACCATCCGCCAATTTTACTAAAGTCATCCCTGTTCTCCTATTGGATTGGGCCATTTGCCAGATTATTTGTCTGAAATGGCTCATCTTTCTCTGGGGCTTGCCGATAACGTCTTTGATGTCCGTTACTTAGGTTTTGCACCAATAATGGTGCAGATTTGTTTTCCTCAAAGGTTTGTTCAAATTCGGAACAGCGGCAATTGGGAAAGTTTAAGGATACGGAAGGAACAAATCGCTCAGGCCGGCTCGAACAGACCCTGGCGCCAAAATCTCTAATAACCTCTGCACCCTGGTCATAGTCTGTTTGGTGGATGCCCAATACGCATCCGGAAGAGGCTCATCGTGATCAGGTTTCGTTTCGCAGCGCCATCCTTTGCCATTCTCACTTGCCTTGCCGCCACCGCCGTATTCGCCCAGCAGCCGCCGGCGCCGGTGCCGCCTGCACTTCTGCAGGCCACAAAGATATTTGTCTCAAACGCCGGAGCCGACAGCGGCCTGTTTCCTTCACCGTTCACCGGCGACGTCAACCGGGGCTACAACCAGTTTTATGCCGGGCTCAAGGCCAGCGGCAAGTATCAGCTCGTGGACGATCCGCAACAGGCCGACCTGGTTCTGGAGCTGGAACTGAGAGCGCCAAGCGGCTCCACGCGCTCCATGAACGTCAATAAGGTCAACGGCGCATCGGATCCTGTACCCATGTTCCGCCTGGTCGTCTTCGACCGAGGGACGCATTACATTCTCTGGGCCTTTTCCGAGTCGATCGAGGTCGCCGTGCTGCAGAAGACCCACGACCGCAACTTTGACGATGCGTTGAACGCGATCCTGCTGGAGTTTGAAGCGCTGAGCGGCAAGGCTGCGGCTACGCATGCGGCGGCAGGCCGATGACGCCGGCGATCTAATGCCATGAGTGTGGGATACGCATTACAAAATCGGCTGTCATTCTGAGCGAACGGGGCCCCGAACGTATTTCAGTTCCGGGGTCCCCAAAAGAGCGATCTCTGCTCTTTGGGGTGGAGGTCGGGGGTGGTGAGTCGAAGAATCTGCGGGTGTCCTTCGACGAACTTCAGTCCCATCCCACTAGCCGTGACTGGGACCAGGAATCTCCCGCACCTCGAGCCGCTCGCCGGCCTTGAGGTAGCCCTTGCGGCGAAACCAATCTTCCATGGCGGTGCGCAGCTGGTCCAGAGGGACGCGGTGGCCGGCCTCGAGCAGGCCGTCTGCCGCCGGCAGCGTGTCGTCAAAGACCGGGTCGTTGGTGAAGTTGCGCATGGCGAAGTTGTCGATCTGGCGGATAGGACAGGGGTGGGCCTGGCCTTCGGGATCGATCCTCTGGATAGAGATGCGCCGCGCGAACATGCTTTCACTCTAACCGACCACCACCTGCGGCGGGGCAGACGCGGCTTGCGCCGCAAGGGGAATGCCGGAACGCTTGAAAAACAAATCGCGCGTGTGCGTCAACCCCTGCACGTAACCTCTCGTCTAGCTGTGTGAGCACCTCGCCGGCGATGCTGCTCACCAGGAGAAGGCCAACTTCATCCTGTTTGGGAGGAGTAACACACCATGATTACAAAGAAGATTCGTGTGTCTGCCCGGCGCGGGCTGATGCTGGCCGGCCTGCTGGCCCTGGGCGCTTTCGCCCTGAGCCCTGGCGTCCTGATGGCGCAAAACGACGGACCACCCCCCGGCGGGCCAGGAGGCGGACCCGGCGGCGGCCGTGGCGGACGTGGAATGAACCCGGAGCGGCAAGTAGAGATGCTGACGCATCGGCTGAACCTGACGGCCGACCAGCAGACGCAAGTCAAGGCCGTGCTGACCGAGCAGCAGCAGAAGATGGAGGCGCTGCGCTCCGGACCGCCCGCGGCAGGCGCGCCTGCCGCCGGCGATGAAGCCACCCAGGGCGGCCCGCCGCATCGCCAGCAGATGGAAGCCATCCGCACTGAGACCGACACCAAGATTACCGCTCTGCTGAACGACGACCAGAAGGCGAAGTACGCCGCGATCCAGCAGGAGCGCAAGGAACGGATGGAGCATCGCGGCGGTCCCGGCGGCGATGGTCCTCCGCCTCCGCCACCACCGCCCGGCGTCTAAGGAACGCGGATCGGGACAACGATTCCCAGGTCTCAAAATCGAGACCTGGGCACCCCTTTGGCGGCCGATCCGCTGAATGCCCCGTGCCCCATCCATTCGCGCGTTTTGCGAATGGGTGGGAAAGCACAAATCTCCCCGACCCAAATCTCCAACCGGCTACGGCTTCTTCTCCGCCACAGCCTTCGCGTCCTTGTTCTGCTGCGTGTCCACATGGAAGCGCTTGAAGTCTGAATCCCGCTCGGAGAAGCGCTGCCGCACCCCCTTGAGCAGCGCAATGCGCGCTTGCAACGAAGCATCTGCGCCAACCGGCAGCCACAGCTCGCCATTGATGGGCGATTGCTCAAAGTGGAAGTTTGACCCCTTTTGAATGGTGGCAACCAGGCCGCCGCCTATTTTGAAGTTGTCGTCGAAGCTGACGTCGAGGTGAGCTACCTCACGGTCGGCCTCGTCTACCCATAGCGTGCCCTGCATCTTCTTCGAGGCGTCCTCCGCCAGCCCGTGCGTCTTGGCGTCTTTGCGGCCAATAAAGTCAAAGACGATGGTCGGGCGGCCGTGGTAGAAATCGCGGCGCGGGTTGCGCACGTCCATCAGGTTCAGAATTTTTGTGATGCTCACGTCTGCCCCGTTCGGCGACTGGCCCGGAGGCGTCTTCTGCGCCTTCTCAACCTCTTTGGTCACGCGACCGGTTTCTTTCTTGTCTTCTCCGCCATCCAGCGGTTTGCCGTCTTTCTTGATCAGGCGATGAATCTCATGGCTGTTGACGAAGAAGACCTCGTACTCTTCGGTCTCGGTCTTCTTTACCTGGCCGCCCGAGTCGATGTCCTGCGTGGTCTGGAGTGAGGTAAAGGTGTAGTTCTCTCGAACCTTGTCGAGCTGGCGCTGGTGGTCTTCGACCTGGTGCATGAGGTCGTGAATGTCGGGCAGCGGAGCGGCGGGCTGCTGGGCCTGTGCCAGGGCGGCCACGCAGAGCAGGCTGATTGCGCACCAGCACGCAGAACGAAAAATTTGAGAGTGGGCCAGGGCCGGAACGGTCATCACTCTGTTGGACACGGATGGGCGGAGAAAGGTGCGGGAACTTGAGATGCGCCGAAAGAACCACTCCTGGCCCGTGCCCCATCCTTTTCACAGTTTCATCGTAAAATGGGCCGGAACCCTCAAACCTTGACTCGCGGCTTTCTATCAGGGCATGACTTTAGTCGTGCCGAAAGTAGGCGAAAAATCACCCGGGCTTTAGCCGCTGCCGGTCTGCGAGCCGCAGCAAACACTCCCCCCGGGGGCTAAAAGCCCGCGACTTCTATCTACCATTTTTCGGCACGACAGAAGTCATGCCCTGACACTTCTTGCCTCTCCCGAAGAGTCTTTCTGCAGCCGGTAAAGTCGTGCCTTGTTACGAAAACGGCCTTCAGACTCATCTGTAGATTCGTGGCTGATTCAGTTCTTCAAATTCATCACGGATCGCAGCTTGATGTCGCGGGATGATGAGCCGACCTGGATCTCGAAGGCCCCGGGGTCGGCGACCCAGTCGTGTCTTTCCGGGCTCCAATAGGAAAACGCAGAGCGATCAAGTTTGAAGTGGACCAGCTTCTCCTCGCCGGGCTTCAACTCCACGCGTTCAAATGCCTTCAACTCGTGTACCGGCCGGTCGATCTTGGCGTGGCTGTCGTGGATGTAAAGCTGCGCCACTTCGGCGCCTGCGCGCGTGCCTGTGTTGCGGATCTTGCAAACAACCTCAATCGACGGTGTGTGATCCGCTCCGGCGCTCTCGGTCATTGGCAGGACCTTCAGACTGCTATACGCGAAGGTGGTGTAGCTAAGCCCGAAGCCGAAGGGGAAAGCGGGCTCGACATTCCCGGTATTGACCTTGCCGGTGTCGTAGTAGCGATAGCCGACGTATATACCTTCGGCATAGTCGACGTGGAGATTTTCGCCGGGATAGTGGCCGTAGGCGGGTGAGTCTTCAAAGCGCTTGGGCAACGACACGGGAAGTTTGCCGGAGGGGTTCGCATCGCCGAAGAGGATCGATGCCAGCGCGTGGCCGGCCTCCTGGCCGCCGTAGCCCATATCGACGAGTGCTGGCGTTGCGTCAAGCCACTTGGTCATCGTGACCGGGTTACCGGTGTTGAGCACTACGATGGTATGCGGGTTGGCTTTCTCAACGGCGGCGATCAGCTCGTCCTGGCCCTCGGGCAGGTCCATGGTCTTGAGGTCGAAGCTCTCCGACTCGATCTTGGCGTAGCGGCCGACGACGACGATGGCTACATCGGACCGCGCAGCCACCTTGACCGCTTCCGCGATGAGGCTGGCGCGAACGTCCGGCGTGTCTTTGGATTGGTCCTCGCCCTGCATGCTCATGCCTAACGCGTAGTCAACGGTGGTGCCGCTCCCCGCGCGCTCCTTGATTCCATCCAGCGGGGCGATGGCGTACTTCGGCTTGACCAGCGAGCTGCCTCCGCCGCCGGTGCGGGCCGCAGCAGCGTTGGGGCCAATGACAGCGATGGAGTGAATCTTCGTTGCGTCTAGAGGCAAGAGAGCACCAGCGTTCTTCAACAGCACGATGCCTTCCGTGGCTCCCTGCAGCGCGACGGCTTTCTGCTCGTCCGTATCGACTTCGCCGCCGCCGGGGTGTTGATGATCAAACAAGCCGCTCTCAAACAGCACGCGCAGGATGCGGCTGACGTTGTCGTCGATCGCGGCCTGGTTGATCTCACCGGCCTTCACGGCAGCCAGCACCTTGTCCGCGGTGAGCCAACCGGCGCCGTTGCCTGCGGCCTGCGCCTGGCCGATTGCCATCCAGCGCTTCATCGCGTCGCCGCCGGGCATTTCCAGGTCCATGCCGGCATTCACCGTTGGCGCCGTTGAATACGTGCTGCCCCAGTCGGAGATGACCAAGCCCTGGAAGCCGAA
>Ga0182030_10014374_pt1 | contig 15635 bp, 16 predicted proteins | sample 812S3MmetaG_FD_121299 | JGI IMG/M metagenome (GOLD analysis project Ga0182030, IMG submission 121299) | Permafrost microbial communities from Stordalen Mire, Sweden - 812S3M metaG (Illumina Assembly) | ecosystem: Environmental > Terrestrial > Soil > Wetlands > Permafrost | place: Sweden...
ATCTCTCAATGTACGAGAACAATTCCGGAGCCTAGAGTTTAGGTTGTCCTCAGTTTGGGAAAGAATTGGATACGTCGGATGGATCATGTTGTAATAACTAGAGAAGGTTAGCATTAAATCATTTATTAATTACTTATTGCAAATACCACTTGACTACAGCACCATCCAACTCAACAACATGCTCCGGTTGAGCTCTATCTGACTGGGCAATATCAAACGACGCACTCTGTCGACGAACTGGTTCCGGTGCATTTCTCCACTGCGTAAGGGGCGGAAGGCCATTAGGAGAATAGTTCGGCTCTCGAAATACATTTGAAGGAATTGGGGTAGACTGTGGGCTCGAGATTGCAAGCGGGAGTTGTGATAAGTGTCGTTGAGGTTCTTGAGTAGTCCAGCTTGACTGTTGTCTTTGTTGATAAGGACTGTGGAATTCGCCAGATGATACGGACGAATATGGTCGCTTTTGTGCCATGCTATTTGCACTTGGTGGGGGAGGAGGAGAGAAATCATCAGATGCTCGACGTTGTAAAGGACTTTGATGAGCGAAAAACTGAGGGGGTATTTCGCCTGCCTGACCTGCCTGAATTGCCCCTTCTAGGTTTCCGAGTCTGTCCGCGAGCTCCTTGATATAGCTAGTAAATGTTAGCATTTGAATGTGTGGGGAGTTAAGATACATTGTGGTCTTAATGTGTGAGAGATTCAGGGACATTGGCCTTGAATGTGTGGGGCATTTAGAGACAATCAGGACCTTCATGACAAAAGAAGGAATGACTAAAAGGGCAAGAGCAAACTAGAAAAGTAGACCAAAACGGCGAGAGCAACACCGGGAAATGGCCCAAAAAGGCGGGAGCATAACTAGAAAGTAGACCGAAACGGCGAGAGCAAACGTACCCTTTGGATGGCCCTCGCTTCATTGGGACTCTTGAGAACTGACAGCGGCTCCCTACTCGGCGACAGTTCGAACAATTTTCGTGACCTGGTTCACCATCTGCATCGCAACGAATCTTTTTACGTCTGCATTCATCACAAGCTCTCGAGACCTTAGATCTCTTTCTTTGACCTCCAGATCCATCTGGTGTTCCGTACTGACCTCCCATGTCATCCATTTGCATTGTAGGTGATTGCAATGGGCCCGGGTGAGTTTGATGGGCTTGATGAGCTTGCTCATATTGATGGCTGATAATTCCCTGATTTGGCTGTCCTTGTTCCTCTTGCATGGTTTCACTAGCACTGGTATTCATTGTGGGTGCCAGAGTACGGGTTATTCGCGCGGTCAGCTGCAGCTCATCTGGGTTGGGCATGCCTGGCTGAGGATGTGTTGAAGAGGAGGCATAGAAGGGGCCAGCGCTGTCGGCAGCAATCGCGTTCGGGGACGGATACGACTGCATTTCAGGCGCGTCAGAGGGGTTCATATTGTCGAGTGATCGGCATGAGCGCGGGTGAGCGGGGTCCTGTTCACGGGGAAAGCTGTCAGCATGCAATATACTTTGACGGGGTTATGGTTATGGGGTGCTCGGTAGAAAGCTGTGACAGATGTCGCATGGTATGCGAGTACTTGCGCCACGAATTCTGCCTCAATGAACTTACTGGAAAGGCTATGAACTGCAGAAGAGCCACGCGACAAGATGCCCTGTCGGCAGAATGCGTGCAAATATGTTGTGTTGTATAGTTAGGACCCCCGGGGGTTGTTATTGAACTTTTTGGTACAGTATATTGAATGAACAGTCGGAGACTTCTTAAACCGTTGCCGACGTCTTTTTGAAAAAAAGACCGGAACGCCTAGCTTACTAGTAGCCTACTAGTAGCCTACTAGTAGCCGACTAAGCTAATAAATACTCTACCTTAGAAGCACAAAGTGAATGCTTCTGCACACGAAATTGGGGTTCTGATCACTGCGTGAGCTTTGCTCTAGGTATTGTAGAATCGGAGATTTCTTAAACCGTGCCGATGTCTGCTCCGAAAATGCAGAGTGAGTCCCGGGACGCTGCGATGGGACCTCGTGTCGAGAGGATGAGGTGCGCGCAGATATGTTGTGTTGTGCAAGTAGTCCCGGGGGCAGCTTAATTGAAGAAGGGTTTGTACCAAGAGTCGATATTTGTTTTTGTTTTGAAAGGCAGGAACAAAACAACGAATGGAATCCTGGGATGCTGTATTAACCGAGGAGCTAGAGGTTTGTACGCCTCGGTCTTCGATTCACCTACTAGAGTAAGGTAGTAGTAGGTTGAGGGGAGGCACCCATGAATTCGCAAATGCGGAAAGGAAGGTGAATGGGGCAGTGTTGGGAGGAGGTCGTGGGAGGATCAATGGCTCCGTCAAAGTCACACATTCAAAGGACTTGGGTTGCGAGCATGGAGGAGAGGCGGTGTCCCTCATACAGGGAAACATCGGGAGATTGTGTGCTTTTCAAAGATTCAAGGATTCCACTGAAACCTCAATCGGTGTAATGAGATAGATACTGAGCTGCAACTCCTGGCAATTGTGGGGGAACCGGGGACCTTCGGAGGATTTTTGCATATTTTATTTAATGCCAGACATCGCCCCAACCTCCTTGACATGGGTAGCATACGGATTCCCCTGCATCGGCTTTGAATTCTATGGACAACTTACTCAATGGCCCCACTGATTGGGTGTGGCGGCTGTTCTCTCCTCTTTCTTTGGAGACGAGCACATCACTCTGGCCAAGCATGCCGGAGTACTTTCACCCGTGAGCCCTCATCACAGGAAAGGAATAGGTAATGAGCCTAAATCAGATCCCTATCCAGATCAATCGCTGTTATCAGAAGCCCCCCCCCAATCAGTTCTGCTACCCAATGCAGCCTGTTATGCCGGGTGAAGCTTTGGATCTTCCGTCTTGTGTGTTCAAGTTGCAAGAACATCATGCGACGTGAATCGCCTTGATGGGAGAATGGAAACGATGTAACGTTGGCCTGTCATGAGCGTCTCTTCCAGGGGCATGCAATAGCTGTATATCAAATCCAAAGTGTTTTGGCTTGGCAAACATCGAACATGATGAGGGGTATTCGGTGAAATGTTTTAGAGGACCGCGAGGAAAAACTTGGAGAGATTGAGCGAGGCGATGCTCCGCTCCTTGTCCCAATTCTTCCCTGGTCAGCGCCGACATCAGGGCAAGATGATCCTCCCGAGCGTCTGAATGTTTTGCAGCACACGCATTGTGCAAGGGATCCATTGGACCTCGGGGAAATTTTGCAATTACTACCACGATATTCTCAAGCCTCAACGGCATGATGAACAACAATCCAAGGTTTCGGACTGACTTAAGCCATGGTTTGGTAACTAATGCATGTCATTTGACCAGATAGTATCTAGCATCTTCATGGGTATAAAGGAAGCGTCGGCACATGCATATTGAGAGATGGGCATCCGGCAGTCAAATTCAAGGTGGGATGCAATGCAGGAAACATTTTTGGGAGTGCCGATCGCGGGCCGTTGAATATATGTTAGTAGGTAAGACGATATCGATTGTACTCATGTATGCATCTATCTATAATGTATATTGAGAAAAAGGAGTAGCATTTTCATCAAATAATTGCGAAAAATGAACCTGGAGAAAGACAAGCTTTTGGAGTTGCTGAGCTTGCGCTTAACCTGGCGGCGCTTTTGTGCAACTATGATCGACTCGTTGGAATATCATCAGGGAAGATGGTTACCGGGCGAACCCGAGATTAACGCATTTTTGTGGGGTAGAAGCAGGACCGGCAAACGGCGGCAAAGATGAATAAAGAGCAAAATAATATGTTTGGTCGTTCATCACATGAGTTTTCAGGTCATCAATATGTAAATTGTAATATCTGACATTGAAATCTATGATCATTTCAAAAAGCCCTGCCAATAGCACCGCTTGGAAATTTCATCATACTATGTCGTGAAAGTGTCATCGAGTCGTCGGCAAAGACATCTCGAAAGAGTATCATCGCTCGAAGGCCTATTTGCCTTTCCCCTTGTGTTATTGGGCCCAGACATTGTCCTCAGGCAGTTCATTGCGACCGGCATTGATCGCCATATTGCTGGAAGTAAAGTCATTCATCCAGAAAGCGTCATTATCCTCCTCCGTCGTAAGAAGCTGGAAATTGGCGTTATCATCAAAGGCCTGTGGACCCTTGCTACTATCAGTAAAATTGGTAGGAGGGAGGCCGTGATTTCGTCCCGGATATTTATTGGGAGTCGGTTCGCCTTTCAAGAATGAATCCATATCAATGGCTTCGACATTGTTGCTGGCTAACATCTGAGCTTGTGGCAACCCGATGTATGAAGAAGCTGTGCTGAGACGATACCCTTCAATGTCTCCTCCAAAATCAGAAGTATCGAAGTCGGATCCATATTGGGTGTTAAGGAGTGAGGGACGAGCAGTACCACCAGCGTCGCCAACCGGGCCAAAATCTTCAACTTCCGATATCTCGCCAGATGTAGAGGTTGTTGTGAGAGCAGGTTGATCTGTACCGCTGAAGTCGAAGCCTGTAAATGATGCAGCTTGACTGTATGAGTCACCTGTAAAGCTATCATTATTGAAGTCAAGGCCATCGTAGTGGGACCAATCAATTGAAGCAGCGCTTAGACCGGCGGAGAACAGGGGTTGGTCGTGGTCAGGAATGCCTGGAAATCCTTCCATATTTTGGAGAAAATTGTAATCCCCGGGTATGCTTGATAGATCTAAAGGCGGGAGAAGTCCATTCAGCTGATCAAGATTTGATGCCGAGTTTATCAGCGGTGACCCGTGTTCGGACTTCACCATTCGCTGCTCTTGCTGCGCGTGGACCATAGAATCCTTGATGAGAGATTCGCTATGCAAAGCATCTATGGTGTTGGTGTGTGGTAAATTATCAACAGACCTATTTGCCAGCCCGGAAGGCGAAGGACCATGGATGGAATGGGCCCTGGGGACAACGTAAGGGAGTCCGCATTTATGGGCCATATTGTTATGCTTGTGCACCGGCTTGTGGTGACCGTTTGAGAAAACTGTTAGACCGCCTTCGGATTGAGCAGTAAGTGCTCGAGGTCTGCGGACTCCATTGCTGGGAAGTGAAGTGGACGAGGCCTCATCGGAGTCCGACTCCGGGACGGGATCCAAATGTTCTTTCTTAAGGGCGCAAGAGCAACGGGCACCGTGGCTGCAACAACAGTTGTCTGCTATATTAATGATCAGAAACTGCTGCTGTAATGCCTTAGAAATCCCAAGAAATGCTCACCCTGCGAATCTCCGTCATGAGTACAAGCTCCCTTAGTATGTGCCTTTTCACCGCCACAATCACAGCGGACGTGGGCTGAACGAGACTTGCGCAGAGTTCGACAATGAGTACATTGGGAGACCGGACGCCCCTAGCTCAGATCAGCATGTGCTTGCTGGTGATTTAGTATGAACATACCTTCTTGTTGATGTGTTGTAGCGGTCTGTCCGAGTGCTGACAGTTGCTGACGCGGTGACCTCTCACACAGGCCTCGCAGGCATACTTTTCTCCTTTGATTAACATCCTGATCTGTGGTACTCAGAAGGAGTCGAGGGACTGAGAATGGGTGGCGCTGGGAAGACGGTATGGTCAACAGCGATGGTCGGCAATAAACACCTTCAAGATGAATGAATTTGATTGTGAGCAGCCGTGAAAGCTGCAGAGTCGAGATGCAATCGAGTCGTAAATAAATATATAAGAAAAAGCGATGAAATGTTTTCGAGGATACAATGCTGCCGCCGCGGTGGGTATAATGCCAACTCCAAATGTTGATTCCAACGCCGAAAAGAGATGCGAGATGAGAAGAGAGGAGATTTACAATGGCGAAGCCTTGCACCGAAACGGCGCCGGCTGGAGTATGGGCGACCAAAATTCCCTTTGTGTTCGCACAGTAGAAAAGTAAGAGTAGTGGGAGGAGAACAAAGTGGTGGGCGAGGATTTGGATTTATATGGGTACGGTGACCGAGTCGTGGCAAAATGGAAGTCTCTGTAGGGCAAACGGTGAACGCCTTGGGGTGGATGGATGGAGCTGGAAGCGATGTTTGCAAGTGGAGCTGCAGCTTTGACGGTGGGAACACACCAAAGCAGTAGTCGGCGGCACAACTCCACAATTATAATCTGCAGAATTAAAAGAGACCGATTTTACGGACGGGCTCTGATCTTAATTTAAGTCAGCCCTTCTCCTCTCTGTTCGAGATATAGAGATGCGAATTTCTTACTATGAGCTGTTAGATCCGCACTGTGACCTAATGAATCGGGCGTCTATCCTCGAGGCCTCCCAAGAAACGTGGGAAGTGAGAAATTTCAATGCTGGCATAACAGTTCCAGAAAGCCATCTTTATTCTCTTTCTATACGAAATTGCGGTATTATGGCCAAGCTGCCCGTAAGAGACTCAGCCCCAATAGCCCGGTGTATTACCGCGTTGTGCAGGCCCGCTTTCAAGGCTTCTCCACGACTCGATTTCAGAGAGGAAGGTCTATGCATGATTTACCAGTAATTAAGACCTCGTTTTTGCGTAAATGCCATGTAAATATACTTGGGAAATAGCTTGCGGGTCCGTTCTGAGCCATTAGGGATCGTCTTTTCGAACACAAATTCTTTTAGTCTACCAAATTTCCATCTCCCGAGCACCACCTCAAGCAACGGGCTACTCTTCGATACCTTACTCAACGCTTGTTAAGTCTTCAACCTTTACTCGATCTCGATATCGAATTGTCCAAACTAAAGAACATCCATACACCGTTCCCGTCTTTTAACGAAGCAAAGTCCAAAGCTTAAGGGCATGCATGACTGGACCTATAGGCTGTCGCCGCTCCAAGCTGAGGATTACAACTTAAATTCACATGGATATCACACTGCCACCATATCATATCCTATAGTGATTCATGACCCCACGAAGCCACGAAGGATTTTTGCAAAGATCTCGATTGCTGCGCCCGCCGCCTAGTCCGTCATTGCCCATTCCTCGAGCTTCTCTTTCGACGGCCTCACAGATGATCTATTGGTCCTCGAAAGCTGACAATCGAATTTTGTTCGGCTTCCAGAAGCCCTGACAATGATCATCTGCTCGTGCTTCCCCGGCAGCCACTGCAACATCGAGAATTCCTCGGACCTCAAGCAACATTACCGTAATTTTTGTTAAGCATGTCGTACAGTAAGCGATAAAAGAATCCGATGATGATCGCTGCAGCAGTCACCTTCCATGATATCGCACTCAGGCAATACGTAAGCGCCAGAACTTCAGCAGAAAGGCTTAAAATGCTCTTTCAGAAAATATCCGCAAAACGCAATACCCGCGATAATCGTCGATAGACATGAACATTGCAGCAATGGTGTATTGTTAGCTCCTGTGATGCACAAATCGTCGCATTGCGAAATAAGGTGACCCCCAATGTTGGTGACAAGCTGCATTTGACAATCAGGGCGCTTCTATCTTCCTTTTCGGAGCAGTGGCCATGACCTGCATCTGCACTACTATTTCTCCCACACGCTTACCTCTTCTCATCGTTCACCGCCACTATTTCAGTGTCCTGTCGTCGTGGGAAAATCAATATCCAATGGCCAAAATCCCTCAGATATTTATCACGTGACCATGCAACAAAAATCTGGTCTGCATCATTCCATTTCCGGTTGAATGGATTTAGATTCGACGATAACAACACCAAAAACCCTGTATTACCTAATTTGATCCATCTTTCATCTCGCGCGACTCAATCGTGAGCAAATAACGCGCTGTGTAAGATGTCTCGTTTGTCTAGGCCCCCTTTTCCAATTTCGGGATGGATCTGGGAGTCGGGGCAGTCTGATGGCCCCAACATATATTCCAAAGCTCGGTCGACTCCATTTCATAGCCTCCCAGGCGGATCATACCCTCTAAACCCTCTAAAGAGCCGCTCAAGGTAGCCACGATACTCCTCCATGATAGTACAATCGGTACTTGAGTAATAGTGCATCTGCCGTTGTACTAGTAAGCATCCGGTGCAATTCCGTACAAAACGATACCGCACCGGCAATGCCAGCCAAGCCTGTCACAGAACAAAGGGATCTCCTCGAAAAAGCTTGATCTTTTGGTGCAACTGCTATCTTTTAATAGTGCATTATACCACATGCCTGGGACCAAAGCTTTCACACCGTTACTTCCAGGTGACGATGCGCTGCAGTAAATTTTTTGAACGATCAAAAAAATGTGCAAGATTGTGCAAGATCTACCAAGCGGAACTCTGGCTTTCCCCCGACTCCAGGGAAGAGACAAGAAGTTGGACTTTTATCTTTAGAAACTACGCCAAGTGAGCGTATCATCCACAGGGGCAGTGCAAAGCGTTCGTCCTAAGGGGACAAGTTTTTGCAGTACTTCATTTTAGTGGCATTGATGGTATCTAGCTTGCAATCCGTCCCTTCTTTGATTTATTCTTTCCTTCGATACCAGTCCGAACTCCCTAAACAAGCCATTGTGCAATAAGCCCTTTCAACATCTCGATATTCCCCCAATAACATCCCATTGTTCTAGTTGATCTTCTTGCTCTTTGCTGGGGCGGCAGTGACGGGACGGCCATTTCGTTGTTGGTAAAACGAATAAAGGAAGAAGGCGCCAACTAGGGCTCCAATTACGACGATGTTGCCTACGTTAAGTGTTAGCTAAGGCTCAAGACAGATTCAAATATGGATACTCACTGAGCAAGAACTTTGTCAACCCCTCGAAAGTGTGCGCCAGGGAAGAGATTGCGGTCCCAACCGTAGCGAACGCTGCTTGGATGACACCCAAGATGGTGTTGAAAATAGCTTGGAAGACAGCCAAGATCGAGCCGAGCGCTGCGGTGATTGTGTGGAAGATGCCAGTGACAAGATTTCCGAGAGAGTCGACGAGAGAAGGCATAATTGCTATGTACTGCGATACAGTCAGTTGGGTCTTGACGCAGAGAAAGAGAGGGCAAACTAACATTTCCAAATCTAATATTTCGTTTTGTGCTTTTCGAGTAAAGGAATTAGTTTCATAGACACGAGCGCAAATGTTTCAAAATCAAGATGCGAATTCACTTTGTGACCAGCAACGGCGGGGATGGGGCTGTGGCGTTATTTATACCGCCCTTCCTTACACCTGGAATCTTCTTGTGGCGTCACAATATCAGATGACCTCACATGCTTTGAAGCATTGGATACGTATAGATAGAATAACAAGAACCTGATGTTGCTATCCTATCATATGAATAAGATTGTCGTTGTATGAGTATGCCGTCATCGCTTGTCATTGACAGGAAAACCTGCATGCGAGCTCCTTGTAGAATCCCAAGTAACTCCCTTTGGTAACTAGAAGTAGATCTGTACGTCTACTGTGGGGTTTAGACCAATCAAAGCTATCAGCTATTGTCTGACTGTGTGGCTGTGAAAAGATGGGATTCTCGCCAGCTTGAGCATTGGCATTCGTAGGTGGCGTTTTTGTTGACAGGGGTGTAGATTGCGGGGACATCCGCCTAAGGCTTGGCAATATCAAACTTCTGAATTGCTTCATCCTTCTCCTTTTCATCATTTCATCAAGTCACTTCATGCACCCCAACTATGGCTGCAAAGGCCCGAGTTTCCGTAAGTTCATCCACTTACCTCCTAATATCACTGCTATTTATCTTCCCCTTTTCGATTTGTATCAACAAGCTAACTCTGTGACTCTTAGGGTGTCGTCGTTTTCGGGGACCCGTTCGATGGAGCACCTATCAAAGGCTATAATGGTCCGATTTAAACGCATTGCGCGTCTAGTGAAGAGGTCTGTGATGGCGAGTTTTCAATTGGACATTTGTCCTATGTTGGTGTTGATACTACTGAAACGGTTACTTATATCATCTCCCTTGTGGGGTAGAGATAGGTTAAGGCTTGGTGCTTGGTGCTTAGACGTTGGTCTGGGGAGGGCTCCTCCAGGCGGAGGGCAGAGCGGAGCCGATGTGTGTTTTCGAGAAATACAATTATTTTGTTGGTGAAGCTTTATTGAACGCTACCGTTTCAAATTTAGTGAATTTGGACAAGGTAATCTGTAAAAATAACGTGATTTCGCGATTTTGCAATGGAGGTTCGTCAAAACAAGCGAATTTAAACGTCTGCAACACGCGTCGAATCACAGCAAAACTCAAAGCTCCTCATTGTGAAAAGGGGACAAAATGCCCTCAAAATCAGACTCCTTCAAAATCCCAAAGAACTGGCCCACCAACATCCCTTACTTAACCACACCAGCCTACTCCCAAACCCTCAACCCCACTCACCTCCAAATCCTCCGCACCCGCTCCACAGACTCCCTCCCCCTCCCGCCCAACAACCCCAAAGGCCCTTCTCCCCTTGTGAAAATAACGCCTATTAGTTTACCTTCTCACCCGGCGTACGGCCAATCTGGACTTTTCGCAGTCAAAGATCTAAAACCCGGGTCTTTCATCCTGCAATACGTGGGCGAAATCCACGCTTCCCCCAACTCAAACCCAGATCCAGAATCAGGAACAGAATCAAATTCAAAAATAATTGACCCACACGCCAACTCTAACTACGACTTGAGTCTGGACCGCAACCACGGCCTAGGCATCGACGCTGATCAAAAAGGCAACGAAGCACGCTTCATTAATGATTATCGTGGCGTTGCAGAGAGGCCAAATGCCGAGTTTCGAGAGGTGTGGGATGAGGGGCGGAAGGAGAGGGGGATGGGTGTTTGGGTTTTAGGGGGCAAGGGGAGAGAGAGGGGAATTAGGAGGGGAGAGGAAGTGGTTGTTAGTTATGGGAGGGGTTTTTGGGGCGCTCGAAAATCCGACCAGTCATCCAACGACGATGGTTGAGTGATCATTCATTCATTTCTCATCTCAACAATACTCTTGTCGCCGATGACACGGAAAAGAAACATCTACAAATCCCCCACCAAAAACTGCGCCCTCCCAATCCCAAAACTCCAATCCTCCTTGCTGTTCGCCGAACAACTAACAATCAGATCCGTACCCGGCACCCCACATTCTTCCTCCAATCGTTTCTGCAACTCTTTATATATCGCTTGCTTTAATTCCGCGTTCCGCCCTTGCTGGAAGATCTGGATGAAGACTAGTTTGTTGGTGCGTTGGAAACCGAGATTTGTGTCTTCACAAATGATTTCGTAAGGTTCGTGCTGGGTTATGATTTGGTAACTTCGGGGAGTGTTAGGTTGGGGTTGGAGGAGGATTGAGGAGGGAGAGGAGGGAGACGTACCGGTCTTTGGGAGGAGCGTTGAATTTGTCCAGCATAACTTGTTGGATGACATCGGCTAGTTTCTTGATCTCTTGGGGCGAGCGGACGCCTTTGATAATGTCTATTTTCACCAGCGGCATTTTGGGAGATTGGAAATGTGTGGGGATCTCAAATATTTCTGTTTTAGAACTTATCCTGAGACTGAAGAAAATACAGCGGCTGCTTGTGATGATTTTGATCCGGCTTGGGCCATGACGTTGTGGGTCGGATTAAGACTAGAAGAGTGGATTAATGCTATAGTTTGGGGCGAATTATCAATAGCTTCAAATCATCACAGGGGAAACGAGGACTAAGTTCATAGGGAGGAATAGTTTTGTCAATCCTTATAAACGCCCAAATCGCTGTCATATGCGTAGCGATATATGCTGCCTATCTCTTAACGCCTTTTAAGTCTATATATGAATATACAATTACTGTAATTTCTCCCCTCGATTTGTTGTCTTGTCCTGGCCTCTGCTTCTTGTCCCGCCTCTGGTGGAATCACCTCTTCCCCTACCCCCTCTTCCTCTTGGGCCACCTTTACCCCGTCCACCGCCAGTCTTTCCGCCTCTTCCTGAGGGCGAAGCTCTCGCTCTAGCAGCTTCTTCTTGCGCCTTTTTACTCTCCTGGTCCCACCATTCTTGAAATGCTTGTTCTTCTTGAATTTCCTGAAGACTTCGCTTCGCGACAGCTTCCTTGATAACTTCCTGTTCGCGCCTCTGCTGCCCAATAATATCTGCCATAGATAGTTGCAACGATGGCTCAGCTTTGGCAGGCGGTGTATTGTACGACTTAGAATGGGGAACCAGGGAAGTGGGTTTAGAGGAATGAGAAATATCCATCGGTGAGGAGCCTCGTTTCGGGCCTGCATTGACGTTTACGTTCCTTCGCTGGCCGGGAAATCGAGTATCTGGAGAGGCGTTTCGCCTTGGCGTCAAAGGTTGAGAGATTACTGGAGAACCCAGAGGATTAGTAGCCAATTGCAACGGGGAAGTTTGTGATTCGCTTAGAACATCTTTTAGGGATGTTCTTGGTCCACTTGTGGCAACTTGCCAAGGGGAGAATGGCTGCCCATCTGCTTTATCCACTGTGATTTGCGGCTGATCTAGTGCTTGCTGCAGTGCTTGCTGTTGTCTCTTTTTACGTTCCTTTTGGGAGAGCTTTGGAGCGGACGACTTCATGACGTTTTGGTCTTTGTCCTTCTGTGCTGAGAGGCTCATGGATAAATTGGATATTCTACTCGTAGAAGCCTGAGCCATGATTTCTCGCATGTCTAATTTTGATGACGGAAGTCCCGGGGAAGACCATGTTTTAGTATTTTGATTGGACGGTGGATTCTCGTTCCCATTCAGATTATCCAGCCCAGTTGGCCTAGAGGGTAAGTATGACTGGTCATCGTCTAGCTTGTCTTGAGGATCAAGTTCATTCCATGTGGCAGAATCCGTTTTTGTAGGGGTTAGATCAAATTTTGGCGCGAGTGTTGGTGTTGGCGACTTAGGGCTTCCCAGTCCGAAGGGATCTTCGTCGTCCATGTCGAACATAAGGTCCATATTTGAGTCCTTTGGGCGGATGCTAGGACTGAATGGAGCATTTCGAGCTATCTTCGATTTATTTCGTAGCTTTTCATGACTTGGGGAACTAGACATAAGATCATCGAGACTTCCAACCCGTGCTCGAAAAGACGACGATAGGCGGTTGTCATCTTCCCTGAGACCTGCACGGAATATCATGTCCCTGACTCTTCGCTGTCTCTCCTCATCAATGTCGCCTGCGAGATTTGGGTGTCGCTCATGCAATAGGAGATCGGCCCTGCCGCTCTTTGCAAAAGGAAGACAGTTCAGCTGATTTCCGCGTACCACTTCATCTAATTCCAACAGGAGATCTTCGTCAAGATCGTCGATCAGGTGGTTTTCAAGCATGGATTCTAATTGAAGGCAAAGATATTCGAGGCCTGCATCCTTGAACTCCGTCACAGAACAAGGGGCAATGGTATTCAAGAGCTGGGAGATGTTGCGGGTATTGACTGGGGCAAGTTAGCCACATCTAATTATATCAATGCGGAACTGAAGTTTTGTAGATCCATTAAATAGTGAACAATGACACTTACCGAAGCGACCTATGACTTCCTGACAGATTTGAGACAACCTGTCAAGCATCAATTCGTTGGCAGCACCCATGACGCTCAAAACAAGCTCAGAAAATTCGTCGATATCAACTGATACAACATCATCAAACAGCTCTGTACCCACATCACAGTAAAGGTAGCGTAGGACGAGGTCAAAGGTCTCAGGCTCTATATGTTTCAGATCAACTCTGACAACCTCTGAGTCTTCCTCTCGCCTGCCCGCAAGCCATTGCCCTCCAGCGCGACCCTTGAAAAGGCCCTCGAAGAATGGGCAGCGTTGACAAAGAAGAACACTATGAGCCATAGTTTCGGAGCCGCTCAACTCGATAAGTGTATCGCTGTCATCGAAGAAAACAGGGTCTTGAAGAGCATTCTCAAAATCATGATTCATCTGGCGATCTGGCTCCGTCATCAAACGTGCAGCAGACTCCATTTTCACCATCTTAAGATGGGCCGCGATCTTCATCAATTCGACTCGTACTTGCCGGTATCTAAATGCCATGTTTGGAGACTGCCGTGTAAAATGCCAGACATCGATCATGGTATCAGTGTACATGTATAAGACTATATTTATGATGCTAATGAAATCAAGCCGATGAAAGATAACACAGATCATTGGTCGGGAACCAGAACCTTTCTCAATTTTTAAGATATCTGGTATAGACGATGACCCAAGTTGGCGGAACTGACAGATCGCATTTCTCAGCACAGCGCTCCTCGCCGCCAGCATGAACCCATGCACTGGAATTCGAATTTCTGATGTTGAAGTACCGATTTCAGCGTCATACTCCTCCAAATTCAAATTGAGGCAATGGCGCTCAACGTCAGCTTCAATATCGGGTGATGTCAGGATAGCATGTTTCAAAGGATCGGACAGATCTTTTGGAATTGCCGGGGTCCAAAACCTTGGAGTTTCGGTATCTTCGTCTTGCGAGGGCTTGGAAGCAACAAGTTCGCGAATGCTGAGCAATGGACTTATATCTTGCCAAAGCTTCTGCCTTTCTACCCAAACCTGAGACTTCGTAACATCACAATCTTTACGAATGGCTGCAAAAACGCCAAACGTTGTGCTTCTGACTGCTGTCACTTTCGTGAGACCTGGCACACGCTGGAACTTAAAATCCTTGCGGTCGAATTCTCCGGTCATTGTGAAGGCGTCCTTGATCTTGGCTCGCTTGACCCGTCGCCAAACCGCACCTGCTTGCGTACACATGATGACTGACCCATTCTCGGCAACTCCGACAGATTTTACTCCGTCCCAATGTCCTTTACGCAATGACCAAATCCTTTGCGGCGATGAGAGCGCTGATTTGATTTTGGACGGATTCGTCGTGGATACAGACGAGATGTCAGAGTCAGTCTTCCTAACACTGACCGTGAACAGGTCACCACGACTTGAAACTGCTGCTATCGTATCACCTCCAGCAGTGATGTATGAGATGTGGTTTGAAGTTGATTCATACCGCGTGGTGAGCGCAGCGGTCTTCAAATGATAGTTGCTAAACTCCTCATACAAAGGGAACTTGACGATGTTGTACCCGTAATTGGTGAAAACGCAGACGGTATGATTTGCCAATAGACAGATAGTTGCTCCATTGATGGCTGACACCATGGTTATGGGCGCCTTGAAGAGAGAAGCCGCAACTTTTCGAGGAATTGGTTGAACAGCAAGCGATCGGGAATCAGAGTCCATCAATCCCAACTGTCCTTCGTTCTTTCCCCAGCAGAAGAGCGACGTTGAAGTATGAGCTACGGAATGGATCGCAGAAGCAGCAACTCCAGCAATAATCTCTCTTTTAAGCGGTCCAAAAATTTGACGCGGAGTTGCACACATCGGCTCTTCGTCTTTAAAAGACGGACGAGGCAAGCTATATCCAAGCTGGCCATAATTTGAGGTTCCCCAGGAGAAGATCTCCCCGCCCGATGAGACAGCAATGGTATGGTTTTGACCAAGAGCTACAGCCGAGATTTTCTTGCCGGCTAATGCACCATCCTCGATACAAGTATATGTGAATCTTGTGACTTCATCTCCTGTACCCAGTCTTCCACCTTGGCCAAAACCGCACATGTAAAGATTAGATTCGGGATCAGTTGTAATCACAGCACTATGAAGCTTTGAAAGTGTTACGTCTTGTATGATAATGGGCCGATTGAGAATTAAAGACGGAAGTTCAGCCAGTGATTTCGGAACAGGTTTGGAGGATTTCCCCTGCAGAAGATCGCCAGATCCTTGATGGGCATCTAAGTACTCTCGATGGAATCGAAAGAGTAGATGATCTGGACGTCTGAGAGTGATCTTCTCGGGGTGCTGCCGATCATCCCCATC
>Ga0182030_10014375_pt1 | contig 15634 bp, 20 predicted proteins | sample 812S3MmetaG_FD_121299 | JGI IMG/M metagenome (GOLD analysis project Ga0182030, IMG submission 121299) | Permafrost microbial communities from Stordalen Mire, Sweden - 812S3M metaG (Illumina Assembly) | ecosystem: Environmental > Terrestrial > Soil > Wetlands > Permafrost | place: Sweden...
CAATGGCGCGCTCAAGAAATATTTGCGATACTACAATCACGAACGATTGCACATGGGCATTTCCCTCAAAACGCCGATACAAATTATTCAAAACCGATTCCAAGCTATTGGGTAGAAGACGATTTCCTTGCTGAAAATATCGGTGGGTTGATCTACGATCTCTTACGGAGCTGGAGGGACGGCGCCCACTCATCGTAACGCGTTCGATGCCGGCAAGCCGGTCTAATTGCGACCCGCAGTAGAGCCGAAAGATGGCAACGCCATCTCGGGGGAATTAGCTCCCCTTTTCTGCACTTTCAGTTCCGTAAGAGATTGCAACTTCTATGACTGATTAAGTTTAGCAATCTACACACCCAAGTCAAAAAGTTTTTAATGATTTTTTAATAAACAGAAGCGACTATTACTTCTGACTGGCTGACTTACTGCCCCGCTCGTAAAATTCTTTTTTCGAAAACGCATAGAATTCCTCCAATCGCTGAAGATAATTTAATGCGTGACTTTGTTTGTCTGCACTAAGACCCCCTATTGCCGTGCGAATGCCGGATACACTATAGTTTCTTCTCAACCGTCCACTCAACTCATACCAAGGCTTAAAGCTATTATCAATATAAACAAGATTGTTATTTTCATCATTGCCAAAATTCGTGGGATAGTCATCAAATCTAACGCCGACCTCTCTCATCTTTTTTTCAAAAGAAATAAACCGCTCATCATAAAAAAGTTTTTCAGCTCGATCGTCAAGTAGCTCCGTCTCTTTGCGCAAGAGATCATTCTTTTGCTCCGCTGGCATCTTTCCCCTCAACAACATCTTGACTCGATTGTGTTCGAGATGTTCATCGTCCAGTTTTTTCCTTTCGGAGATAATAACAACATTTTCGCCCTTTGCCGCTAAATTTGTATCCGGGATGTTTGTCGGGGTTAATAAATGCAAAATTTTCGCTAAATAATATCTCCCTTTTATACTTAGTTCCGATTCCCTCTCAAAATGCTCCTCATTAAAACGAGATATAACTTTTTCAGGGATATCAGGATGGAGGTAAACTTCCTTCTCAGCGCCTTCGCCAATTTTTTCCATATTTTCCCAATTTGGCTTCATATCCTTATATTTGTAATAATACCTTACATTTTGCCTATTATCCCCACCCCTTGTCAACGGGATTGTTGACCCGCCCCTTTTCCCCTATAATCTTTTTACCCTCGTCGCGGGCGTGAATAAAAATAAAAGAACATAATCCATGTTGATCGGCAAAGCATCCCCGGAGGATATGAACCTCCACCCAATTCAATACCAGTGGGCGTACGACCTCTATCAGCAGGCGGTGCGCAACACGTGGTTCCCCCACGAGATCGCACTCAAGGAAGATTTGTACGATTGGGAGAAGATGACGGAAGACGAACGCCACGCGGTAAAGTTCCTGATGGCCTTCTTCAATCCCGGGGAGCTCATCGTCAACCGCTCGATCGCGCTCGGCATCTATCCATATTTAAAATCGCCGGAATGCCACCTCTACCTCGCCAAACAAATGTGGGAGGAAGCAAACCACTGCGTCGCGTTCGAATACGTTCTCGAAACCTTCCCGCTTGATCGCTCAAACGTCTTCAATCTCCACTTGGATACGCCGTCCATGAAAGCCAAGGAGGATTACATCAACAAATACATGCGCCGCATGACGGAAGACTCGCTCGACGTGGAGACGCCGGAAGGCAAGAAAGATTTCATCCGCAACCTCGTCGCGACGAACATCGTGATGGAAGGTATCTGGTTCTACAGCGGTTTCATGGTGGTGCTCTCGTTCCGTCAGCGCAACCAGCTCCGCAACTTCGGGTCCATGATCAACTGGGTGATCCGCGACGAATCGCTCCACCTCAAGTTCGGCATGAACCTCATTCAGAATATTTTGGAAGAGAACGGTGAACTGCTCACGAAAGAATTCGCGGACGAGATCAAACAGATCGTGATCGACGGCGTGGACCTCGAGGTGGCATACAACCGCGACCTCTTCCCGCGCGGCATCCTTGGATTGAACGCGGACTACGTCAACCAGTATGTGCAGTACGTCGCCGACCGTCGCCTCGAAGAGCTCGGTATCGGCGCGCACTACGGCGCCAAGAATCCCGCAAAGTGGATGGCGGGCGCAACCGATGTGCTTGAACTCGTCAATTTCTTTGAAGCGCAAAATACGAGCTACGAAGTGGACGGCCACGCGGCGGATAAGAAGAAAGAATAAAACACCCCTCGTCTACGGGTACGGCGTTCTGATCTGCTGATCGGCCACCTCGCGCAAGCGCGAAGTCTACATACCTGCCTCTGGCAGGGCGCCGCCTTCGCGGCTCCGAGACGCCCCTTAAGACGAGGGGTTTTTATTCTTTTGCTATAATAAGGGGATACATGAACTTCAATCTCAAGACCGTTCTCGTCACGTTATCCATCATGGCGGGCCTGCTCATCATCGTCACATTCTATGTGGTTTTCTATAGCGGCGGCGGCACGTACGTGGTGAGTTCGGGAACCGGCACCGACGGCGGAATTTTTTCCACCAGCACCCCACCGCCGACCCCGAGCTCCACGATCGGCTCGATCCCGTCATCCACGCCCGTAACCGCGAGCTCAACACCCTCACCTTCGTCATCCGTCGCGGCCACAGAGATCGGGCAAGCGCCGATCGTTTGGACGCAGGGAAACGAAACGTTGTCCGTCACGAACGGCACGCTTTCCGGATCGCAACTCACGCTCGGCGTGCAGGTAAAGATGGGCTCGGTCGCCGAATGCGTGCCGCTCAACCTGCGCCTGATCGCGGATGAAGCGGGCGACCTCTCCCCGCCCATCACCCCGCAGTTCACCTTCCCCGACAGCGGAACCTGCAACGGAACCGCGGGTGAAACATACAGCGCGCAACCGATCGTCTTTACCCTTGCCGACCCCGGCACGTTCCCCATCGTCCTTACCACCGGCGGCACGGCAAACATCCTCTTCGAGGTCGATCAGAACCCCGACGGGAGCCTGATCGTTCAACTGCCGCCGCAGACGGATTAGGAAGAAAATTAAACTTTTGCCGCCTCAACCTCGGCATGGCAATTTTTACACAGCAAGATACATTTTTTTGCCTCTTTTAAAATAATATCCCACGAATAACAAAGTCCTTTTACGCTCAAGGAAAACGATTTCTTTGCCGGATCCTTGTGGTGAAAATCCAAGGCACCAAGATACCTATCATACCCACACCGGCTGCATTTCCCGCCAAATAGATCTACTAGCTTCTGCTTCTTTCTTCGGCGACTATCAATAACCCACCGAGAGGCACATTTACCACACCGAATCGATCCCTCCGAACGGATGATCCCAGAAGTATATCCGTGCTTGGCACAAATGACAGTTTTCATATATTAAAAGATACCCCACTCTATATTAAAAAATGATTAAAAGCTGGCTATTGAAAATCTGCCCGTGTCTGTTACAATAGTACCTGTATTGTAATTTGTAATTCCGCGATAGCTCAATGGTAGAGCGGCGCCCTGTCAGCAAGGCAGCTCGCATCGGAAACGGTGCGATGATAAAAATCTTGGGATAACGGTGAATGCTAAACCCGATAACGGGCATGCGAATACCGTGGGAACCCTCCGATCGGGAGGGGCACCGTAGAGACTAGATACCGAGATACCTAACATCCGCAAACGGCGGGTCATGGTAATGATATAGTCCACGCCTCTTGGAAACACTAGGAAACGTGTAAGGCGATGGTTCCAGGTTCGAGTCCTGGTCGCGGAGCAAAAACGAAAAGAGCACCTTTTGGTGCTTTTTTCGTTTTCTTCTTGATCCAGGAATCGAACAGAGGGGTGGGTCGGAGGGGAAACATTTTCCCCTCCGTGTGGGAGGGTCGCGCGTTTCGTGCGACAGTGCGGGACCGTGGGTCCCGCAAGCGCAGGCCCGTTGCGGGCCGAGCAGTGAGATTCCTGGTCGCGGAGCAAAGAATACAAAGTATCGGACAGACCGAGAGGTGTCGGTTTTTGCTATCTTTTTTGAGCCAAAAAGTTCAAGTCCTATTCCTACAGCACTTAGGACACCGAACTTATGATGGTTATCTTCCCCAAATGGTAGAATACAACCATGGATTGCGTTAAGCTAGATAAACTTAAAAAAGGCGACAAGATTGCTATTCTCTCTCCTTCTTTTGCTGCCCCCGGCAAATGGCCTTGGGTATATGAATTGGGATTGAAACGACTGCGCGAAGTATTCGAATTAGAACCCGTGCGCAGCGGCATCAGGTCAAGCCTTTTTGCGATGAACTACGAGCGGCCGAAAGTAGGCCCGTAGGTGCGATCCCGGGGATATAAGAGGCCGGTATGGCATACCCAACGCCGAGATGCAGATTTCCCATTAACCCATGATAAATTTTTATCAAATCAACGGGTACCAATCCCGTCTTCGTGTCTCTGATTTTTTCAAGGACGTCCTCTCGGACGACTCTTCTCGCGTTCACAACCCCGATCACACCGCCGGAAGAATCTATGAGCGGGCAACCGCTATCGCCGCCACAAACCGCTCCATCTATCAAATAGGTCGTGAGACCAGCCGCATTTTTTGTTATGGAGAAAAGAACTCCCGGGCGGGTCGTTAAACATTTTACGTTGAGCCTATAGCTAGAAAAAATTACCGAGATCCCTTCAATAACGTTTTCCATTTTTCCCATGAGGAGTGGCGCCCGGGAATCATCGCTAAAGGCTATTAGTGCAAGATCGTGTTCGGCATCATTGAGGATGACCCTCCCTCGCAACGTCTGAGTCGGATCGAAAAAATTAATCAGGCAGCCATGCGCACCGGCAACCACATGATTGCAGGTAACTAACATGCCCTTCTTTATAAAAACGAACCCGCTTCCCGCTCCTATGACATCACCATTAGCATCCAAGACAAAAATCAAGGCTGTGCTCAGCCTGACCTTTTTAACAATGTCAGGGTAGTCGATCATTGAGACTCTATGGGTATAGTCTATATCTAACGTCTATAAAAGAACACAAGAGGCAACCCACCCCCCCCTCGCGGCCAATAGGTTCGAAAAATTTCAATGTAATCCATCCAACGACCTATCGGCTACTATGGTGGTACCAGTATTTTTTACGCGCGTCAAAAAGGAGATCCACCCGCAATGCTCGAACTAGGCAATAAGTCTCAAATCGTAGGAGTAGGAGTGGAACATTGGCCAACATTTGGCGTTTATCGAAACCCCACAAAAATGCCCAGGTTTCCAAAAAACCATACGATAATCTGCGGCCTCGAGCGGGAGGGCGTCGAAGGAGAACGGATGTTCATATGCGAAACGCCGGAGCATATGCAGACGTTCTATCATGAACATATCGCCGACCATACGGCCCATATTAAGTGGTATCACACCGACGCACTCCTTCCCGAGGGTGCAAGCGGAAAGGGTCTCAATCAAAATGCCGCGGATTTCCGGTACGGACCCGTGTCATAAACCGGACGCAGATCGAAGGCTCTCTCCAGCACGTGGCCCACTCAAAAAAGTGGGCCAATTTATTTTATAAAAATAGGGAAGGCACCATTGGCGCCTTCCCCGCGGGGGAATAATATTAAATGGCGCTTCTGTCAAATAATCTTGAGATATCGCGAGAGCGGGAGTAGGATAAGAACCAGCAAATCCTGCAACATCGAGGCGACCAATGAAGCATGATGATGTGAAGCACCATCAGACTTGGCGCGAAAAAAGGCGCCGGATCAAAGAGGAAGTAGGCCCTACGCACCCCGGGCGACCACTCGAGTGGATAGACAACCATCTCTGCTTCTCGGACACGCGAAAGCCAATTCCGGGGGTCGAAACGGTGTCCAGACGTGACGGGGTCGGAGGAGAACAAAAAAGCGCGAACCGGCCGCACGCGCCACACACGCCGACCACGCTCCCGGTAGCGCACACGACACACGCAAAAACGGTGAGGACGACATTGGCGGCGGTAATGCCCATGAGAGTGCCCGTGAAAGTGTACGCACGCCCCGCACACTTTTCCTCGCCGACACGATCACGGCGCCGGATAAAACCACTGCCCTTTAATTGGATGTAGCAAAGACCGTAAACCGAATGAGCAACGCAACACGCCCGCTCATTCGGTTTTTTTATTGCCATATTTATATTTTTCTGCTAAACCATAGGCAAGCCCGATCCGACAGGATTCGGCTCCAACCGCTCTTTGAAAGGAGCTACACCATGGGAAATCGCAACTTCCGTGAACTGCTCGAAGCTCGCTGGGCCGACAACCGCTTTGTGTGTGTCGGATTGGACAGCGACTATCTCAAGATTCCCGAATCCATACGCGGACAATGCGTTGGTAATGAGTGCTCGTCGCTCTATACCTTCAACTGCGTCATCGTCGACGCAACGCGCGATCTCGTAGGCACGTATAAACCAAATATCGCTTTCTATGCGGCGCACGGCGATCGAGGCCTCGTGGCGCTCAGGGCAACAATAAACCATATCCACACTGTTGCGCCGGAGATCCCCGTGATCATCGACATCAAACGCGGGGACACCGACAACACCAACCTCGGATACGTGCTCGAGGCATTCGATTACCTCGACGCGGATGCCGTCACCGTTCATCCCTACCTTGGCGGTGAAGCGTTACAGCCGTTCCTCGACCGGGCCGACAAAGGCGTCTTCGTCCTCTGTCGTACCTCGAACCGCGGCGCGGGAGAGTTCCAAGACCTTCGGATAGAAACGGGGCCGGTCCTCGTGGACAACGAGCCACGATACCGCCCGCTCTATCAGGTCGTCGCTCTTCACGTCGCGCGGAAGTGGAACAAGAACGGCAACTGCGGTCTTGTTGTCGGCGCAACGTACCCCAACGAACTTCGCGAAGTGCGAGCGCTCGTTGGCGATATGCCGATCCTTATCCCCGGCATCGGGGTGCAAGGCGGCGACGTCAAAGCAACCGTCAATGCGGGATTGGACTCGCGCGGCGCGGGCATGATCATCAATTCATCCCGCGGCATCATCTTCGCCTCCAATGGCGCGGACTTTGCCGAAGCGGCACGACTCGCAACGCTCGAGTTGCACACCCTCATCGACCTACACCGGAAGGAGGCCTTGGATCAATGACCACTGCAGAACGAACATCGATCGATTCGCTTGAAATCCTCGGGCAAGTGAAGGCTCGCCCCCCCCTCAAACCCAAAGGGTCTGAGGGGGTTTTTATTATCACCCTCTTCCCTCCCAACATCGGCCGGTGTTAAAACCGACTGCTTAAAATGGTAATATGAGAATATGCCCAAATATGAAATGCCATCCATAAAAAAAGAAATAGAAAATCTTGAGGGAGAAAATCCCGCGGTCAGGTTGTCTGTTTTAGAAGAAGAGCTAGTGGAAGTTGATCGTCAAGGCAAACTAAATGCATGGCCGCCCGATGAGCGGGTACGCAGGGCCGAGTTAAAAAAAGAGATCGCAGAGCTGGAGAAAGTGGTGGAGTATAAAAAAGCTGCGTAAAAGAAAAGGGACAGGTCTTATTGTGACCTGTCCCTGTGGTGCTTCGCGCCAAGGCTATTCGTAGCCTTTCGCTTGAAGCTTGAAAAGTTGAGCATACGTCTTTCCGCTCTCCATAAGCTCTTCGTGCGTTCCGAGTTCGGCAACAATGCCTCCTTCGAGAACGCAGATCTTGTTTGCCCGGCGAACCGTCGAGAAGCGATGCGAGATGATGGATCTCGCTCCGTCCCGTCGATGTCGCTTCGAGCTGTTCGAAGATCTTCGCTTCCGCGCTCGCGTCGATCGAGGCGGTAGGCTCATCGAGGATCATGAACGCGATAGCGTTCAGTCAAGTGTTTGCATGTACTGATGCGCGCTTTCCACGTCCTCCGGATACGCGATGGGATGCCAGAATTTTGCGTGTATGGCATGGACAGGATGCTGTTCCGCCATCACCCCGATCTGTTCGGCGAGATTGTGTTCCCCGTTCGGAAGGAAGATCGGCGCGATATCGAACACATGTTGGTCGAGAACATACACGCCGATGTTGACCAGGTTGCTCGGAGGGTGAGGACGCTTTTCAAGAATGCCAAGCAGTCGGTCATCGCCGTCGACAAGGCACACGCCGAACCGCTCCGGGTTGGGATGTTCCCGCACCAATATCGCAAGACCGTTCGCCACGACCGCCGCAAGGTCGTCGGGATGATAGAGATCGTCGCCGTACACGACAAGGAATTGCTCGTCATCCAAAAATGGCCGGGCGCGGGATAGCGCCTCACCGGTCCCCTTCGGCTCCGGCTGTTCCACGTACGTCAACGCCAGGCGCCCGAATGACGATCCAAAATATTCGCGGATCACTTCCTGCCGGTATCCGACGATCAAAATGACCTCCGTGATCTGCGGCGGCAGAATGCCGAGCGTGTATTCGAGGATAGGCTTCCCGCCCACCCGCACCATCGCTTTCGGTATGGATTCCGTGAGCGGACGAAGCCGCTTCCCTTCCCCGCCCACTAAAATAACTGCTTTCATGGAGATATAATAGCATTTTCGCAGGCCGTGATAAACTATCTCTATGATAAATATCCTCGTCACCGAACCCGAATATTTCACCCCCGAATCGTTGCGGTTGATGAAGCGCGTTGGCCGCGTGACGGCACGACGGATGTCCCGCGAAGAACTTTTGGGATCCATCGCGAATTTTGACGCGGTAAGCGATGCGGCAGTAAAAAAGTCACGCTATGGACCCTGCTCAAAACGAGCGACTTCAACCCCAAAAAGCCCTCGAATATAAAAAAGGCGTATCTTGTAGATACGCCCAAACACGCACCGTCATCAAACTTTTTTCCAGCTGATCTCGCTCTCGTCGCCAACCCAGAACCCGTGTCTGGTATCAGGGATAAGACGCTCGGTAAATCGAGGCTGTTCTATTCGCTTCTCGCCGAGAAACTTTCTAAAGATCTCTTCTGCGCGATCCGCGTAGTCTTTATCCCAAAAAAAATCCCGATACATACGGATGACCGTCTCCCACTCACCGGGCGACTGCACGCCCGTGCGGGCAACAATTTTTAAGACCGCCCCCGCATCGACCCTTCCTTGTGCTATTTCCCTACAGCAATCGGGAATACTCAATCCGATCATAAACGACCCCTCTCCGCTACTGAACCATCTCTCCGCCGTATACATGAAATCCGTGTCGGATCAGATCAATATGACCGTCGAGGACCCAAAGATCGCCGGATTCATCGATGGCAATCGTGTTATCAACACCGGCAAAATTACCGTGATAGAAAGTCCCGCGATCGACCGTATACGGTGATCGCGTCATCGATAACTTCGCCTCGACAGCAGGAACGAACCCGAGTTTCTCAAGCGTGTCAGACATCATAGTAGCGTCCTCCGAACTGCCACCATCGTACCGCGCAAATAGGGTTTTATCAAACCATAAAACCTTCCTTTTATCATATAATTGACTTACTATTAATAAAATGATATAGTACGCACGGCAAAGGAGAAATCGTGAAAGATATTGCAAAGATCTCAGCCGAAATGGAGATATCCGTACTGGACATCAAACTCGCTCTCGGCATCCCCCTCGCGCTCTGCACCGCAGGCACGCGGGATGCAGCATGGGATGCGTTCGAAGAAGCAGAGCACGACAGCGAAGAGGAAGTAGCAGCAATCCAGCAGTATCTGGAACTCTGCACAACCGTCGGACAAGTGAAGAAAGCTCTGGCCAACTTCGGCTCGGAGACGACGCTGGAACGGATCTGCTTCGCACGGCTGAACGAGCTCCTGGCGGAAAAAGCCGCGGCGGCCACCACGGTCACCGAGGCCCAGCTAGTCTACGCAAGTTGCCCGATCAACGGACCGGCGGCGGACGTGGCGATCCGCAAGATCTACGAACTGTTCCCGGAGTGATAAGCTCCAAAATAACCAACCAAGCCCGGAACACAAAACGTTCCGGGCTTTTTATTTGGAAGACTCTTTACGCAAAACGTTAGCCGTGCTATAACCAAGCCAGCTACAAAGGAGGTACTGCATGCATGCACTCGATGATTTGCATTTTGAACGCACCGTAAGGCAAAGGCTCTGCCCATGCGGCACTGTCCTTTCGCGATATAATCCGAACGATCTTTGCGGACCTTGCACGGTGAAAGCCGCCGCGCAGGCCGAAAAGAGAGAGTTCCGACCGAAATCTCCCGCACCGGTGCCGGAGATAAGACAACCGGAACCAAAACCCCAGCCAAGGCCCGTGCCGAAAGAGATCCCGAAAGAGGTTTCGAAAGGTATCGAGCCACGATTCAAAGCGACACAGATAGTGAATGCAGCGGGGTTCGTATTCGGCATCGAGCCCCGAGACATCACATCGGGGGCGAAGGGTGGGAACGCGAAGCGCGCACGCCAGGTGGCAGAATACCTGGTGCGAGTCGATGTCAGTCCTTCCTTCCCGTGGATAGCCAACTTCTTTGGACGGCACCACACGACGGTCATCCATAGTTGTGAAAGGATGGGACACGCCTTTCAAAACAACACTTCGCCGAAGGAGAAGATCGAGCGGGTCCGCGCGCTTTATCCGACGATGTCCGGAAAGATGCTTTTTAGTTTTCGGCGTTTGCCAACCGCACCGTTACGGGTTCTCCAAACGGTCGAGACCATGTTCGATCTCGCACCGGAACGCCTTCGGAGGAAGGGAAATATGCGATCCATTGTGATCCCACGGCAGATCCTGACCTATCTTCTTCACGAGATCTCCGAACAATCGACCGTGGAAATTGGCCGCTTCCTTGGACAAGATCACACGACCGTAATGCATAGCTTGAGAAAGATCAAGAAAACCATTGAATGCGACCCGGCGATCCGGGAGGTCGTTGAACGAGCGCGGACACTGTGCTCTCCACCGACCGAAAACGTAACGTAAGCGCAGTAACCACGCGCGGCACTATCCTCCGGGAAGTGCCGCTTTTATTTTGGATGATCGAAATAAAAAAGGGTCTTTATGCGATGTGCATACAGACCCATGACCGCCTCACGCCGCACGGACACTACGAAACTCCGAGTGCCGATAGGCCGCCTCGATCTCCCGCAGTTGGGCGGCGACCTCTCCGGGATACGTAGGGTTCACGTATTCGCCGGTGTGCTTCTCGTACCCTGCCTCAACGGTCGTCCTTCCGACGAACTCCAAGCGCCAGTGGAAGTTCCCGTCTTTATGATCCTCTCGATAAGGTGATGTCTCAACATAGAAGTTGTACATCGGATCGGAAAGATTTTCGGAATTCTCTCCCTGAACCGCAAGTTTAAAGAGGAATATGGTCTTCCTCAATACCGCGGCGAAATCATCCCTCATCGCGACGCTATCCCGAAGCACATGAGCGAACGACGGATTGTGCGCTTTCGGAAATATCCGGAGATGGTAGGGCACGATGGCCGCATGCGGTACGAGCACCACGAAATAGTGGGTCTCAAAGACGATCTGACCGAGCTCACGGTGACGCTTGATCTCGTCGCAATAGATGCACGCTTTCTTGTCCCAAAAATAGCTCTGGGCGCGAAGATAGCGATCGCGGAACTTTTGAGGGATCCGTCCTTTCACCGCGATCTGCATATGTGAATGTTCCATGGACGCGCCCGCCGCCCGTCCGAAGTTCTTGAAGACCGAGAACCATTCCAGACGATCGTCTCCCCGCAATGAGAAATAGCGGAGAATGACCGCTTCAAAGGCCCGGGATATCTCCTGCGTGGACAAAGCCGAAAAGAACGCGTCGTGCCGCGGAGTCTCCACAATGACCTCGTTGATGCCCAGCGCAAGATTCTCCGATGGATTCGGATTGCCATGGCCGTTCGCTTCAAGCGCAAGGATCGGATACAGGTTTGTGAACCCTCTCGTCATCCATGGCGAACGATCGCCCGGATGATCCTGAGGAAAGATCACCAACTCCTTCGGAGTGCCTTCCTCGTTCCCCGGACAGAAGAAACAATCTGCCTTATGCGAAGGCAATTCTCCCACCCGATAGACGTAATGCGGATCCCTCTTCCCCTCCCGCATCGATCGCGCGGCGGAGATGATGACCTCCGAACCGGTTATGGGGTCCGTTCTTCCTTCCGGTTCTCTCCCGTGAACCACTCTCACTTCTTGAGACATACATTCCTCCTGCCGCCAACCACGCGGCGTTGCTGTGATGATTTTACCGTTTACCGAGGATAGCCGTCAATCGGCCGGGCTAATCGGTTATAATGAAAAGATGCACATCCCCTTCTGGAGCGCCCTAACGCTCATCGCCGAGCTTCTGGTCACGACATCGATATATTTCATCATCTGGAAAGCTTATCGAACCGGCGCGTTCCTTCGATGGTTCGCTTTTTGCATCCTTGGATACGAGCTATTGTTCAACATCACGTACATGGTGTCCCGGGAGGTCGGTGGACAGGACGATGGCTCCCTGAATCCCTACCAGACATTGCTCGGCGCGTTCCACGGAATATTTTCGCTCGTCATGTTCGTAACGCTCTTCGTCTTTTTTCTCGTCGCGGCGCGCGCGTATAAGCGGGGAGAAAATTATTTCGTCACCCACCGCCGCCTGATGATCGTGTTCGTCTACGCATGGGGACTGTCCATTCTCTCCGGGGTCGGACTTTTTATCAGCCTGTACATCCATTAAAAAAATCTGCGATTGACTGCCGTGCTTCGGGGCGGTAAAGTTGAAGTTCGGAGGAGGATCGTACATTGTCAGAGTCAACGAAAGGATATGTGATCGAAAGCCGGGACGGTGCTTTTCTTGACGGCGGGATGCGCTGGCGGGAAATCTCCGTGAACGCAGCCTATGTTCATCCCCCGAATACCATCGAAGGCATCCGCGAAGACATGCATCGCGCGCGGGCGCGGAACAAGCCCTACCGGATGTATGATGCGATACACACAGACGGCACGACGACCATCGTCGGCCAGCCCATGACATTCAACCCCGTCTCGGGCGGCAACCGACCGTTCGTCGGCGACTGCGCCGTTTCCATATAAGCAAACGCTTCCCCGCCCTCGACGCCACCATGCGCCGCCTATCTTCACGAAGGCGGCTTTTTCTTTTTCATCGATACCGCTATACTTTTCTTATGAGAAACTATATGGAGCGGGCAGCAGGCACGGTGGAGCTGAACGAATCGCAATGTCATGCGCTTGAGTGGGCGTTCGAGAACAATCCCGACGTCGTCGCCCAGCTTGGGGACTTCGCAGATGAAAAGAAAATAAAATTGTGGGAGTCGGAATTGAAAATGACCACCCGCCTGGTCGTCGCGCCCGACGAAGCAATGAAGATAGTGTATTATCAGATCGCCGAAGCGGAAATGAAAAGATTGGCGAACGAGAACAATATATTATATTGCGGCCACTCAAGCCAAGAACACCTGGCGGCGCTCAAGGCAGTCGAATCGATGTTTCCCCAATCCGTCAATTAATTCGGAAGCGTCTCACCCCCATTCGGCGTTCCCCTCCTCCGCTCTTCGATTTCCCTCTCGATCTTTTTTGATACCCGTTCCTGATCGACGCTCAATCCCGCGTCAATAATCCTCATATGAGTCATGTAGGTGACCCATTTATCATCCATATCTTTACCGCCCCCTTTCGCCTGCATATTCTGCCGCACCTCCTCTTTGAGCGCCAAAAATTCCGGGCTTTTCTCTTGTATCATCATGGACGCCAAAAGTCCCGGAGGAACCTGTTCCGCCTCCGATCCGGACCCGGACCCGGACCCGGAAATTTCCATTCGTTCTTTCATGAGAATATTATAACATACCCGCCGCCCAAACGGAAATAAAAGAGGCCTCACGGAAACAGGTGAGGCCTTTCAAAAAAAATAGTGCGTCCGATCGTGATCGAACCCTATCCGACCACGGGGAATTTCATGACGCGCACGCGAAGCACATTCGGGATCTGCCGGATCTTTTCAATGACATCCTCCCCTACGTATGTTTCGAGATCGAGCAAGTTATACCCTATCTTGCCGTTACTCGCGTTGACGGAAGCTTGGATGTTCAATCCGGCGTCGCCCAGGGCCGTCGTCACGACCGCGATCATCCCCGGAACGTCCTTGTTGACGACCGAAAGACGAGTGCGCACCGATTGCGCCGGGAATGTTTCCACGACCGGAAAATTCACCGAATTGCTGACCACGCCGTACTCCAGATACTTCTTAAGCTGACGTACGGCCATGATGGCGCAATTCTCCTCGGACTCCGCGGTGCTTGCCCCCAAGTGCGGCGTGCAGATGACATGCCCGTTCGCCATGAGCCCGAACGTCGGAAAGTCGGTGATGAACTTCTGCACCCAACCATCGTTCAACGCCTCCATGACGGCAACGTCGTCGTAGATGCCACCCCGCGCATAGTTCATCAGCACGCACCCCTGCTTGAGAAGCCGGAGCTGGTTCATCCCGATGAGATGTTTGGTCTGCGTGGAAAATGGAACATGGACCGTTAGCACATCGCATTCCCGAAGCACGCCCTCCATGGACAGCACGACCTCCACCTTCGGATCGAGCAAGTGCATGTTGGTGAGCGTGGGATACGCATCGTAGCCTACGACCCGCATCCCGTAGCGCACGCCGGCGTTCGCGACAAGGACCCCGATCTTGCCGAGGCCGATGACGCCGAGCGTCTTCCCCGCAAGTTCGAAACCGCTAAACTTTGCCTTCTGCGCCTCCACTTGTGCCGCGATGGCCACGTCGGTCTCTTCATCAAGCGTCTCCATGAATTGCAACGCCTTATCGACGCGCCGCGCATAGACACCGAGCAGAAAAAAGACCAGCTCCGCGACCGCGTTGGCATTGGCTCCGGGAGTGTTGAAAACGCACACCCCTTTTTCCGTTGCCTTCGCGACGCTCACGTTATTGACACCAGCGCCTGCTCGCGCGACCGCGAGCAGGTTTGGATAATTGTCCGTCTCGAGTGTGGCGCTCCGAAGGATGATCGCTTCCGGGTCGGCAACGTCTTTGCCGACCAGATAGCCGTCATTCGTCAAAAGCTCCAATCCCGCTTTGGAAACATTGTTAAGAACCAGAACGCGCATATGTCTTTCCCCTTTCAATGAGCTGTATACTACACCACCAAGAACTTCCGCAGTATATAGCGCGGCCGGAGCAATAATCAAGCATTTATTTCCACGCCGGTTTCTGTTACACTTAAAAGCAATAAAAACTAATATATAACGCACGTACATGGCAAAACGAGGAAAGTGGATAACGGGTCAGACATCAAACTCGAAGAAGACGAAGAAGCGCTTAGAGGCAAAGAAGGTCATGTTGGAGGCAAAGAAGAGCAAGCGCCGCAAATAGTATCCGTGTTCAAGAAACTTACCGATTTTGGTTACCAAAGGAATAAAAAGGAGGCGGTCGGCTTTTACATCGCCTACCTGCTTTTGTTCGTGCTGATAGGAGCGATCGTCGCGGGCATCATCGGCGTAGTGACCGGGACGGTCCCCCAAAGCTTCACCGGAAGCCTGACGCGGGGCGAACAGGTCGGCGCGGTGATCGTGGCGATCGGGAGCGCCATACTTTCACTCCTCATCCTTTCGGCAAAGCATGAATCCCGATACATCTTTGTTCTCCTCGCGCTTATCGGCGGAATACTTTCTCTTCTCGGCGGCGGCCTGTTTGGATTCCTTATTCCCGCATATTTTACGA
>Ga0182030_10014376_pt1 | contig 15634 bp, 13 predicted proteins | sample 812S3MmetaG_FD_121299 | JGI IMG/M metagenome (GOLD analysis project Ga0182030, IMG submission 121299) | Permafrost microbial communities from Stordalen Mire, Sweden - 812S3M metaG (Illumina Assembly) | ecosystem: Environmental > Terrestrial > Soil > Wetlands > Permafrost | place: Sweden...
CCGCTCCCGAAGCCATCGACGACGCCCATGGCCGCGGCACGCGGATGGTGTTGTCCGGGACTGCCGCCGAGGGAATTGAAAAGACCGTGTCGGTGTCGCTGTACCAGCGCTATCCGGGTTTTGCCGTGGTCCGCGTGTCGTACCGAAACCGCACCGCCCTGCCGATCGCGCTTCGCGGCTGGACCTCGCAAGATTCGCGGGTGCTCGAATCCGGCGGCGCGGCGCCCGCGTTCTGGTGCTATTCCGGCGCCTCGTACGAAGATCGACGCGACTGGGTGCAGCCGCTGACGCCGAAGTTCGAGCAGGACAATTTCCTCGGCATGGAGGCCTCCGATTATGGCGGCGGCACTCCCATCGTCGACGTGTGGCGGCGCGACGGCGGACTTGCCGTCGGCCATGTGGAAACTTCACCGAAGCTCGTGTCGTTGCCCGTGCAAGCGCAGCCGGGCCACGCCCGTGTCGCAATCTGTTCGCGCGACAAGCGCGAACTCGGCGCGGGCGAGTCATTCCAGACGATCGACACGTTCGTCTCGGTCCACGACCGGGATCATTTCGCTACGCTCAACACCTATCGACAGGTCATGGCCGATCGAGGCATCAAGCCCGCACAACCGGTCGCCGCGTGTTACGAGCCGATCTGGTGTGCGTGGGGCTACGAACGCGAATGCACGACCGCGTTGATCGAAGGCACGCTGCCGAAGGTGAAAGATCTCGGCTTGAAGTGGGCCGTCATCGACGACGGCTGGCAGGCGGCCATCGGCGATTGGCAGCCTCATCCGGTGAAATATCCCAACGGCGCGGACGATCTGCGCGCGCTGGTATCGAGCATTCGCGCGAACGGCCTGCGGCCGCGGCTCTGGTACTCGCCGCTGTCGGTGGCCCCGGGGGCGGACCTCTTGCACGATCACGCAGACATGCTGCTGCTCGACAAGGACGGAGCGGTGCAGAAGATCTCCTGGTGGAACAGCTTTTACCTGTGCCCGGGCTACGATAAAACCGTGCGCTTCACCGAAGCGCTGGTGCAACGATTTCTCGGGGATTGGGGCTTCGCCGGACTCAAGATCGATGGCCAGCATTTGAACGGCGTTCCGCCCTGCTTCAATCCTCTGCATCACCACGCCCGGCCGGAGGAATCCGTGGAAGGTCTGCAGAATTTCTTTGCCGCGATATTTCGGGCGGCAATTCAAATCAATCCCGATGCCGTGATGGAACTCTGTCCCTGCGGCACCGCGTATTCGGTGTTCAATTTCCCGTCGATGAATCAAGCGCCGGCCTCGGACCCTGAGAACTCCTGGCAAGTGCGTCTCAAGGGCAAATCGCTGAAGGGGCTGATGGGCCCGAGCGCTGCGTTCGCCGGAGACCACGTCGAGTTGAGCGACCACCAGGACGATTTCGCATCCACGGTGGGTGTCGGTGGCATCATCTCGACCAAGTTCACCTGGCCGCGGGACCCCAAACCCAAGGATTCGTTTTTGCTCACGCCGGACAAGGAACGGCTGTGGCGGCGATGGATTGCTCTGTACCAGGAAACGATGTTGCCGCTTGGCACCTACCGCGGCGAACTCTACGATATCGGCTTTGACGAGCCGGAGACTCACGCCATCGAGAAATCTGGGCGCCTGTACTATGCATTGTTCGCGAAGCGCTGGAGCGGTGCGGTGACGCTGCGCGGCTTGCAGCCCGGAGCGTATCGGATTCGCGACTACGTCAACGACCGCGAACTCGGCACCGTCTCCACCCCGCATCGCTTGCCCGTCGCGTTCGACGGCTTTTTATTGCTGGAGGCGACACGGGCATGAGCGAGCTGCCGGTGAACGCATCCGCCTCGGACCCTACCGCACCGCCCATGCCTGACATCAACGCCGGTGCGGACGCGGCCGGCCGGCCGGCCGGCCCCGGTCTTCTGGTCGGGGAGCGCCGCCACCTGATCTTGGATTTGCTGCGCGAGCGCGGCCGGGTCACGGTGGAAGCCCTGGCGAGCCGCTTCGAGACCTCCGCGGTCACCATCCGCAGCGATTTGGCGGCGCTCGAAGCCCAAGGCGCGCTGGAGCGCACCCATGGCGGCGCGCTGCTCAGCCGTGATGACGACGATCGGCCCCTGACGCTGAAACGCACGCTGCACCACGCCGAGAAGGTGAGAATCGCCAAAGTGGCGGTGGCGCTGATTCGCGATGGCGAAACCGTGATCTTAGATTCCGGCACGACCACGGCCGAGATCGCCAAGCAGATCCGCAAGCTCGAGGGCCACTCGATCAACGTGATCACCAATGCGCTGAACATCGCGACGCTGCTGGCCGATGTGCCCTTCGTGCGGCTCATCATGCCCGGCGGCATTCTGCGTCCCGAATCGAACTCCCTGTCGGGTCATATGGCCGAAGCGGCGCTCGCCAATCTGCAGGCGGATCGCTTGTTTCTCGGCGCCGACGGTCTGGATCCTGAGCGCGGCGTCATGACACCGCATCTTCCGGAAGCCCAGCTCAACGCAAAAATGATTGCCATCACGCGTCAGGTCATCGCGGTGGCCGACTCATCCAAACTGATGCGCCGGAACATCTCGCTGATCGCCCGGGTGGACCAGCTCCACATGCTGATCACCGACACCGGCGCCAATCCGACGGTGGTCGCCGAACTCGAGCGGCGCGGTGTGGAGGTCCGACTCGCGTAAAGCGCAGCGGTGAGCATCAGCGTCGCAGAATTCATCCCCCGCGTAGAGATCTAAAAACTACCTCCGTCGAAATGACGACCTATCATGTCGGACTTAGGAAACACCTCACCGCGTTCATAAAGGTCAAAGATGAATTCATCGGATCGCCTTACCCCGCCTGGACTGCTATCGGCGGGAGCGAACTGATCACGGACGGTACTCAGGCGGGACTGCGCAAGACCCGCGCGGCGATATGCTCTGCCAGATAGTGGGCATCGTGCCAGACGCCCCAGATGAAGGGCGACGCCCGACGCGACAACCACGCGAGCCCCAAGAAGTAGAGGCCGGGCACCGCTGACACCCCCCGTTGATGCGCCGGACGGCCCTTCTCATCGAATGCATCGACCTTGAGCCATCCGAAATCGAGCGCGTAGCCCGTCGCGAAAATAACGGACGTGATGCCGGCGGCCGCGACGTTCAACTGCAAAATCGGCTCGGTCACGCACTTCGGATCCGTCGCAATCGTGCGCGCAGCCTCCTCCTCGGGAAGGTCCAAGCCCTTGTCTCGAACATAAGCATCGGCCGCGTTCAGCACCGACAGGTAGTTGGCATCGCCGTCGGCGATGTTCTTCGCGAGGTTCGGCAAGACGTGAATCACCCCGTCCCGGTACGCCGCGGTGCTTCCCAACAGCGTGACGCCGCATGCGGCGAGCGCGCGAAAGTCGACCGTGTGGCCGCCGCGTGCGCCGCTCACGGCGATCGTGACGTGCTCGGTGCCCGGCGCCACGACCTTCGCGTCCCATTCACCCAACACCCCCAACCACCAGCAGAAGTCGCGACCGCGATAGCGCCGCGGCGGCCGATTATGCGGGCCCACCGACAAGTAGACCTGTCTGCCCGAGCGGGCGAGCTCATCGGCAATTTGCACACCGGACGAACCGGCACCGACGATGAGCACGGCCCCGTCGCGCAACTGGCGGGGATTCTTGTACGCGGCAGAATGGAGTTGATCGAGCCCCGCCTCTGCCGGGACCACCGTGGGAATAATCGGTCGCTGAAACGGTCCCGTGGCAACAACCACCTGAGCGGCGTCGATGACGCCCTCGGCTGTGTCGGCCCGAAAACCGGAACCGTCAGCTTTTTTCCGAAGTTCTTTGACCTCGACTCCACAACGGATCGGGGCCGCGATCTGCCTCGCGTAGGCTTCGAAATAGTCGACGATCTGATCCTTGGTCGCAAAAGCGTCGGGATCGACACCGGCGAAGGTCATGCCCGGAAAGCGGTCGTGCCAGGCGGGCCCGTTGGCGACCAGAGAATCCCAACGCTCCGAGCGCCAGCGCTCGGCAATCCGATGCCGCTCGACAATGAGATGAGGCACGCTGCGTTGGGTCAGGTGCTCGCTGATCGCCAAACCCGCCTGACCGCCACCGATGATCAACGTATCGACTTCTTCCATCGACATTTCGCGAACCTTTACTGCGCGGGCGGCGTTCAGTATCGCCGTCGGCGCCGGTTTTTCAAACTATATAATGGCGTCACAGTGCCCTGAGGTTTCGCAGCAGCGCTCAGGGACGTGACGCCACACTCCTGATTTCCCGGATCCGAACCGAAGGATACGAATTGCGGGAAGGAACAAACTTCACGGGTGGCGGGTCTTAGTCGGTGTGGCGAAGTGATGAACTTAATCGGTCTCGGGATGAAAATCATGCGACGTCTATTCTCGTGCCTACTGTTGGTTTCGCTGCTGGCGGCAGTGGCCGCGGCAGGTCCTGACAATCCAACTCAGGGCAGTCAGCCACCGACCAGCCCGCCAGACAGCGCAACCGCCTCCGGCGCGGGTGAGGCATCCACCACGATTTCACCTGAACTGACCGTCGCCGCGCCGCGTTCCGAGCAAACGCTACCGCCGCTCAAACCGGATGAATTCGTCAACTGTTCGGCCATGACTCGTTCATCCTCGGCTGAGGGCGGGTTGGACCTGATCGGGATGGCAACCTGCGAGCATCAGCTCGCCGGGGAAAAACGTGTCGTGATTGAGGCCTGCGTGAATCCCACCGGGACCACGCCGCCGGCGCGGGCCATTCAGGCGTGCACGGAGTTGCTGGACCGCAATATTTTCGAGCGCTACGAGCGCTTTGCCGTGTATCTGAATCGCGCCCATGCGTACGTTGCCGAGGGCGATAAGCAGCGTGCAATCGATGACTACAACGAAGCCGCCAAAGTTTCTCCGCGTAACGCCAACGTTTTCTACGACCGTGCGGTCTTCTACGCCTCGCAATCCGATGACGAGCAAGCCTTGCGTGACTTCGCGACCGCCATTGGTCTTAACTCGAAATTTGTGCCCGCGCTGCGTCAGCGCGCGAAACTCTACCAGACGCGGGGTAATTTCAGCGGCGCGCTCGCGGACTATTCGGAGGCCATCCGGTTGCAGCCGAAAACAGCGGCCTTGTGGAGCGAACGAGGCTACGTGTGCCTACGTCAACATGACAACGACGCTGCCGTCAAAGACGAGGCCCAAGCGATCAAGCTCGATCCCAAGCTCGCCGTGGCGTATTTTTTCCGTGGTGCAGCCTTCGGCGGGCTTGGCGATTCAGGCAATGCGGTCAGCGATCTTAAGGCGGCGGTGGACCTCGATCCATCGCTCGGCCGCTACGTGACAACCAGGGACAAGACGGCGTCGATCACGCTGCCGCCTCCGCCTTGATGAGAAAACTGCCGATACTGTGCATCGACGGCTTTTGCGGATAGTCTTCCGCGATGGATTTGGGCATCAACACCGATTGGAATTTTCATGGCCTGCGGGCCGTGATCCTCGAGAATCGCCTGTTGCGGGTGATCGTCCTTCCCGAGGCGGGCGGCAAGATCTGGCAAATCACCCACAAGCCCTCGGATGCCGATTTCCTGTGGAACAATCCGCGCGTGACGCCCGCGCGCATGCCGATCAATTCGCGCTATGACGATGTCTGGAGCGGCGGCTGGGATGAGCTGTTTCCGAACGACGAGGCGGTGCTGATCGACGGCGAGAGCTATCCCGACCACGGTGAGCTGTGGACCGGACAGTGGCAGGCGGAGCCCTTCAGCAGCGGCGAGAAAGTCGGGGTCCACCTGCGGTTCATCACTCCCATCAGCGCAATCGCCGTCGAGAAGACGCTCGAACTTAAGCGCGATGCGGCGCAGATCGAGATTCGATACGGCTTGCGAAACAGCGGCACGACACGGCTGCCGTTCCTATGGAAGCTACACCCCGCGCTCGCCGTGAGCGAGCACCATCGAATCGATTTTCCGCCGATGAAAGTCGTGCTCGAACCCACCGCACTGGGCTCTCTCGAGGGCGCCCCGCCGAGCTTCGATTGGCCGGGTTTTCAGAAACCCGACGGCAGCGTCGTCGACTTGACTCGGATTCCCAATTCCGCTGCACGCGAATTTTATTTTTTCTACGGCACGCAACTGCAGGCCGGCTGGTGCGCGCTCACCAATACGGCCACGCGCGTGTCGTGCGCCATCGTCTTCGAGCCTGAGATTTTTCCGCATTGTTGGTTGTTCGCAAGCTACGGCGGCTGGCGCGGCCACAATGTCGCCGTGCTTGAGCCGTGCACCGGGTACCCCTTGAATTTCGACGCCATGCGCGCCGCCGGCCGGCACCGCGTGCTTGATCCCGGTGAGAGCCTGACGACCGACGTGGTGTTCGCCGTACGGGACGGGATCACCTCCGTTGGCGCAGCCGGATTCGACGGCGTCATCCGACCCGCGTAGCGTCGTGCGGCGCAGGCGGCGCGGTCGTTGTCGGCTCGATGGACAGTAAAATTGCCGCGATGATCGCGATCACCACGCCGATGCCCTGGCCGAGGGTGAGCCTTTCGTGCAGAACGACCACGGCGAAACCGATGGTGAGCAGCGGATAGAGCGAAATCAACGAAATCACGATCGACGCCTTGCCGCCGCTCTCCAGCGCTTTGAAACTCGTCAAGGCGCCGAGCCCATTCAAGGTTCCGCCCAAGATCGCCAGAAAAACAGTCCATGGGTGCAAGTGCCAATGCAGGGTGACGGTCAGCGCCAGCGCCAATGAAATTGCCAGCATCGCGTAGGCGAACCAGAGGAAAGAGAGTTCGCTCGAGATGCGGTTGGTGGCAAGCTTCTGGGTCACCCCGGTGACTCCCCAGAACAGCATCGCGACGGCGGCGTAAAACATCCAGGAATAAGACATTGCTATTCCGTGCTGATGAGGTAGATCGCGATCAACGCCAACGCGAGTCCGAGTTGCTGCAACCTGCCGACCCGTTCACGCAGTACGCTCAACGCAAGAATGACCGTGACCAGCGGGAACAATGCCGTGACGGGCACCACGATGGAAGCCTGCCCGCCCACCACCAACGCTCGAAAAAATGCGATGTTGCCGACACCGCCGAGAATGCCGGTAAGAAAGGCCCAGCCGATTCCCGCGCGGCGCACCTCGCCGGCTCCGACGGCAAGCCGCGGTGAGCGCATCGCCACGGCGAACAGCGGTATCAGTCCGACGGTGAACAACACCTGGTTCGTGTTCGCATCGATTTCGTTCGAGGCGATCTTGGACACGGCGCCCCACGCGCCCCAGCAGCCGATGGTCAGTATCGAAAATACCAGCCAGCGCGGCAGTCCGAAGAGGGTCCAGTCGCCGCGCTCCGGCAATGGATCATTCATCGAGACGCGCTCCGTCGATGGTCATACTTCATATACCCCCGCGCCTCGATCGATTGCCGCATTGCCGGCCGAACAGGTTCTGCATTCAATACGTGACTCGACCGCCCGACAGATCGAATACGAAGCCGGTTGAGAAGCTCGCCTCCTTGGAACATATCCAGCATGCGAGGGCGGCTGCTTCGTCGGTTGTTCCCACCCGCTGCATGGGAATTTTCGCCACCATGTATTCCAGCATCTTCGGATCCGTGCCCTGATTCATGGGCGTTGCAATCACGCCGGGCGCAATGCCATTGACCGTCACGGCACTCGTCGCATATTCCTTGCCCAATGCTTTGACCAGGCCGATGACGCCCGCTTTGCTTGCCGAGTAACCCGCCATGCCCGGGTTTCCCTCCTTGCCCGCGACGGAAGCGAACAACACGATGCGGCCGTACTTGCCGGGTACCATGTGGCGAAGGGCGTGCTTCGCGGTCAGGAAAGATCCCGTCAAATTGATGTCGACAACCCGCCGGAAGTCGCTGACGGCGTAATCGATCGCGTTGGTGTTGGTCGGACCGACGATACCCGCGGCGTGGACCAAGACATCGAGTCGCCCCCAATGCGAGACCACCTCGTCGAATCCGCCCGCAACCTCCTGTTCCGAGGATACATCCAGCGATCGGCTGATGGCCTCCGATTGACTGGCCTGGCGCGCGGCCTCGAGCAATTCTGCGTTGACGTCCCACAGCGCCACCCGCGCCCCTTCACGGGCGAGCCTTTGCGCGATCTGCCGACCGATGCCGCTCGCCGCGCCGGTGACGATGGCCACTTGACCCGCAAAACGCTGAACTGTGTCCATGATGCCGCCTTGTGCCTGAATATCGCGACCCGCATGCTGCTGCCGATGCGGGATCGGTGTTTGCTAGAATCATACGTCATCCGTGAACCCTGTCTCCGGGCTGCCATCGAGAATCGAACCTCGTGAAAATCGACGCTGTGGACTTCTACTACCTGTCGATGCCCGAGGTGACCACGGAGGCCGACGGTTCGCAGGATGCGTTGTTGGTCAGGGTGAGCTCAGGCGCGCATCAAGGATGGGGAGAGTGCGAAGCATCGCCGCTGACTTCGATAGCGGCCTTCGTAAGCCCCATCTCTCACGGGGCGTGCCGGCCGGTGGCCGACTCCGTCCTCGGTCAGCGGATCGACGAGGTGGCGGATATCGGTCGGATCGCCGCGCTGGTCGAGCGGCACAGCATGGATTTGTTGCAGGCGGCGCACACCTGGTCCGGGATTGAGATAGCGCTGTGGGACCTGTTGGGCAAGGCGCGGGGTCAGCCCGTTTGGCGACTGCTCGGCTATCAACGCGCCGCAAAGAAGCTGCCGTACGCGTCGATGTTGTGCGGCGAGGATCCCGACGAGACCTTTGCCCGAGTGAAACAGGCGTCTGCACGCGGATTCCGAGCCGTGAAGGTCGGCTGGGGTCCCATCGGACAAGGCAGCGCGGCCGTCGATCGGGAACATTTCATGGCCGCGCGCTCAGCACTCGGACCCGACGGGCAACTCATGGTCGATGCGGGTCAAGTATGGCGCGAGGACGTAGCCTCGGCGGCGCTGCGTCTCCCCGCCCTCCAGGCGGCCCAGGTTTTGTGGCTCGAAGAACCCTTCCTGGCCAACGCCTTTTGCGCTTACAGCGCCCTCGCCCAACGATCGCCGCAGGTGCGCCTCGCGGGCGGCGAAGGGGCTCACAATGCGCTGCTGGCGGAGTCGCTGATTGAATTTGGGCGCGTGGGATTCGTGCAAATCGATTGCGGCCGCGTCGGCGGAATCGGGCCGGCCAAACGCGTCGCCGATTACGCGGCCGAGCGTTCGGTGACCTACGTCAATCACACCTTCACGTCGCATTTGGCGTTGAGCGCCTCGCTGCAACCCTATGCCGGCCTGCTCGAGCATCGCATTTGCGAATACCCGGCGGCGCCCAAGTCACTCGCGCGGGACATTACGACGAACCATCTCACCCTCGATCCATCGGGCGAACTGTCAGTGCCAGACGCGCCGGGCTTGGGAATTGACATCAACTTAGGCGCCTTGCAGCAGTATCGGGTCGATGTGGAGATTCTGTTGAACGGCCGCCGCCTGTTCAAAAGTCCCAATGGCTGATTGGGTGCTTTAGAACGTCACCGTCAGGCCGCCATCGACAATCAGTGTTTGCCCGGTCATGTAACTCGCGTCAGCCGAGGCGAGAAACGCCGCAACGGCGGCTACTTCTGCCGGAAGTCCTGCCCTCGCCAGCGGTATCTTGCGCCGCTTCACGTACCACTCCTGGAATTCTGGCGTCGAGGTCTCATCGACGCCTTCCGCGTTCTTGGACATTCGGGTCTGCACGAATCCCGGCGCAATCGCGTTCACCCGAATGCCGGCCGGCGCCAGGTCCACCGCCAAGCCTCGGGTAAATGCCGCGATGGCGCCCTTGGTGGCTCCATAGGCACTGCTGCAAGGTTCGGCCAGCAGCGCCTGAATCGAGGCCACGTTGACGATGACTCCGCTTTGCCGGGCTTGCATGAGGGGAGCTATGGCGCGACAGACCAAGAATTGAGCGTCCAGATTGATCGCAAACAGCCGCCGCCAATGCGCGTAGTCGGCCTCGACAATGTGCCGGCTCTGAGCAATCCCAGCATTGTTGACCAGAACGTCGACGTGCCCGTGCTCGCTCTCGACCAACCGCATGGCCTTCGCGATCTCTTCGGGCTTTTCCAGATCGCAGAGCAGGCTCTCGGCGCCGGCGAGTTCTCCCGCCAGCCGGTCGAGACCCGCTTTTTCTACGTCCAATGCAATGAGATGCGCGCCTTCAGAATGAAAGCGGCGGGCGATCGCCTCGCCAATGCCATTTGCGGCGCCCGTCACCAACACGACTCGGCCAGCGAATCTCATCACTTCATCCCTCCTGTTGCAGCAACCCCGCCCGATAGGCTTATCGACTCTGCAAACCTGCGCGCAACGGCAACGGGCGTCAACACCCGAGCGCCTCGTGTCCGACACGCCCGGTTGGCGGCGTGACCGATCTTTCGGATCTTCCGGCACTGTGCCAAGCGCGACGAGAACTGCGTCATGCCCCGGCATGGCCGATGCAACGGCGCTCGAGTCCATGACATCCCGGTGATTGCGCGCAGCCGATCGGACTGAATCGTCAGACGCGATGGATCTCGGACGAACGCGGTGACCTGATGCGCCGACTCAACGGCGTGCCTCACGAGCTCACGCCCGGTCGCCCCGGTTGCCCAGAAATCAAGGGTCGCATGCTCGCTTGCACCCGCCCTACGTGCCCATAGTTACTGCGCGGAGCGCTTTGCTCACCCGTCATCGGAGGCCGCAATTGCGCTAGGCTGTGCAGGCCATGCGCGTTTTACTCGTCACGCCGCCGATGATTCAGTTGAATACGCCCTATCCCGCAACGGCGTATTTGACCGGATTTCTGCGCTTGCACGCCACGCGCCTTGGGCTCGAACTCACGCAAGCCGACGCCTCGCTCAGTCTTTTTCTTCGACTGTTCTCGGCACCCTTGCTGACCCGTATGTCCAAAGAACTCGACCTGCGTGCCCGCAAGCTCGGCAAGCGCGTTGCCGTACCGCAGTCGATCGCCTACTTTCTCGCCCATGCCGACCGGTACATCGACTCGGTGCAGCCCGTCATTCGATTCCTGCAAGGCCGCGATCCCAGCCTGGCACTTCGCATCGTCGGCCGTTCATTTCTTCCCGAAGGCCCGCGCTTCGCGCATTTGAGCCCACCGCCGACGACGGACCCTGCGGCGCTCGACGAACAGCTGTTATCCGCCTTCGGCACCTTAGGCTCAACCGAGCAAGCCCGATACCTCGCGAGTCTGTACATCGACGACCTCGCCGATGTGTGGCGGCAGGGCATCGACCCACGGTTCGAGTTTGCACGCTACGGCGAGCGCCTGGCGGCAAGCGCCGCCTCATTCGATGCCCTGCACGACGCCTTGTCGGGCGAGCCGACGCTCATCGACGCCACGCTCGATGAGCTCACGCGGGAACTCGCCGACTCATCGCAACCCGATGTCGTTGCGCTGACCGCGCCGTTTCCCGGCAACGTGTACGGCGCCTTCCGCATGGCGCTTAACATTCGTGCAGCGCGGCCCGACACGACGCTGATCTTGGGCGGTGGCTGGGTCAACACCGAATTGCGCGGCCTGCGCGAACCGCGTGTGTTCGACTACTTCGACTACGTCACCCTCGACGATGGCGAACGTCCATTATTGAATCTGCTGACTCGCTTGAGCGGCCGGAAGGCCTCGCTGGTGCGCACCTACGTGCGGCACGGCGATGCCGTCGTGCTCGAAAACGACGTGACGCAGCACGACATCGTACAACGCGATACCGGCATACCGACCTACGACGGCTTGCCGCTCGAGCACTACGTGTCGCTGATGGAAATGATGAATCCCATGCATCGTCTCTGGTCGGACGGCCGCTGGAACAAGATTACTCTGGCGCATGGCTGCTATTGGAAGAAGTGCTCTTTCTGCGATGTCTCGCTCGACTACATCGGGCGTTACGATCAGCCCGGCACCGACCTCATCATGCAGCGCATTCGCAGTCTGATCGAGGAAACCGGTCAGACGGGGTTTCACCTCGTCGATGAGGCAGCGCCGCCGGCAGTCATGGGTGCGCTCGCGAAGCGGCTGATCGCCGAGAAGCTGCAAGTCACCTGGTGGGGCAACATCCGCTTCGAGAAGGCGTTTACGCCTGAGCATTGTCGCCTGCTCGCCGCCGGCGGCTGCGTGGCAGTGAGCGGCGGGCTCGAAGTGGCCTCGGATCGATTGCTCGAACTCATGAAGAAAGGCGTCACGGTCCAGCAAGTGGCCCGCGTCACGCGGGCCTTCACCGATGCCGGAATCATGGTGCACGCGTACTTGATGTACGGATTTCCGACCGAGACGACCCAGGACACCATCGACGCGCTCGATCGCGTGCGCCAGCTGTTCGCCGCCGGCTGCATTCAATCGGCGTACTGGCATCGTTTCGCGGCGACCGCGCATTCGCCCATCGGACTCAATCCAGAACAGTACGGCATCACCCTGCGGACGGCGAAAAACATCACCTTCGCGCATAACGATATCGAGTTCGACGATCCGGTCGGCACCGACCATGACTTCCTGGGCAAGGGCCTGCGAAAAGCGCTGTACAGTTACATGCACGGCGCCGGCCTCGATCATGACGTGCGCGCATGGTTCGAGCCGCAGGAGCCCAAAACTCGCGGCGCAGCCGCGCGGCGCCGACGCTCGCCGTCCTATGCAGTCCCCGCAACGACCGTGCCGCCGAATTTGATCGAGCAATGTCTGGCGTAAAGACGCCGCGCCCGTGTTGATTGCCTTTAACAAGCCATTCGGCGTCGTCTGCAAGTTCCGCCCCGAACCTCCCCGCCGCACGCTCGCCGATTTCATTCCGGTCGAAGGCGTCTACCCGGCAGGCCGACTCGACGCCGACAGCGAGGGACTGCTGCTGCTGACGGACGACGGCGCCTTGCAATCACGAATCTCGAGCCCGCGGGACAAACTGCAGAAGGTTTATTGGGCGCAGGTCGAAGGCGTGCCGACCGCCGACGCGCTCTTGGCATTTGCTGCAGGCATGACGTTGAGCGACTTCACGACACAACCCGCCGGCGCGCGCCTCATCGCGGCGCCAGAGGATCTCTGGCCGCGCGAGCCACCGATCCGCCATCGAGCGAAGATCCCGACGGCGTGGCTCGAGTTGACGCTGCGCGAAGGCAAGAACCGCCAGGTCCGGCGCATGACGGCGCACGCTGGCTTCCCGACGTTGCGCTTGGTGCGAGCATCCATAGGCCAGGTCTCGGTGGCGGGCTTAGCGCCCGGCGAATGGCGCGAAATCGCTGCGCACTCACCGTGGGCCGAGCGGTAACGCGCCGATTCAGTTAAGATTTTTGAATGCAGCGTGAAGAAATCGTGTTTGTCGGGACCAGCGATCTATCCGGTCATTTTCGTGGCAAGAGCTTTCCCGTAGCGGACCTTGCGCCAAGACTTGAGCGCGGTGTCGGTTTGGCGCCGAGCAACATCTTCCTCTCGGCGTTCGGCCCCATTCAATCGACGACGTTCGGCACGCAGGGCGAAGTATTTTTGATTCCCGATGCCAGCACCCGGGTGGTGGTGCCATTCGAAGGCGGCACCGCGGAACACTTCTATATCGGCGACATAAAAACTGCGCAAGGCGGCCCGTGGGATTTCTGTCCACGCCACGTTCTGCGGCGCGCCTTGCAGCGTCTCGATGCCGACACGGGTCTGAAGCTATTTGCCACCTTTGAACAGGAGCTCACGTATAGCGGCGCGAGCGAGCAACCGTGGCAACCCTACGCGCTCGACGCGTATCGCCGTCAAGGGTCGTACGGAGAAGTGTTGTTGGCGGCGTTACGTCAAGCGCGCGTCATACCCGATTCTTTCCTGGCGGAGTATGGCCCACGTCAATTCGAGGTCACCTCCGCGCCCGCCGTGGGACTGCGTGCCGCGGATAACGCCGTGATCACCCGCGAGATCGCGCAGGCGGTCGCGTATCGTTTGGGTGAGCGCGTGAGCTTCACCCCGATGCCGACGCCCGACGGCACCAGCAACGGCACGCATATCCATTGGAGTTTTCTCGATCGGGACGATCAGCCGGTGCTGTACGATGCAAGCCGGCCATGGCAGCTGTCGGCGCTCGGCCACTGCTTTGTCGCCGGCATCTTGCATTTCCTGCCGGCGCTGTGTGCGGTGACCGCACCGTCGGTGCCGTCCTATTATCGGCTGCGGCCGAATCACTGGGCCCCGGTCTGCGCCGACGCGGCGCCGCTGGATCGCGGCGCGGCGCTGCGCATCTGCCCGCTGAGCGCGTCCGACCCCAACCAGCGCGCCCGGCAGTTCAATCTCGAGTTTCGCGTAGCCGACGCCACCGCGAGCCCGTATCTCGCGCTCGCGATGCTGGTGCAGGCCGGACTCGATGGCGTGCGCGACAAGAGGCAGATCGACGCCGGCGATCCGACTCCGCTGCCCACGAGCCTCGCGGCCGCACTCCTGCAGCTCGAAGCGACGCCGGCCGCGGCCGAGTGGATGGGAGCCGACCTGCTGTCCGCCTATCTTAAGTTCAAGCGCGCGGAGATCGCGGGCCTCGAGAGTCTCGAGGAGATCGACATCTGCCGCCGCTACGCCGACGCCTATTAGGAGTCTTTGCATGACCCATCCCTTAAGCCGCGACATTGAAATCGAGCCCAAGAGCGCGGCACTGTTGTTCGTGGACGTGCAAGACTACAACTGCCGGTGGGACGGCGGGGAATATGCGGCCTTAAGCGATGAGGAGAAGCAGGCTCGCTACGGCGGCTTTTTTCGCATGCTCAAAGAAACGGCGTTGCCCAATATGGTGCTGCTGCAGCAGGCCTGCCGTGGCGCTGGGATCGAAGTGACTTACACCGTCATCGAGAGCCAGACCGCCGACGGGCGCGATCGCTCGCTCGACTACAAGATCAGCGGATTCAATGTTCCCAAGGGATCGCCGGACGCGCGAGTGGTGAACGAGTTGGCGCCGGGCGCGGATGAGATCGTGTTTCCCAAGACGTCTTCGTCGGTGTTCATCTCCACCAACATCGATTACGTGCTGCGCAATCTGGGCGTCAAATATCTCATCATTGCCGGCTGCTTGACCGATCAATGCGTGGATTCCGCGGTGCGCGACGCCTGTGACTTGGGCTACCTCGTCACCGTGCCGACCGACGCCTGCGCAACGCTGTCGACGGAGCGGCACGAATCGTCGCTGCGCAACAACCGTGGCTATTGCCGGCAGATGACCACGCGGGCGTTGCTCGATGAGATCGCGCGCCTGACCGGCGTCTGACGGGGCCGCATGCCGACTCTGGAATTGCGCTTGAGCCTGCCAGAAACCGTCGGTTTGTCTTTGTCCGTGGTGTCTCCGACCGTCACGGCGGCATTCAACATCACGTTGGTCGTGCAAGCCGCGGGCCCCGCCGCGCCGCTGACATTCGCAATCGGCGCGCTCGCCATGGCGCTGGTGGCCCTCTCGTTCATGTCGTTCAGCCATCGCGTCGCCCATGCCGGCTCAGCCTACGCCTACATCACCCATACCTTCGGCAGCCGCATGGGATTCGTGGCCGGTTGGACGCTGCTCCTCACGTACCTTGCCTTCGCCACCGGATTCGCCGCGTTGGTTGGCAGCTTCATCGGCGCAGCGCTGCTCGGATGCGGCATCGACATCGGTTTGGGGTGGATCCTCATCGGCGGCGCGGCGATGTTGGTTGCGTGGTGGCTGGCCTATCGCGACA
>Ga0182030_10014377_pt1 | contig 15634 bp, 5 predicted proteins | sample 812S3MmetaG_FD_121299 | JGI IMG/M metagenome (GOLD analysis project Ga0182030, IMG submission 121299) | Permafrost microbial communities from Stordalen Mire, Sweden - 812S3M metaG (Illumina Assembly) | ecosystem: Environmental > Terrestrial > Soil > Wetlands > Permafrost | place: Sweden...
ATGCGGATTTCCAGGAACTCCTCGCCGCGCCGGACATCGACGCCGTCTCGATCGCCACCGGCAATCGCTGGCACGCCATGGCGTCGATTTACGCCGCGCGGGCGGGCAAGGATATCTACTGCGAAAAACCGATTTCCCTGACGATCGAGGAGGGCCGCCGCCTGGTGGAGACCTGCCGGCGCTTCGGCACCATCTACCAAGCCGGCACCCAGCGCCGCTCCACCGGTTCCTACCGCTTCGCCCGGGACATGGTGAACAAGGGGAAGATCGGGAAGCTCCACACCGTCGAGATGCAGGTTTGGGCCGGGCCGGCGATTCCCCACGACCAGCCGGCCGCCCCTCCCGCCGGGTGGGACTATGACCGCTGGCTCGGGCAGTCCCCGTGGCATCCGTTCGTTCCCGCCCGCGCCAACGCCTGGCAGTATTTCTGGGACACCGCCGAGGGGATCATCACGGACATGGGCTGCCATTACACCGACCAGATGCAGTGGGTGCTCGGGACCGACGCGACCGGGCCGGTGGAGTTCGAGGCCACGGGCCAGCTCCCCGATCCGGCCAAATACTGCAGTGACACCCCGATCACCGCGGAGGCGCGCTGCGAGTACTCCAATGGTGTCACCGGCGTGCTCTACCAGCGGGGCGAATTCAAGGACCGTTACCTCCGGTTCATCGGCGACGCCGGGTGGATCCAGGTGGATGACGAAACCGACATCGTGACGGCGGACCCCAAGTCGATTCTCGAAGCAAGACCGGGGGGCGGAGTCGGGTGGGACGACGCCTCGGACCATGTGCGGAACCTGCTGGACTCGATCCGCAGCCGGAAGCCGACCGCGGTGAACCCGGAGGTGGCCCACCGGGCGGCCACGATTTGCCAGGCCTGGAACATCGCCCTCCGCCTCGGCCAAAAGCTGAAGTGGGACCCCAAGGCGGAGAAGTTCGACCTCGCCGCCGCCAACCAAATGCTCTACCGCGAACCCCGCGCCCCCTGGCGCGCCTGACCCCGGCCCCGAGGCCTCCCCTCCCCTGCCCCTATGAAACGAGCGCTTTTAGCAGCCTGCCTCAACTTGGCGCTGGCCGTGCCGGCTGCCCAGGCGGCCCCGGCACCGGTGGCCCCGGCTCCCGCCCTCCTGGCGGAGGCGGCGGCAAAAATCGAACCCGGCCAGGATGCCTCGGCCTTCCGCGGGCTCGAGGACGCCGTGCGGCAGAGCCTGCGGGACCCGGCCCTGAAGCGGCCGGTCCAAAGCGCCCTCGTGCGCCTGCTCGATCCGGGGGCCTCAACCGTGGCCCGCCGCTTCGCGTGCGAACAACTGGCGGTGGTCGGCGGGGATGAGGCGCTCGCCCCGTTGGGCAAGATGCTGCTCGCGGATGACACGGCGGGGCTCGCCTGCCTCGCGTTGGGACGCTACCCGGAGGGCCGCGCCGACACTGTGCTGCGGCAGGGTCTGGCCCTGGCGAAAGGCAACGCGCGGCTCCAGATCATCACCACACTGGGTGACCGCCGCGATGGCGGCGCGGTCGGCCCGCTGGCTGAACTGGCGCACGGACAGGACCCGGCCGCCGCCGAGGCGTCCGTCGCGGCGCTCGGCAAAATTGGCGACCGCCCCGCCGCCAAGGTCCTGGAGTCGCTGACCGCCGTCGGGCCGCCAACGTTGCGCGTCGCGCTCGCCGAGGCGCGGCTCCGGATCGCCCTCCGCTGGGTGGCTGAGGGCCGCGCCGAACGGGCCGCCCCGCTGCTGCAAAACCTCGCCACCAATTCCGCCTCGATCGGCATCCAGCGCGGCGCCCTCGCGGCGCTGCTGCCGCTCGACCCGGACGGCGGCGAACTGCGCATCCTTTCCGTGTTGCGGGGCACCAACTCGGCTCTGCATCCAGTGGCGATCGCGCGGGTGCCCGGCTTGACGGACCTGTCTGCCTCAAGTGTGTTCGCCACCGAACTCCACCACCTGCCGCCGGCGGAGCAGGCGCTGATGGTCGAGGCGCTCGGGGTCCGCGCCGACCTCGATGCCCGTCTCATGGTCTGCACCTGCCTCTCCTCGACGTACGAGGTGGTGCGACGCGCCGCCATCAACACCGTCGCCCGGATCGGGGATGATTGGTACGTCCACATGCTTGCCCGGGCCCTGTCATTGGCCAAGACCTCCGCGGAGAAAAAGGATCTCGAACACGCACTGGCAACTCTCCCCGGAGGGGAAGCGACCGACCAGGCCATCACCATGGAAATCCCGCGCGCCAGCGGCCACGCCGGGGCGGAACTCATGTCGGCCCTCATCCAGCGGATCGGCACGGCAGCCACCCCCGCACTGCTCGCGGAGACCCACCAGAACGATCCGACGAAAGCGCGCTTTGCCTGGCGCGCACTGGGGCGGACCGCGACCCCGACGGAAACCGAGGTACTGGTGGAGACGCTGGCCTCGCTCAAGGACCCGGAGGTCCGCCCCGAGGCGCAGTTGGCGGTCGAGAAGGCGCTGGGGCGGTTGCCGGCGGGCGGCAGCCGGTCCGTGCTGCTGCGCGCCGCGCTGGCCAAAGCCGACTCGGCGGAGGGCCGCGGGGCGATCCTCGGGTTGCTGCCGACCGCGGGGGACGCCGAGGCCCTGGCCGCCGTCAAGGCGGCGCTGGGCGCGCGGGAGGCGAGCGTGCGCGAAGCGGCCGTCGGCGCGCTGGCCGACTGGCCCAACTTGGATGCCTGGGAATCCCTCGCGAAATGCTATCGCAAGCCGGCCAAGGAGTCGATCCGGTGGATCGCCCTGCGCGGCCTCACCCGCATGGTGGACGAGGAGAACGAGCACCCCGGGCCGCATTTCGCCGACCATTACCGCGAATTGGTCGCTGGAGCCCGCAACGCCGTCGATCTGAAGGTGATCCTCTCCTCCCTGCCGCGCGCGGCGAACCTCGAGGTGTTGCAGATCGCACTGGCGATGCTCGACAACCCGGAGGTGCGCCGCGAAACCGACCTCGCGGTCCGCGGCATCGCCGAGTCGCTCAAGGCGAGCCACCCCGCCGAAGCGGCCCAGGCGCTCGTCCGTCTCTCCAACGCCGAACCGAAAACCACGGCACCCGCGGCCAAGGTCCCGTGACGGGCGCCGCGGGAGGGAAACAGGGGGGGAGATGGTGCGCGCTGCAGGGTTTGAACCTGCGACCCCTTCCGTGTGAAGGAAGTGCTCTACCGCTGAGCTAAGCGCGCAACCGGGAGGGAGGTTACGCGAACCAGCCTCCCCTCGCAAGAACGAAATACTGCGAATCCCGCGTCAGCCCGGCAGGGGGACCAGAGAGCCACCATTACGCGGCTTGGCTCGAATCCCTGGTGTTCGCCAGGAGACGCAGGCGCCGGTAATCACTTTGGTTGAGCTGATCCCGAACCTGATCGGACTGGTTGCTGAACAGGCTGCCGCGCAAATCCACAATGTGGATTGCCCCCGGTTCGGACCAGAGCATGCCGGAGCCCTTGCAGCGGGCGCCAATGACCGTCTTGCACCCGGCCTCCACGCCGCCGGAACCGTGGAAGAACCCCATGACACGGTGGCTGCCGTGGAGCATCCGGGTTTGGTTGTTGTGGAAGCCAACGATCGCCTTTGCCGGCCAACTCCGCCCCGTCACCGGAGAGGTTTCCGGATCTGACAGACCACCTCGGGCCTTCAACTCTTTGGCAACGTGACCTTATGCCTGTTTTGGGAAAACGGATACCAGGGGTTGAACGCCCCCGACGCCGATGGCAATGACGTCCTGACTGACGACGAACTGGCCGGCCCGGCCCTCTGGCAGGACCGCAATGGCTACGGCCGTTGAGACGAGGGTGAGGTAATGCCGCGGGAGAATGCCGGGGTGGTCGCGATCTCCACAAGCTGCACCGGTCATCGCAAGGCACGCCCTTTAGCGCGCTGGGGGTTCGGTTTCGAAACGGGGAGGTCCGTCCCGCGGATGACTGGCAAGCCCCGTGCATTGAGTGCCGGACCGCCTCAGGGACTGGGTTTCGCCAACCACGCCGTTCGGGGCGGCGGTGCGGTCGCCGAGGGACCTGGCGGAGGACTTGCAGCGGGCCGGGCACACCGCGGCCGGCGGAACTTAGAGCCTGTTTGAACAATAGGCCGACGGGCGGATTGCGAGCGCGGCTGGCCGGATGGCGAGGCCCAACGAGGGAGCGTATTCGAGAAGAATCTGTGACCGAGGCGCAACGACCTGTCCGCCGTACCCTTGGCGGAGGCGGAAGCCAGCCGGCCGGCCCCGCCGCCATGCGCCCCGGAGCATTTCTCAAACAGGCTCTCAGGGGTCGGCCCTTGTTCCAGCACACCGCCGCCAAATGAGAAGTTGGAAAAAGCCCAGAGCTGCTGACATGACATCGCCCCACCCTGGTCCTGGGACCGCGGAGAACCTCACGGAGAACGCGCTCGCCGAGAGGGTCAGCCGCATCCGCCAGCAGGAATGTTCGATGAATGCGACCTTCGCGGGCCAAGACGATGGCCGCCGGGCGACGCGGCCCGGGATCGAGATCCATAACACGCGGCGCCCGCACAGAGGCTTGGGAGCCCCCTCCCCGCGCAATCCAGGCGACAGCACAAGCGGGAACGGCTGATCGTGAATAACCTGCCTCGCAACCCCCCAAGAATCCGCGGATGTCCCGAGACACTCGACAGTGCGGGGTTGCGTGCTATGAAAGACGAAGCTCGCCCGGTAATCTCATGACCGCGCCACAAGCGCGAAAGCACTACCTTAAAACTGCCTTGACTACCCTAAAATTGTCACTTGACCGGTGGCATGTTGAGGCGTATGACAACAAGTGTTCTCTATTGGTTTGCGTGAGACTTCCACCACGCAAAACGAATTCTGGGCCGGGTGGGGATACGGGGCGCCTAAAGGAGCGGCGCCTCGCTGACAGCGATGGTTGCGGCGAAGTCTCCGCCACCGAAGGTTCAGGCGGACACCACGGGTCTTCTCGCAGTGTCTTTGCCAGCTCCGCTTGACCGGGGGAGCGGCTATTTGCCTGGCATGCATGGTGAGTTTTGCGAAGGCCTGCTCCCGTTGGCGCTGCCGTCGCGCCGTGGAGGGGTGGCAGGTTTTCGGGGGCGGCCTGCCGCGGCCGGATTGGGTGACAAGTTGTGGCTATGAAAACGTTGCGTGTCGGATTCGAGGCCCGGTTGGGCCACGCGTTTTTGACGTTCCTTAAGCGGGGGGCCTCCCTGGGTTGGCGGGCGGGCGCGCTGGCAGCCGTCCTTCTCTTCGCCGGGCGCTCCGCGGGCGCGGCGCCGGCCAATGACTACTTCACGAATGCCGTTGTGCTGAGCGGCACGTCCGGCTCGAGCAGCGGCAGCACCGCCGGCGCGACCACGGAACCCGGCGAGCCCAACATCACCGGCAATGGGGGGGCGTCCGTCTGGTTCCGTTGGATGGCTCCCAGCAACGGCACGGTGGTCTTCAGCACCGCCGGCAGTTCGTTTGATACAGAGCTGGGAGTTTACACCGGCACCAACGTGGCGACGCTGACGCAGGTGGTCGCCAACGACGACATTCAGCCTCCGGTCCTCCGAACCAGTGCGGTCACTTTTCCCGCGACCGCCGGGACCACTTACCGCATCATGATTGAGGGCTATGGCGGTGCCCCGGGCAATTACCTCCTGTCCTGGCTCTACCCGGTGGTGGATGAGACGGTTGTCTCCACTGCGGTCACCAACGTCAGTAATTTCGTGTACGACTCGGACGTGCTCTACAGCGGGGTGTACAACCGCGACAAGCTGCTGGTGACTTCGACCGTTGCGTCCACCAATTTATCGTCCCTGATGCACGACACGACCTGCGTGTTGAGTTACCGGCTCCTGGACACCAACAATGTGCCGCATCCGATTCTGGATGCGAACGGCCTGACCAACGCGGCCTACACCTACAACGTCACGAACACCTTCCTCATCGGCGCTTATAGCAACGTGGTGTCCACCACCTCCGCCGCCCTCAAGCCGGTCACGCCGTTGAGCCCGTACGACGAATACTCGGTGGAGCTGAGGATCGACCGCTTGGGAACGTTCACGGGGGCCATCGGGAGCAACGCGCCGACGGTCTTTCTCGAATTCACCAACCTGACCAGTCCCGACTTGTCCCTGAACACCATCCCTTACCAGTTCGGAGCCTCCTGGGTGACCACCTACGCCATTGAGACTGTCCCGGGGCAGACGGCTTTCGCCGCCAACACCTTTATCGGGCTGTATCGCTACGACAATTTCAGCCTGCCCGCGCCCACGACCGACAACATCACCCTCTACCTGAGCTACGAGCTGCACAACGCGAGCAACGGTGCCCTCATTCCCCTGGTGAACGCCACGACCAACGTAACGCAGGCCCTGGCCAGCTTCACGCCGGGAACGCCCAAGACAGTCGCGGCGGCCAGCGTGACGCCCACCTTTCTGCTGCAGCCGGTCAATCAGATCGACTCGGTCGATTTCCAGTACTACGTGGTGGTGCATGTGGCCCTGGACGAGGGGACCGGCCCGCCTTATTTCAACGGCAACAGCAGCCAGGTCGCGGCGGCGGAATTGCTTGAGTTCAACGGCAAGGTGTTCTTTGGCAGTATTGGCACCACCCTCACGAGCCTCGGAGCCGCCCCTCCGGCCAACCCGCCCAGTGGCGGGGTCATCCCGACCACTCTCAACCCGGCGGGTGGCTTTGTCTCGGCCAACCCCGACCACACCTACGCGGGGGCCGGCCCGTTGAGCGTCAACCTCGATCCTCTGGGCAACGCTTACGTCACGGTGGGGAGCGTCACCCTCACCGCCCCCGCCCCGGACAGCGACAGCATCGCGCAAGTCAATTATCAGCGCGGACCGGTCACACTCTCGCCCTCGGGCGGCACGGCCAACCTCGGAGTCACCCTCCCCGCCGGTTTCGGTTATCGGACCGGGGACATCGGCAGCCCGGTCACCCAGGGAAAGCTGGCTTTCACCTCCGTGGCGCTCACTCCCGCCCTGGCGCCGGCGCCGGCGCTGCTGACTTACCTCCCGGGTTCCACGGTGTACGCCGCCGAGGAGAGCAAACCGGCCTGGTTGGTTTCGGACCGCATCAACTGGTCGGTGCCGGCCGGCACCTTCGACCTGCCGGGCGCGTCCGGCATTTATGTGCGGGCCAACGCCTTCGCCTACCTCCAATCGGTCTCGAACAACCTCGTGGACCCGCCCAATATGGCTGACAAGGCGTCGAACGACCGGTACTGGGAATCCCTGGCCGGCTTGGCTTCGGATCCCCTCATCAGCACCGACGCCGGCTCCAACGCCCTGCTTTCGACGATCTTCAACTTCACGGCGGGCAGTTTCCGCACCCATTTTCCGTATGACAGCCTGGTGCAATGGACCGGGCCGGGCGTCATGAAGGTCGTTAACGACCTGGTGCCGGTCGGCTCGGGGAGTCTGCTGAGCGGTGCCAGCACCGTGTCGGTGCCCTACTCGCAAGGTTGCCCGGATTGCGGCCCCAGCGGCAGTGGAGTGGCCGCCCCGATGATAACCATCACCAACAGCCTCTTTACCTTCACGCCTGACGGGGGGGTGGCCGCCCTCGGGACCAGCCCGGGCATCACGCTCCAGTGGGGCTACATCCCCTCGCTGACGGCGTTCGCCCAGCAGGCCCTCCAGTTTACAGACGGCGCCTTCCATATGCCCGGGGTGTTCCTGCGCGGGGACCAGAACCTGCTGCCCGCCGTCCAAAGCGCGACGACCATCCTCTACACCGGGTTTGAAGCCGCCAACCTGAACGACGTCGAGCGTCCGGTCTCCTCCGCCTACAGCGCCGGCCTGGCCGACTACGCGGGGCTGAACTTCCGGTGCGAAACCGACGGGGCGCACACCGCCATCAGCACCATCGCGGGAACCACCGGGATCACCTGGGCCTTGGATGCCCGCTCCAAGTACTACGTCCGGTATGGCGGCGTCAGCGGCATCCATGAGGCCGTGCCGGGTTCCTTCCCCTCGAATCTCACCCTTTGGGGTTACAAGTTCACTTTCTCCAGCTATGGGTTGTCCTACCTGGACAGCGAGAACAAGGACTCGGTCACCGATGGGGCCGTCTCCCTGCCTTATCCCGCACAATTTGTCCAGGCCTTCAATGACATGACCTTTTCCTGCCTGGGCTCGCCCATGGGCGGCGACGTGCCGGCGAATGACCCCTTCAAGATCATGGCCTACTGGCTGGCGGACTTCAAAACGCACTCCATCCAGTTCCAAACGGCCAACAGTTGCGCCCCCAATGACGGCGGATACCTGGTACTCGGCATCGAAGGCTATGCGTCGCACGTTCCGACGCCGCTTTACGGCAACGTGGGTTTTTTCAACAACGGAGATCAGATCCCGCCCGCCTTCGGCCTCCCGGGCGTCACCTCGCGACTCAAGGCACCGAACCTCATCAACATCGCCGGGCCGAACAACACCACTTACACGTTCTCGACGGCCCAGGACGCCTATTACAATGTGTTCGCCAACTCCCCGCCGTCGCCGAACGCGGGCTGGCTGACTGTGTTTGGCAAGCTCCAGGTGCCGTTCTTCCTCGGTTTGCAGCTCCACCTGCAGACGAGCTGCCATACCAACGGGGTGGCGTCGAGCAACGCCCCCGTCTATCTGTCCGGCGGCTGGCCCCGGCCGGGGAGCAGCAATCCCAATTACGGCTGGCTCGATCCCTCGGGCCGCACGCCCTTCGAGACCAATTTGTTCGACTATGCCAGCCAGGGCTGGCCGGGCGGCGGCTCGGTGGACATCAACACCTACCGTAACGATGCCAACAACCAGATGTGGCGCCCGCGTGCCCAGCGCCTCTGGCTTGGCGTGGTGGATTTTGATTACCCGCTGTCCTGGGACATGACCCTGCGCCAGTTCAGCTCCTGGCAGGAGGTGACCAACAACCTGTTCGTGGTCAGCATCCAGCACCAGATCAAGTACATGGACGCGGTCCACGCCGAGATCGATTTCGGCGCGCAATACGGCGGAAACCTGCCGGCCCTCAGCCTCGCCAATATCGCGTTGAACGCCATCAACGCGGCCACCGGCGTCGAGGACGCCATCGTCAAAGCCGCCGAGCAGCCGGTCGAAGACGTGCTCAGCGCCGGAGTCAACGAGATCGACCAGTTGGTCAGCACCCAGATGAAGCAATTGATGGACGGGGTGTTCGACAAGACGGTGAACCCGGTGATCAACAACTTTTACGGCCAGCTTTCCAATGATTGGGCCAGCGCGTGGAACACCCTGCCCGTCAGCCAGCGGAAGACCTTCCTCCAGGCCGTGGCGACCAATACCGTGTTTTACTTCATCGGCGGCGGCAGCTCGCAGGCGGCGACCACCCTCACGGCGGCCCTGGGCGATCTGGGCAACGGCGCCCACCAGGCCAACAACCTGATCGGCCGGGTCCAGGGTTACCTGCGGGATGCCACCAATGCCATCGAGTCCGTGGTCGGCGTATTGAGCATGACCACCAACGGCCTGCCGCTCGGCTCGAACGTGGTCGGTTTGGTGACCCAGGTCGGCGGCAGTCGCCCGGTGGTCCCCAAGCTGCTCGGCTCGCTGGTGGGCGACCTCGCCCCGCAGTTCCTCGATGCCGTGGTCGGTGACACCGTCAGCAACCTCGTGCAAAGTGTCGAGCCGGAGCTGGCCCAGATCACCACCACCCTGAAGGAAACCGAAGGCGCCCTCGGCCAGGCGGATTCCGCCCTGGGCACCGCGGGACAGTTCACCCAGGAAATCAACAACATCCTCGCCAGTGCCACCACCGAGCTGAGCAATATCGCGGTCACCGTCTCGATGCAGGTAACCAACTATTTCGGCCAGTTCGACTACAACATTGACAATCCGTTTGTCCAAGTCAGCGCCGCCGACATTGAGAATTTCATCCGGCAAAAAGTGGAGGATCAGTTTTTCGCCAGCGCCGCCGCCAACCAGATTCAGACGACGCTGCGCGAGCGACTCTACGACGTCGACGCGGCGATGAAGACCGACATCGATTCGGTGTTCCAGGAACTCAACGGGATGATCCGCGGTCTCATCAGCCAATCCCTGGCCTCGGTGGACGATTCCATCAGCCAGACGCTGGGCAGCGCGAGCGACGTCATCGGCGCGGGGAAGCTCAACGGGCATGCCCTCATCGACGGCGACTCGCTCCAGGAATTGCGCATCGACGGTCATTTCCAGTTCAAGTGTCCCGACGACATGGAGTTGGACGCGTTCCTGCTGATCAAGGAACTCAACTCGGACGGCAGTTCCGGCTGTTCGAGCGGCAACGCGCCGGCCACCGAGGTGACGATTGGCGCCAACAACGTCCCGCTGGGCTGGCTGAGTTCGGGCATGACTGCCAACCTCGAGGCCAAGTTCACCTTCGACGGCACGCACCCCTTCCCGGTGAATCTGGGCGGGCAGATCTCGTTGAACGGCGACCTGAATTTCGAGACCTTCGTCCTGCATGATCTGGCCGCGGCCCTGGCGTTCGGCGAGTTCGAGAATTACCTCGCGCTCAAGGGGGGCGTGCGGTTCAACGGCTTCGATTTCTCCGGCGCGATCTTCTTCGGACGGACCTGCACGCTCGACCCGCTCATCCTGATCGATCCGCAGGTAGCCTCGGTGGTCGGCCAACCGCCGTTCACGGGCGCCTATTGCTACGCCCAGGGCTGGCTCCCCATCTCCCAGTTGGTGCTCGGGATTCCGGCGTCCTGCCTCTTCGAGATCTCCGCCGGGATTGGCGCGGGGGTCTTCTATTTCGCCGAGGGGCCGACCTATGGCGGAAAGATGTTCCTCGGCGTTTCCGGTTCGCTGCTCTGCATCATCAGCATCGAGGCTGACATCACGATGATCGGCGTCAAGCATGGCGCGGACATGAATTTCGACGGCCAGGGCCACTTCGAGGCCAGCCTCGGTCCCTGTCCTTTCTGCATCTCCATCAGCAAGGACGTGGGTGTGACCTATATCAACAACTCCTGGAGTATCCATTGATTGGCATCATGAGAACCCTGTTCCAACACTTTCGCTGGTGGGATCTCCCAAGGGGAGGGCAGACCCGCGAGCCCGCGCTCCAGAGGACCGCCGGGCTATCGATCCTCCTTGCCCTGCTTGGCGGCCTGTTGCTGGCACCGCCGGGGGCGCGGGCCCAAAGCGGCATCGGTGACGTGGTCTATACCGTTGGCACCGTCGCCCGCGATGCCAACGGCCAGAATTGGGCGTATATCGTCTGGCAGGGCACCCAAACCGGCCTCATCAGCAATCGCGTTTTCGCGGTCTATTCCAAGTCGGGCCTCCCGACCAACAGCGCCCCCTACACCCGGCTCTCGATCCTCTCGCTTCAGACCGACGCCCGCGTCATCCAGCCGCTCTTGCGCCGCGCGCAGAATCTCGGCGACGACCCCACCAAGCTGCAGCAAGACCTCCTGCAACTCTTCGGCAGCTTCATGCCTGCCAGCGCGGTCACGCCGGCCGAGCAGCTTTCGGCGGTCATCCAGGGCTCGCTGAACAATCCCAATTACTACCAGAACCTCCAACTCCTCGGCCGCAACCACGCCGGCATTGAGCTTGCGCTGGGGTTCGCAGACGCCGAACTCATCGGGCCCGGCATCACCACCTTCGAGGTCCGCGCCTTCGACCCCGTGGCCCTTCAGGACCTCGCGGTGATAGGCCGGGTGAGTGTCGAGGCGGGGCTTCCCACCATCCTGCCGCCCCCGGGCCCGCCCGTGCTGGTGCCCGAGCTCTCCGCCATGGGGGACTTGAACCTCAAGTTCCGCTGGGGTACGCCCGACATCCTCCGGCGCCTGGGTCTCATGCAGTTCGGCTACAACGTCTACCGCATTCAGCGCGATTTCGCATTGTCAAACGGCTGGAACACCACCAACCCACCGCCTCTGTCCCTCTTGTCCAACCTCGTGGTCGGCGCCCCGGCGGTCGCCGCGCGGGTCAATCGCGTCCCCATCACGCCCAGCGCGCTCTTCACTCTCCCCGACGCCGCCAACCTCATCCCGCCCGGCAATACCAACACCTTCTTCATCATGGATGACGACGGCCGCGGGCGTCCGGGCTACGTGAATTATGGGTTCACCAACGGCGCCCAATATTTCTATTACGTCGCCGCGCGCGATGTGCTGGGGCGGGACGGCTTTCTGTCGCCGGGCCTCCTGGCCACGGTGTGCGACCGCATCCCACCGTACCCTCCGAAGGGGGTTCACGTGCTCAACAACTACCAATACAACCCGGTGACGATGACTTCGACGCAGGCGTTGCAGGTGGTGTGGAACCAGAACACCCAGACCAACGACACCGTGACGAACTACTGGGTTTATCGCTGGATGAGCATCGAGCAGATGAACTTGCTGTCCGGAGGCATCAGCAACAATCTGATCGCCGTGGTGCCGGCCATTCCCGGCGCGACCAACAACAGCTATCTTGACGACGGGGCCGGTTCGCCGACCGCCCTCGCCGCCTATGGGGAAACCTATTACTACAGCGTGCGGGCCGGCGACGCGGGGGCTTGCGGCCAGAACCTGTCCGGGCCGGGCGGTCCCGCGTTCGGTGTCTTGCGCAACCGGCAGGGGCCGGAGGCCGCAACCGGGTTCATCGAGTTCAACTGCCTGCGGCCCGTGGTCACCCCCCTGCAAGGGGGAACGTTCTATCTCTATCCCCTGCCCGACGACACGGTGAATTACGATCTGCTCCTCAACTGCGCGCGTACGGACCCCCGGTTCGAGTGGGGCGAGTTCTACGGGATCGCCACCTACAGCTCGGCGACCGGCACACCCTCGACGGTGGTAAGCAACTACTTCGGGCCGCTCTTTTTCCTGGGCAACCCCAACATTACCTGGTGGTGGACGCCGCCCCGCAATCCCGGCGGCACGAACGCCAATGCCACAGTGTCCTTCCAGGTCTGGTGCCGCGCCGCCTTGTCCAACGGCAAGGTCTCCGATTTCGCCGTGGCGGACGTGTCCCCCTTCCCCAGCGATCTCTATGCCTTCGTGCCGTTCGAGGCCGACGCCGTGAGCGTGCGCGCTTCCACCACGGCGACCGGGGACAACCGGAACTCCGGCTGCATCGAGCATGACCCGGGCGGCGGCGGGGGTGGGGTGTTCGCGACCAACAACATCTGTGTAACCGTGAGCCCGTCCCCGGGCAGCAAGGAGTACCGCATTTATCGGCGGATCGATGCGGGGCCACTGACCTTGCTGGACGCGGGCGAGGTGACCAACACGGCCATCACCATCACCTCGTGCGACAACGCCCCGCCCGCCAACGGGGGCACCATGTGCTTTTACGTGCAGATGCTCGATGTCAACGGCAACCCGGGTCCCATGACGGTGCTGGGCTGCATCGATTCCGCCCCGGTTTCGCCCCTCCCGATCCCGGTCCTCGCCAAACTGACCGCGACGGGCAACCAAACCTCGCCCGGGATGACCGTGCCGTGGTTCTGCGCGCCCTACGGGGTCCAGCGGTTCGAGGTGCGCGTGGCCGGTCTGCCCACCGCGCCCAACACCAATACGGCCCTCGGGCAGTTCTCCAGCTCGCTCTCCTGCACGGGCGCCCCGCCGGCCTACATGACCTTCACCAACTTCGGCACGAACCTGACCCTGCCGTTTTACTCCTACACCACCCCGCTGGCCGGGCCCGGTTTCGGCAGCAACGGCCCCGATTTCAAGGTCCCTTGCAGCATCGAGCTCGGCAAGACGTACATCGTCACGGTCCGGGCCTTGGGCAAGAACGGCAATGCCGGGGGGTTCAGCGACTTCAAGACCTTCGTTTGGGCCCCGCCGGCCACCCCGACGGGACCGCAGGTGCCGTGGCCAGCGCGCGGTTTGCCGGGCACCAACGCCAACTTCCTGGCGCTGGGTTACTACCTATCGCCCACCAACGCGACCCCAAGCCTGCGCACCGCCAGCTACACGGGCAATGCCATTCTCCTGGCGCTGACCTCGTTCACGGGCCGCACGTTGGTCGAGCTCACTCCCACCAACACGTTCATAACCGGCACCAACCTCGACCCGCTGACGGTCGTGGGCGCGAACGTGCTCGGGCAATCGTTCTTCCCCGCCGCGCTCTACCGCTACCGGGTCCCCACACCGGGCTACCCACAAACCTCCGGCACCACCATCCAGGCGTCGCCACTGATGGAGAAGATTGCCTATCAGTACACGGGCGAGCAGGGCAAGACCGGCGACACGATCATCCAGGATCCCTTTGTCACCGCCACCACGCAGACCGTGGGGGAGGACCTCCGCTACCTGTGGTTGTGGCTGATCGACACTCAGCCGCAGATCTCCGGCGCCGGCTACAATTACATCGTCGTCCATTTTGGCGCCAATCACGAAATTGACCAACTCATTCCCTCGAACGAGGTCGACGTCCCATGAAAACCAAGCTGTTCCGGTTCGGCGCCCCCTCCCTGCTCGCGGTCGTGGCGCTCTCGGCTCCCGCGGCTCCGCCGTTTGTCTCTGAAACGCCGTATGAACTGCAGGCCAGTGCCGACCTCAACGGGGACGGTTACGCGGATTTGGTCATCGTGGACAAGGTGACCGGCGACTACCGCGTGGGCTACCAACTCACCCCGGGCGTTTACACCTGGGTCCCCGCCCGCGCGAGCGGCATCGCCAATGCCACTGGTTTGGGCCTGGGCCAGCTCGATTCGGTCGCCTACAACTCGCTCGCCATTGCCGGGCCGGATGCCAACCGGATCAACCTCCTGGACGCCGCCAGTACCAGCGTGGCGGGCCTGCCTACCAGCGTTTTCATTCCTTCCCTGGGCCCGAACCTCGCCGTGGCCATGGCGATTGGCCCGCCCACCAACCCCCCGTTGGCCGACCTCTATGTCGCCAGCCTCTACAACGGCACCAGCGCCTATCGTGAATCCCTGATCTTAAATAGCGGGGGCACCAATCAGACCATTCTGGCCGACAACCCCATCGCTTATGAGCGGCAACGCGGCAACCCGGTGCTGGTCAACACCAACCAGTCGCCCAAACTCAGCCTGTTCCAGCGAAATGTCGTGCCCGGCGTTGATTACCTCAGCCTCTTCGACCTTTCCTTGGGCATCGCCTCGAACCTGACGAGCATTGCCACCTCGCAAACCCCCGCGCCCTACGAGTATGTGACCGCCCAGTTCGTCAGCACGAATCCGTACACCCAGTTCCTTGTCTATCCGCCCACCGGTTGGTATTTTTACGAGTACCAGGTCTTCCAACCGGCGCCCGGCGTCTATGGGCTGGCCTACTCGAACGGGTTCACGTTGCCGGATTACATCCAGCAGCTCTTTGTGCTGCCGGCGACGAACGGGAACCGGCTCCTGGTCCTCGACACCAATCAGACGACCGCTACCGTTTACAGCTTCGACGGCCTGAGCGCCCCCGTGCAGCTCCAACAATTCACCGCCGACGCCGGCGACCACTTCACGGGCGCCGGCGTGCTGGGCAACGGCGGGTTCATGGCCTACTCCGCGCCCGCCGGCCAGACCACCTCGGCCAAATTCAGGCAGTGGGCCTGGAACGGCGCCGCCTACACCAACACCGCCTCGGGCGCGCTGCCGCCCTTGAGCGCCTACACCGCCTCCGGCAACGTCATGCAGTTCGAATTCGAGCCGTTCGTCACCAACAACCCCGTCCTGCTGGCGCTGAACAACGCGGGGGATTGGACCAGCGGCCTGAGCTTTTCCGGGCTGCCTG
>Ga0182030_10014378_pt1 | contig 15633 bp, 10 predicted proteins | sample 812S3MmetaG_FD_121299 | JGI IMG/M metagenome (GOLD analysis project Ga0182030, IMG submission 121299) | Permafrost microbial communities from Stordalen Mire, Sweden - 812S3M metaG (Illumina Assembly) | ecosystem: Environmental > Terrestrial > Soil > Wetlands > Permafrost | place: Sweden...
CCGGAGCCTCTCTCCGCGCCGGGCCTCACGCCATTGAAAGACTCCATTCGCATTTTGAATGGGTTCGGCAGGACGCTTGAATCGATTCTTCCCAAGCTTCGGCACGGGTACGTTGTTGAAGATTCGGCCGAAGCGCAACGACTGGCCAGCTTACATTCCTGGGCTTACTTCCTTACCGTTGATGGGGAGTGCTTCCACAATGCAACCGTGACCGGCGGCAAGCCTGCGAGCGAAGGTCCGCTGGCCCTGAAGCGCGAACTGCGCGAGGCCGAAGGCAAACTGGCCAAGCTCGAAAGCGCTTTGGCACAGGCCGAGACCGAAGAAGCGGCAACGACGCGTGCGATTGAGCTACTGAATGTGCAATTGGAACGGAGCGGGGCGGAACGGCGTCAGGCTGAAACCGAAGCCGCCAACCAGGGCGCGGCGCTGAAGCAGATGGAGTCGGAAGTGCAAAGGGTCGAGCGCCGCTTGCAGGAGTGGTCGCTACAGGCCGCTCGCAACAAAGATGCGCGCGAGGCCAAGCGTTCGTCGATCGATGAAAAGCGCGAAGAGACAGCGCGTCTTGAATCCGAACATGCGCAATCCGAAGCAGCTCTTGAAGAGATTCAGGCCACCCTTGCGGTTTCACGCCAGAGCCGCGAAGCTTTGCAGCAGGAAGCAGCCCAGGTAACAGCCGAGCTCGCCGGTCTTGAAGAGCGCCGCCGCGGTGCCGAAGCTTCGTTCCAGCGCATCGATCGGCTGCATGCCGACCTTGATCGGCGGGTGCAGACAATTGAGCAGCAAAGCGGCGCTGCGCAGGCAGAGCGCGAGCAGCGCATTGCCGAGAACGCAACGCTCGTCAGCCGCCAGCAGGAACTGGCCGGTCAGCGCCAGGAAGCCATGGCGCTCGCGCAAAGGCTTTCGGCGCAATCGCACGAATTGCGGCTGCAGCTTGCCGCGATCGAGACGCAGTTGAAAGTCTCCCGCACCGCTCTTGACCAGTTGCGCGACGACCGGTCGCAGCGCGCGAGCCAGCTGGCCAAGCTTCGGTCTGATCTCGAATACCAGGAAGCCGCATGCCTGGCTGAAGTCAACGTCGAGGCGCAGGTACTGCGCGCGGATGAGACCATCGTATGCCTCACCGACGAGCCTCTTGCGGCTGAGGAAGAAACCTGCCGCACCCTGCGCCAGCGGATCGAGCAGATGGGCCCGGTCAACATGATGGCGCTCGACGAGTACAAGGAAATCGCGGAGCGGCACACGTTCCTCGAAACTCAGCGCAAAGACCTCATCGAGTCAATTGAAAACACGCAGGAGACCATCAAGGAAATCGACCAGATTTCGCGCATCAAATTCGACGAGGCGTTCGCGCGCATCAACGAGAACTTTGCCCAGGTTTTCAGCCGCCTCTTCCAGGGCGGCCAGGCGTTCCTCGGGTTGACCGATGTTGAGAACCAGGCCGAGAGCGGGCTTGAGATTGTGGCCTCGCCCCCGGGCAAGAAGCTGCAAAATGTTCTGCTGCTTTCAGGCGGCGAAAAGGCGCTCACCGCCTTGTCGTTGCTCATCGGCATCTTCCAATTCCAGCCCAGCCCGTTCTGCGTGCTCGACGAAGTCGATGCCCCGCTGGACGAAACCAACGTTGGCCGCTTCGGCGAATTGATGCGCGCCCTCAGCAGCGACACGCAGTTCCTGGTCGTTACCCACTCCAAGCGCATGATGCAGTTCGCCGATTTAATTTACGGCGTCACCATGCAGGAGCCGGGCGTATCAAAGGTGGTAAGCGTGCGCCTGGGTGCAGCGGCCGAGGCGCGCCGGGCAACCGCCTGACCAAGCGCATTCGCAAATCAGACTAGTTGGTCGTAGACCGTCGTGCGCAGCAGCTTACCCGACCAGTACTGCGTGTGAGCCGCAAGAGGAATCGTGCATGCGGGATCCACGATATTGGTCACCATCGACTCCGGCGATGGCGCGATTTTGGGGTGATCGAAATAAACCAGGTCGCCGCTGATGATGTCGAGCGGCGACCAGAGATTGATCCAGCGCGGCCCGGGTGGCGTCGCCGCGGGGTCGAAACGAAATTTGTAATCGGTGATCAGCGGTTGAATCGCGCAGGCCAGCATCTCGCGAATTCTGCCCGTTTTCGTATCGCGATTGAATTGTGCGCGGAAAATGAACGCTGCTTTATCGAGTGGCGATCCAAATGTAATCAAAGCGCGCGTTCGGGCGACTGCGTCGTTAGGCACATTCGGCGGATTGCTCGTGTTCTCCATGTTGAAAATGGAATTCAGCGTATCGTATGCCAGCACGGTGCCGAGCGAGTGTGCCACCAGCACGATGTTCTGATAGTTCGGAACCCACGAGGCACTCTCCACTTCCGCAGTGGCCTTCGCGGCGCCGGGTGTTTGTGCGCTCCCATAGAAGACCAGTCGGGCAGCATCGAGGCCGACGGCCTGGATCGATCCGCGCAAATCTTCAAACTTGCTGTCTTTGTACGGCGCCAGATACGCCGCGACCGCTCCCACATAATTGATAAGAAAATAGCGGATCACGAATACCAGTCCAATCAACACGCCCCACGCAACCAGCGCCAGTAGATACTGCCACCAGAATCCGTGAGCTTTCGTATTCGGCATTGCCATGCGGGATGCCTCGGCCACATGGCTTCGCGTCACCCAGGCCCAGAGCGCAACAAGGCCGTTCCATACTGCCGCGAACTGCCCGTAGATGGTATCGAGCACCGCCTTGACTGAGCCCAGCGGGTTCGGCGAATGAATGTTTTTCGTCACGTCGGCCACCGCGGCCCCGGCCATCGCAATAACGCCCGCGGTGAACAACAGAATGAGAATCGTCAGGATTAACGCCATGGGCGTACCCTTGGTGATCGGCATGGTGGCGAACTCACCGAAGACCCACCGGTTGAAGCTCCACTTCATGCTCGGGAAGATACAGCGCAGGCCGTTCCATCCTCCCTCCAGCAGGAACTGGATCGTATCCCAATACCCGACCCTGCCTTCGGTAAGCGGAGCCCAGTAGGCCTCATATACATGCGCGGCGTGCCGCTCCCCCGCCTTGTCTGTCCATGCGATTTCCGCGCGCGCCAGAAACTGTCCCGGTGCGCTCGCCTTGGGTGCCAGGCCGATATGAAGGTCGGTGGCTTTTCCGCCGCGCGATTCCGCCTCATCGAGAATTGCCGAAGCCAGGTCGCTCAGTGTCTGAAAGCGAACCTGCTGGCCCATGCCGTGAAACACCAGCACCGCCGAAGGCGTAGGCCCGGCCGCTCCCAGTTCCAATAACCCGCGTGTTTCTTCAGCGTGCTCCGGTGCGTAGCGCACAGGCTCGGCAAAACTTCGATCGCGCCAACTCATGGGGAGAGCCTCGCATGGGGATGTGCGTTGCAAGCAAGGTATCACCAAGGTGAATGAGGGCCAAGCAAATTCCTGGCAGCAAGAAGGGTCACGCAAAGAGCTTGGCGCATAAAAATCGCCCCCGAAGGAACTCTTCGCCTCGGAGGCGCTTGCGCTTTCACAAGATAACTGACGGGGACCAGTAGCCGACGCTGGAGGTCGGTAGCGCGCGGCTACTGGTGATCCCTGCACTAACGAAGCTTGCCGCGGCTTCCCCTTTCCACTGCAGCCTCGTGTCGCCCGGCTCTAAGAGGGCGTTCTTGCATGCCCTCCGAACCATGTTGACAAGAGGAGTTTCTCCCATGCGAATCATCTGTACCGTGACGGTCGTCACACTAGTTGGGTGCGAAATCCCTCCTTGCAAACAGCATTTATCTCAAGCCAGTTTTCCACCGTTCCTGCGCCGCCCCTGCCGCTTCGCGCCGCCCCGTCCCTCGATTGACAAACCGCCCCGCGGGCTCGAAAATCGGAGATTCAGCTTGCTCCTCAAGAAGGCTCTCGTGACCGCGCTCCTCAAAACAAATCTTGGAAATACAAAACTTCTCGGCCGTGGCAAGGTTCGCGATCTCTACGCTGTGGGCCATGATCTGCTCCTCGTGGCAACCGATCGAATTTCTGCCTTCGACCACGTGTTGGGAACGGGCATTCCCGGCAAAGGAAAAATCCTCACACAGATTTCCTTGTTCTGGTTCGATTTGCTCGCGGATATCGTACCCAACCATGTCATCACTGCCGAAGTTGACCAGTTTCCGGCCGAACTCAAGCCGTATGCGGATCAGTTGGAGGGTCGCGCCATGCTGGTCAAGCGCGCGCAGATGTTCCCCGTCGAGTGCGTCGCGCGCGGCTACCTCGCAGGGTCGGGTTGGAAGGAATACCAGGCCAGCGGAACAGTCTGCGCCCTTCCACTTCCCCCTGGACTCGAAGATGGTTCGCGCCTGCCCGAACCGCTCTTCACGCCGGCAACCAAAAGCGAGGGCGGCGCCCACGATGAGAACGTCTCTTTTGAGGTCGTAGAAGCACAGCTTGGAAATGCAGACGCCGCCGAACTGCGACGCTTGACCCTTGCGATTTACGAAAAGGCCGCCAAGCATGCTGAAGCGTGCGGCTTGATTCTTGCCGACACCAAGTTCGAATTCGGACGCGTCGGCGACAAAATCCTCCTAGCCGATGAAGTCCTCACTCCAGACTCCTCGCGCTTCTGGGACGCAGGCAATTGGCGTCCCGGCGGAGCCCAGCCCTCTTTCGACAAGCAGTTTGTGCGCGATTATCTCGAAGCCATTCGCTGGAACAAACAGGCGCCTGCGCCCAATCTACCGGAAGATGTTGCGAAACGCACGCAGGCGAAGTATCTTGAAGCATTCCGCCTTTTGACTGGAAGAGAATTGGTTCTGTAGGAGCGGCCTGTATGGGCAGCTCCGTTCCCCCACCCTTCCGGCTGAAATCCTTATCTGAGGAGATTCGATGACGAGTACAGGTGTTTCCTGGGTTGATCTGGCGATCATCATCGTCATAGGGCTCTCGGTCATCAGCGGGTTGACGCAAGGCTTCTTTCGTTCCGTGTGCTCGCTGGGCGGGTTGATCCTGGGACTGGCTCTGGCCGAGTGGAACTATCCCATCGTCGCCGCGCCCTTGAAGGGACTGATGCACAGCGACGAACTGGCCGATGTGCTCGCCTTCATTCTGATCGCGATTGTGGTGATGGCGATTGCCGCAATCATTGGATCGATTCTCGCCAAGACCTTTCAGAAAATTGGATTGGGTTGCCTTGACCGGCTTGCCGGGGCGGCATTCGGCTTTGTGCAGGGAGTCCTGCTGGTGACGCTGGCGATCCTCGTCACGGTGGCCTTTTACCCCAGGGCGCATTGGCTGGTGGACGCCAAACTTCCGCGGCATTTTTTTGCTGCGTTGCACGTCAGCGCACACATGAGTCCGGACCAGTTGTCAACCCGGTTGCGATCGGGGCTTCGGCAGTTGGAGGAGCAGAGTCCGGAGTGGATGCACCCCAACGATGCCAAGCCATAATTTTCCCGCGCGAGAAGCTTCGAAAGCGGGAGGAATTCAGATAGAGTAGCAAGAGGTGAACGTGAAAAGAGAACTGGCCAGCCTGGTGACGCAAATGCATTCCAGCGGCATTCCCTACGAGGATGCCGTTCGCGATTTCAAGAGGCAGTATTTGCGCGAAGTTTTGGTAGCACACCGGGGTAACCAGTGTAAGGCCGCTGACGAGTTGGGCATGCACCGCAATACCTTGAGCCGCGCCATGGCGGAACTCGAACTCGATTTGGCGGAAGTTCGCGCGGGGCTCAAGCGTCCGCCGCGCAGCGAACGTCCATTCGTTAGGGCAGCAGCTTTGCCCTTCCGCCAAGGCTGAAGTTCCTGCGAAGGATATGCTGACATCTTCTTTGACCAACGATGCGCGCGTCGCGATCGAGCCAGGTTTTCGATGGGACAGGCAGGATGCTTACCTGTTCGATATTGACGGCACGCTCCTGCGCAGCCGCGACCGCGTGCATGTCGACTCATTCGCGTCCAGCGTGCACCGCGTGACCGGGTTCGAGATCACGCTTGCCGGCATTGTGCTGCACGGAAGCACCGATACCGCAATTTTGCGCGAAGCCTGTCGCCAGGCAGGGGTTCCGGCCGATTTGCTTGAGGCGCACCTCGACGGCATCCTCGAAGCCATGCGCCACGCAGTGTCCGAACGCCGCCTTGAGATGGACCTCGTGCGCATGCCGGGGGTAGAGCAGGTTCTTGACCACCTTGCACGGCGAGGCGCCCTGTTGGGTGTGGCCACGGGCAATCTGGAGTTAATCGGCTGGATCAAGGTCGAACAGGCGGGTCTGCGCCAGTGGTTCCGATTCGGCGGATTTAGCGATCACTTTCCCATACGCAGCGAATTGGTGGGCCAGGCAGCAGACAAGGCGCGGGAACTCGCCGGCCGCGGCGCATCGATCTGCGTGGTAGGCGACACACCACGCGACATTGAAGCGGCGCGTGCCAATTTCCTTTCCGTAATCGCTGTCGCCACCGGCCGCTACAGCTTCGATGAGTTGATGCAATATCAACCTGAGGTCTGCGCAACGTCTCTGGCCGACCTGCTCGCGCATACCGGGACCGAATCGTGAAACCAAAACGATTCAAAGTCAAAGTGATTCACTCGCGGCAGCGCACGTCGAATCTCTTCACGGCGGCACTGCTGCTGGCGTGGTATCCAGCCATAAGCTTCGCGCAGGTTGCGCCCACATCCACGTCCGCACAAGCTCCGAAACAAAGTGCGGCATCGCAGAACACTTCTGCAAATGCCAGTGACGCCAGCCAGGGCGACCGTCGCCGTGCGGCCAGACTTTTTCTCGAGGCCAGCAAGCTTTTTGAGAAGCAGCAATTTGAAGAAGCCCTCGATAAGTACGAAAAAGCGAAAGCGCTTGACCCCACCAATCGAGATTACGGGCTGGCGGCAGAGCTTGATCGAAGTCACGCGGTCACTGCACTTATCCAGCAGGCGACCCAAGATCGCGTGCGTGGAGACTTGATTGCGGAACGAGCCGCTTTGGAACACGCCCTGACGCTCGATCCGAGAAATGTCCAGGTTACCGAACATCTTCATGAGCTGGGAGAAGATTCACAGCAAAACCAGCCGGCCGGTTTGTATGCCAAGGCGGCAGACGGGTTTGGCAGCACACTGCGGGTGGAACCAACCCCGGGTACGCACAGCTTCCATCTGCATGTGAACAGGCGGCAGACGATCCAGCAGGTCTTCAAAGCCTATGGCATCGACCCGGCCATCGATGACAGCGTCCCCGCAACCATTGTGCGTTTCGATGTGGACGACGTGACGTTCGAACAAGCGGCGCGGACCGTCGGCATGGTGACAAATTCGTTTTACGTTCCCCTCGATGCGCACCGTGCGGTGATAGCCAAAGACTCACCCGACAACCGGCGTCAGTTTGAGCGGCAAGATGTCGAAACGGTATACCTGCCGGGGCTAACCACGGTTGAGTTCTCTGAAGTCAGCAGCATGGCGCGCAACATCTTTGACATGCAGCATGCGATCGTTGATCCCTCGGCAGGAACCATCAGCATCCGCGCGCCGTCGTCCACGCTCAACGCATTCAATGCAACAATCCACGATCTCATCGACGGTCACAACCAGGTTCTCCTCGAAGTGAGCCTCATTCAGCTTGCGCACACCAGCGATCGCAACACCGGCATTCACCCGCCGCAATCGATCTCGGCCTTCAACGTCTACTCCGAAGAGCAATCCATTTTGAACGCCAACCAGAGCCTGGTGCAGCAGATCATCTCCTCCGGCCTGGCCGCGCCTGGCGACACCCTCGCCATTCTCGGCATTCTCATCGCCTCGGGACAGGTCTCGAGTTCCCTATTCTCCAGCGGCATCGCACTCTTCGGCGGCGGCATTACACAATCGGCGCTTTCTCCGGGAACCGCGTCGGCCAATCTGAATCTCAACTCTTCCGATTCGAAAGAACTCGACCACATGCTCCTTCGGCTTTCCGACGGCGTAAGCGCTGGCTCAGACTCGGCTGCCGGCACCATCCGCTCGGGCACACGATATCCCATTCAGACCTCGTCGTTCTCCAGCCTCTCACCCAGCGTCGCAAGCATCCCTGGACTCACCGGTGCGGGTACGTCGAGCAATCTCACTTCCCTGCTTGGATCGTTGGGAGGCAGCCTGCCGAATATTCCCCAGGTGGAATATCAGGACCTTGGACTGACGCTCAAGGCGACCCCCAGGGTTCTTCGCAACAACGACGTGGCATTAACGGTCGACATGAAGATCGACGCGCTCTCCGGCGGAACGATCAATGGCAACCCCATTCTGAACAGCCGCTCCTACTCCGGAATTACTACCCTGAAACAGGGAGAAGGCGTGGTAATTGTAAGCGAGCTCGACAAGCAGGAAAGCAGCGCTATTAGCGGTGTGCCGGGGCTCAGCGAAGTTCCAGGGCTCAACAACATCACCGGCATCGATAATCAGAAAAGCAAATCGACCCTGCTGATCGTGATGACTCCCCACGTAGTTCGCGGAACACAGGCCGCGGGCCACTCGCCCATGCTGCGCATCGAACGCAACATCGCCCAACGCTAAACCCTTGTGAACCGAACAACGCGCGCAAAAAAAACATAAAAATCAGCACCAAATGAACCCGGCCTTCTCATCAAGGAACGATGAGAAGGCCGGGTTTTAACTGCTCGACGACGCCTGGAACTTACTGCGAAATCCCGTCCAGCTTCTCCTGGTATTGAACGATCTGCTTGATCGTGTCGTAGGGCGCATTAGCCGGAACCTGGCGGCCATTCACTAGCAGCGTGGGCGTCTGGTTCACGTTGACGTCCTTGGCAAGCTTGACTGAAGCCTCCACCGTCGATGCGGTGGCTGGCAGCTTGGAGCACTCCGTAACCTTGGCTGGGTCAAGTCCCGCCTTGGTGACGGCGCTGTTCAGGGTCAGCGTCGCGCCATCCGGAGTCGCCAGTCCGTCCTGGCCGTCAAACACCGCCGTGGTGAACTGGAAGAAAGCGCTGCTGCCGCCAAGCTTCGCCACGCACACACCGTAAGCAGCTGCGGTCGCGGCCTCCGGGTGCTGGGTCAGCGGGAAATTCTCGAAGACAATGCGCGCCTTGGGGAAGTCCGTGCCGAGTTTCTCCATGTTGGCCTGGGCTTCTTTGCAATGCGGGCATTGATAATCGGCAAACTCGACAATCTCAAAATCCTTGCCGGCGCCACCGCGATAAGGGCCATCGGCCTGTTGCTGCATCTTCGACCGGTATTCCGCGTAGGGGTGCTCGCCAAATGGAATGAGCTCCTCCCCGGCGATGATGTGCTGCCCGTCGGGAAGCACAAAGAACTGCAGCCCTGCGGGCTTTTGCTTGCCGGTTTTGTCGCCAATGTACACAAGCACTTTGCTCACGCCCTCGACCGAGGTTTTTTGAATGGCCTGAACCTGCCAGATGCGCGCCTCGTCATAACCCCAGCTCGCCGAAAGGAATGCATTCACCGCTTCCTTGGTCGGCGAAGCCGCGGTAAAGTTTGCCGGATCAGCCTTGGGAAACACCGGAGCAGTGGCGGCCGGAGCGGAAGGTGTGCCCGGCTCCGCGGCAGGCGCGGCGGGAGCGGGCGGTACATTTTGTTGAGCTGCGGACTGAAGTGCCGGCAAACTCAACGCAACCAGCGCGGCAAGGCTGGCGACACGAAAAGACATACGGATCAAGCGAATTCTCCTTAATTCATGTTTTCTCAGGGACTTTCAACCCGTCATCCTTGCACAAATCCGCCCTCCCGGGTGGTGTATCGATTGGAGGGTTGGCGGCTTCGGGCTCGATCCCTGATGCAATTTCGCGGGAGAGGCTCCCACCTTCCAGCTTACACCTCGACTTTGACGGCAATGGGGAACCTTCGCCCCATCCCGAACGACTTCGAGGTGACCTTGAGAACTGGCGCGGCCTGCTGGCGCTTGTACTCCGAGCGCTCCACCAGGCGCACGACGTGCTGAACCAGCTCGAGATCGAATCCGTATTCGGCGGCGATTTGCTCCGGTGGCTCATAACGCTCGACATACGCTTCCAGAATTGGATCGAGTACATCGTAGGGCGGCAACGAATCCGTGTCCTTTTGATCGGGGCGCAACTCGGCCGAAGGCGGTTTCTCCAAAATGGCCTTTGGAATCACTTCCTCGTCGCGATTCAGCCAGCGGCAAACTGCGTACACGCGCGTCTTGACGAGATCGCCGATGACCGCCAGCGCGCCGACCATGTCGCCGTAAAGAGTGCAATAGCCGACCGCCATCTCCGATTTGTTGCCCGTGGTCAGAACCAGCGCCGAAAATTTGTTCGACAGCGCCATCATCAGCGTGCCTCGCACGCGCGACTGAATATTCTCTTCGGTCGTATCCGGCCTGGTCCCGGAGAAAAGCGGCGCTAGAGCCTGTGTGTATTCCTTGAAGAGTTCGCTGATGCCGATGAGCTCAAATCGAATGCCGAGATTCGCCGCCAGCTGCCGGCTGTCATCAATGGAACCTGCTGAGGAATAGGGGCTCGGCATTCCGACCGCAAGCACATTCTCTGCGCCCAGTGCATCCCGCGCGATAGCCGCCACCAGCGCCGAATCAATGCCGCCACTCAGCGCGATCAGGACGTTGTGAAATCCGCATTTGCGAACGTAGTCCCGGGTGCCAAGGACCAGCGCCTGATACGCCGCTTCGGTTTCATCGTCTTCGGCCGCATCCTCAGGTAGAGCGGCAGCGCCAAATGGATCGATGATGACAAGGTCTTCGGCAAACGACGCCGCCTGGGCAATCAGTTTCCCATTGGCTCCGACGGCCAGCGACGATCCATCGAAGATCAGGCTGTCGTTGCCCCCGACCTGGTTGCACATCAACACCGGCACACCGTCGCGCCGGGCGATAGCCGTCAGCATCTGCCGGCGCAGCGGGCGCTTGCCGTGCCAGAAGGGCGAAGAGGAAAGATTGATGTGCAGCGCCGGGTGCTGGCTCATCAGCTCTTCAATGGGATCGACCGAATAGAGCCGCCGCGGCCAGAAGTTCTTGTCGTTCCACGCGTCTTCGCAGATGGTAATGGCCAGCCGCACTCCATCGAGTTCCACCACCCGCTGTTCGCGCGCGGGTGCAAAGTAACGTTGCTCGTCGAAAACGTCGTAGAAAGGCAGCAGCCGCTTGTGCTGCTCCAGCAGCAGTCGCCCGCGATCCAGCAGCACGGCTGCATTCACTGCCGGCTTGCCGCGTCCAGGCTCGGCCGGAAGAGCCACACCGGCCAGAATCGCCGTGGAAAGATTGACAGATGCGGCGGCCAACTCGTCAACCGCAGTGCGGCAGCGCGCCAGGAAGCTCGGTTTTTCAAGGAAGTCCGCGGGCGGATAGCCGCACACCGCCAGCTCGGAAAACACAGTGAGGCGCGCGCCTTGCCCGGCGGCACGTCGGCTGGTTGCGATGATTTTTTCGAGGTTCCCCTGAAAATCCCCAACCGTGGGATTGATCTGGGCTAAGGCGATCTTCACCTCTCCAGTTTAATCCCCCCGCGCAGAATACCCCGGCGCGAAAAAGGCCGCTCCAAAAGAAGCGGCCTCTCTAATTGCACTCTTGGTCCCGCGCCTTAGGATCCCGTCCCTGCGATAACTACACCAACCGTGCGGGCCAGAATCTTGAGGTCCAGCCAGATGCTCCAGTTATCCACGTAGGTCGTATCCAGCGAAATGTAGTTGTCGAACGAGGGGTCGCGGCGCGCCTGCACCTGCCAAAGCCCGGTGATTCCCGGCATCACATCCAGTCTGCGCAAATGGCTCAGCTTGTATTCGCGTACCTCGCTGGCCAACGGCGGGCGCGGGCCCACAATACTCATCTCGCCGCGCAGAACGTTCAGGAACTGAGGGAGCTCGTCGAGCGAATATTTACGCAGGAAACGGCCCACCTTGGTAATGCGTGGATCGTTGGTCATCTTGAAGAGCACGCCGTCCCGCTCGTTCATGTGCAGCACATCGGCGCGGCGCTTCTCCGCATCGCGCACCATGGTGCGGAACTTGATGCAGCGGAACACGATGCCCTTCTTGCCCAGACGCTCTGAGAAATACAGAATCGGCCCCGGCGAGTCCAGCTTGATGGCGATTGCGATCGCCAGCAGCAGCGGCGAAAATGCGATCATCGCCATCGCGCCGAGCACCAGGTCCATGGCGCGCTTGAGAAGCAGGCCCATCTCCGGCACATGCCCGCGATGCAGCGGAATGGTAGGAAACTGGCCGATATATTCGATCGGGCTATTCCATGCGTGCCCGTCGTACATGCCCGGCACCACCCGCAAATCCACTCCATGGAACTGCGCCTGGTCAAGCACGTCGTGAACAATCTCGCGGTCGCATTGCGTGGTGAAAAAAATTTCGTCCACAAACAGCTTGCGCGTGATCTGAAACAGCGAGTCAAGCTTGCCCACCACCTCACCCGAAGTGGATGCGATTTGCGACCCCGATCCCGGAAGATCGATGAAGCCCTTGAACGTATAGCCGAGGTGCCGAATGCTGTTCAGATGATGGCGCAAAGCCTGTGCCTCAGCCCCGACCCCAATGATCAAAACATTGCGCGTGCCCACCCCCGCCTCAAACTGGCGGTAGATGATCAGCCGATACGCCAGGCGCCTCAAACCTAACGCCACCGTCACCAGGCCCACCGTGATCAGCACCAGTGTGCGCGAAATATCTTCGGCATGAATCAAGTAGAGCGTTCCCGCCAGAAGCAGCCCCGAGTAAAGGCAGGCCTGCGCACTCAGCCGTTGCTCGTGCAAAATGCTTGCAATCCGCATTGGCGTATACAGGTGAAACCGCCTGCTGGTCAGCACCAGGGCCAGGGTATAGCCGCACAAAAGAATAAGCAGGATTCCGAGCGAGCGCCCGTGAATCAAGGTCCCGCGCAAAACGCCACGCGCGCCCGCAATGGGCGTTGTATGAAAACGGTAGACCGTGGCCAGTGCAACCGCTCCCAGAATCGTCAGTACATCCAGCACGATCCAAAAGCTGTCGCGGCCAAATACCGGGTGCCCGGGCTTTTCCGCCCTGGCGTTGGGACCATTCGCGCTTGCCGACACAGAAGATGAAACTCTCTGCCAGAAATCAGATGTCGCCATAGGATTTCCGCTGACCTCCAAGGTTCAATTCATCGAGCAATGTACAATTCACGGCCCTACTCAGAGACCTGGAGGAAAAAGTTGACGTAACATGCTTTGGATTCAATCTGTTCTGAACGATGGAACCCTTGCCGAAACAAAATGCTGCGGTTTGAAAAAACGCTTCGTCCACGACCAGGAGGGTCACCCCTGCCCTGATCGAACTTGAGAGGATTCGCGGGCTGGGGAACGCGTGCATCGAGCCGAATTTTGACCCGCTTGTGCAAAACGCGAAAGTGAGATGAAAACCGAAAGCAGCCAATGACAATTTCAACTTAAACGCCGGGAAACACTGCCCGCAAGCGCATTTCAAGACTTGTGCCAATCAAGTAACGCATCCAAACTGGTGCAATAGCAACATCATAGACCGGATACCAAGTATTGCATGTAAAAAACGGCGCCAACGTGAAGGCTGTCACATTACTAATTTGCGGCTGAGATGACTCAAAGGTTAATACGTTATGCCGAAGGTAATACGTAGGCGTCCAGGGCCAGAAATTGGCGGATATTCGGCTCATCGGACGCAAGAAACCCCGATAAAGGTCCGTAGAATGCCGCTCTTCCCTGGTCCAGGAAAAGCACCTGGTCGGCGAGCTTCTCGGCGAAGCGCATATCGTGCGTGACCACAATGCTCGTAAAGCCGAGTTGCCGCTTGAGACGTTGAATCAGATCCCCCAGGCGCCGGGCGATGATCGGATCCACCATGGTCGTTGGTTCGTCGTAAAGCACCACCTCAGGCTGCGCGGCAAGTGCGCGCGCCATGGCCACTGCGCGTTTGCGGCCCGTGGAAAGGCTGCCAGGATAGGCGTCGGCAACATCTTCGGCGCCCACCATGCGGATGAGACGCTCCACAATCTCGGTAATCTGGTCTTCGGCCAGCCCGCCGCGCTCGCGCAACGGGAAAGCGACATTCTCCCGCACGCTCATGGAGTCGAATAGCGCCCCATTTTGGAAAACCATGGTCACGCGCTTGCGAATCGCCCGCATGCCCTCTTCGTCGAGCCCATTGATCTCTTCCCCGCCCACGGAGATGGCGCCGACCTGCGGCTGCAGAAAACCCATCAGGATGCGCAAGGCGACCGATTTGCCCACTCCGCTGCGGCCCAGAATGCACAGCGTCTGACCCCGCTGAACCGTAAAACTCACGTCGTTCAGAATTTTGCGATCGCCGAACCAGATAGAAACATGCTTGAACGAAATCAGCGGCTCGTCAGTTGCCGGCGACGTGCCGGAATCTTGTGCCTGGTCATCGTTGCCGGGTGGAAGACCGGAGGGGGTTTCACCCAGCAGCCCAGCGAGCTCGGGAATCAACGTGCCGCTCAAATCCGGTTCGAGAGGTTGGTCGGGCGTCGCCATTCCTTCCAGCTTACTCGACCACCAGCTCCCGCGCATTCCCGCGTTTTTTTCTCTGGCCCAGTAGGGGCCCATGGAAACTAGCCCAAGAAAATCTCTGGCCCCGTAGGGGCCGAAGGAAACTAGCCCAGGATAAGTTCGCGCCAGCGGACGCAATCCTGGGAACCGGGCAAGAATTCCCTTAGCCCCGTAGGGGCGTCCGAACCATTCCCTCCGATGCGTGCTCATTCATCCAGAAGGAACGAGGCCGACTAACGCCCCGCTTCTTCCAGGAACTCAATCAACGACTCGATCCCCAGCGCAAAATTCTGCAGATTGAATTTTTCGTTGGGGGCATGCAAATTATCGTCGGGCAGCCCAAAACCCATCATCACGCTGGGCAGTCCCAGGTTCCGCGCGAAGTCGCCCACAATGGGGATGGAGCCTCCCGAGCGAATGAAGACCGTGTCCTTGCCCCACACCTGGTGGAGTGCGCGCGTGGCGGCCTGAATATAAGGGTTATCGACGGGAATCAGGCACGGATCGCCGGAGTGAATCAATCGGACCTCGACATCGACACCCGGCGGCACAAGCTTCTCGACATACTCTTTGTAGAGCGCGAAGCTCTTGGCCGGAGTCATGTCGGGAACCAGGCGCATTGAAACTTTGGCTGTCGCTTTGGCCGGAATCACCGTCTTCGCCCCGGCTCCAGTGAATCCACCCGGAATTCCATGGACATCGAGCGTAGGCCGCGCCCAGGTGCGCTCCAGCACGCTGTAGCCGCTTTCGCCTACCAGTTCACGCGATCCCACTTCGGTCTGCCGATAATGTTCTTCGTCGAAGGGCAGGCTCTTCCAGGCTGCTAACTCCTCTGCGCTGGGCGGGACGACGTCATCGTAAAACCCCGGAATGAGGATGCGGCCTTCCTTGTCCTTGAGATTCGCGAGAATCTGCGCCAGGGCCACAAACGGATTGGGTGCCGCCCCCCCATACATGCCGGAGTGCAGATCGGTCTTTGCGCCGCGCACCTCAATTTCCGTGTAGATCATGCCGCGCAATCCCACGCACAGCGTCGGCAATCCGGGTGCAAACAGCTCTGTGTCCGACACCAGCGCAAAATCAGCCTTCAAATCCGCCGGCTTCGAGGCCACATAGCCAGCAATCCCCTCCCCTCCCACCTCTTCCTCGCCTTCGAAAAGTATCCGCACATTGATGGGAAGCTTGCCGTTGGCAGCCA